>PDWI01009303.1_pt1 | contig 11321 bp, 8 predicted proteins | sample 1430891 | NCBI WGS metagenome assembly PDWI01 (sample SAMN01162508, study PRJNA174530) | Oral metagenome, whole genome shotgun sequencing project. | biome: Marine environment; feature: Marine mammal; material: Swab sample of the gingival sulcus; isolation source: swab sample of gingival sulcus... | reverse complement strand
TAAACACCGTTTATACTATATCTAGTAGTCTGTGGTTTATTTGACGTAATAGCTATTTTCTCTCCTATTATTTTGTTAGTAAGTGTAGACTTTCCTACGTTTGGTCTACCTATAATTGATATAAATCCTGATTTCATCTTTCTCCTTACAACGAGCCTTTTAAATCTATCTGTCTTTTTGCCTCAAACAAAAGTACTGCCGTACTTATAGCTACATTCAGACTTTCCGTATTTCTACACATAGGTATCGTTATTTTTTTCGTTATTTTCTCCTTAACTTGTTCGCTTATTCCATTTGCCTCATTACCCATAACGAAACAAGCACCATTCGAAAAATCATTTTCATAATAAGTGGTAGCTCCGTCTACGACTGCTCCATAAATATGTGTCTTTACTTTGCTACATACATAGTCTATATCTACTCCAGTTACTATATTCTGATTGAATATAGCCCCCATAGAACTGCGTATAACTTTATCGTTATACAAATCAACACTACCCTTTAAAAATACTAAAAAGCTGACACCACTTGCTCTACACGTCCTTATTATAGACCCCGCATTACCAGGATCGCTAACTCTATCTAGCACCACTACCAAATCATTAGCTTTAGGCTCAAAAGAAACTTCTTTTGGCATATTACAAATGGCAACTACACCTTGTGGAGTTTTAGTAGAACATATAGATTTCATAACGTTATCGCTAACTTTTTCCATATCAAAGTCATAATCAAAATGCTCATTCATATAATCTGTAAAAAAAACTTTTTCTATCAAATGTTTTGGCACTTCTTTCACACTGCGAAGTCCCTCCACTACAAACTGCCTTTTTTCGTATCTGTATTTAGATGATTTTATAAGCCTTTTTATTTTTTTTATTTGCTCATTTGAAACACTGCTTATCAATTCACACCTACGACGCCATTTCTTTTATTTTTCTAAGGTCTCCGTTAGAACCTATTACTACTAATAAATCTGTACTTTCTATAACTAAATCTGGGCCAGGTGTAATAGATAAATTATCATTTCTCCTTACCGCCATAACATTAAGTCCATAATTAACCCTCATATTAAGGTCTTTAAGTGATTTTCCAACCCAGTCTTTAAGTGCACCAACTTCTACTATAGAATAGTCCTCACTAAGCTCTATAAAATCTACGAAATTTTTAGAAATTAAATTGTTAGCAATCCTTACACCTATTTCTCTCTCTGGAAAAACAATTCTATCAGCACCCACTTTTTCGAGAACACGTCTATGAACGTCATTTTGCGCCTTTGCCACAATCAGTTTAACACCCATCTCTTTAGCTAAAATAGTCGCCATAATGCTGGCTTGTAAATTGTTCGAAATCGCTATTACAGCAACTTCAAAATTACCAATACCTAACGATTTAAGGGCGTCTTCATCTGTTGCATCAGCTTGCACAGCATGAGTAACAGTATCAGCAATATCACTGACTATCTCTTCATCAATATCAATAGCTAAAACTTCTTTGCCATTTTCAGCAAAAGTTTCTGCTACACTTCTTCCGAACTTACCAAGTCCGAAAACTACATAATTTTTAAATGCCATTTATTCTTCTCCTATAATATAACTATCATTCTAATGATAGCAAAAAAATACTACTTTATCAATAATTTGTAAAAAACTTCAAAAAAGTTTAGCACATAAATCTAGTAATTTCATAAACTAAATTTATGTGCTTTATATGCTTTATTATATATAATACTCTGTTACAATTTCAGTTCTAACTTTAAAGCCTAAACTCTGATACTTCCGCTTTAAGTTCAGTAGCAATGTCTGCCAAATTTCTACTTGCCGTTGATATATCGTTTATCGAATTAGTTTGACTTTCTACATTTGCACTTGCTTGTTCAGTAGTAGCCGCATTTTCCTGCGCTATAGCAGATAAATTTTGAATAACCCCTATTATTTGGCTATTTTTAACTTCAATATTTTTAGAGTTACTTCGAATACTACTTGCTATCTCTTTACTCGTTGAAACCGCATATTCTATTTCATTAAATTTATTAATCGTAGTTTTCGTCTGCTTTTCTTGACCTTCAACTATTTTTGAAATAGAGTCCATTTTATTTACAGCATTTTGAGACTTATCTTTTAGTTCATCAATAATCCCTTTAATCTCTTCTGTAAACTTATTAGAATCTTCAGCAAGTTTTCTTATCTCATCTGCCACTACAGCAAATCCTTTTCCAGCCTCACCAGCACGAGCAGCCTCTATAGCCGCATTAAGTGCAAGTAAATTAGTCTGGTCTGCTATAGATTGTATCATTTCACTAGCTTTAGAAATATTTTCTGCACTTTCATTCGTTTCAATTATTGTAGTCTGAATAAAATTAGCTTCATTTTTATTAGTATCAATCAAACTTCTAAGCTCAAAAAGTGCCTCTTTACCTTCCGATTTTTTCACATCAATATTATCAATCGCTTGTATTAGATTATCTAGCACTTTTATCATATCGTTAAGTAAATTAGTATTTTCTTCAACGTTATGTGCCGCTTCAGTAGTATCATGAGCTTGTCCAGTTGCACCCTCTGCTATACTTCCTACCGCTCTTGCAACTTCTAACGCACTTTCATTTGTATTTTGGACAATAGCCGCCAATTCGTTAGCCGTTTGTGCGGTATCGTTTGCATGTGAAGATATTCCACTTACTATTTTCGACAAATTATCTTTTAGCATCATGCTAGCTCTATATATATCGCCTATCTCATCTTTTCTTCCCGAATAATCTTTTTTAGAAGTATAGTCTAAATTATAATTGGCAAGTTCCTCAATATCAAACTTCAAGTTATTAAAAGCAAATGCAATTCTTTCAGCAGTTGCAAAATATATTATAATCGCAACAATCATTATAACTATAGTCGAAATTAATATTAATATATTTGTAAGTCTATTTATTCCACTAAATACTACATCTCTATTTATACTTATTAGCAATAAATCATTTGTTCCTTCTATAGTTGAAAATCCGCCTAACTTTTTAATTCCTTTAAACGAGTATTCTCCAAAGCCGACTTTATTTTTTAACATTTTATCATTATAAAATCTTACAAAATCCTCATATCCACTATCATTTTTTGCCTTTTCTATTATATTTACTTTCTCTTTCGTAAAATATTCATCTTTATGTCCAATAATTGTTCCATTTTTATCAAGTATTGCCATAATAGAAGTTTCTTTCCAATCGAAATCTAAACAAAATTGGCTAAAATAATCTGCTGAACTTATTCCCGCAAATACACCTTTTATTTCATCACCCTCATAATAAGGTGCTGCTGTAATAACTATATTTCCACCAGTTAGTTCATCTATTATTATATCAGTCGTGGATACATCTCCTTTTATCGCCTTTTTAAAATATTCTTTTTGCGATAAATCAAACTTATCTCCTTCATGAGTTAAATTTATACCTGTTCCATCTGGTTTTATATAGAAAAATAAAATAAATCCTAAACTCTTTGCTCTTTGTTCATAAAAAGCAACTTTTTCTTCTTCTGTAACATTACTATCTGTAAGCAAAGTATTGCTAGCTAATTCAGTAATAATAGCCTGAGTTTTCTTGATTTCATCGCTAACTATTTTTGATGACTGCTCTGATAAAAAAGCAATATCTTCTTCAGTTTGACTAGTAAAATACTTTCTAAGAAAATAGTTGCTAGTTGCAATAATTATAATCACAGCCACTACCATTATTGCAATTATTGAAAATGCTAATACAGTCCTTATGCTTTTTCTCTTGATTTTTTCATTCATATGCCACTCCTAATATGTAAAAATTTATTAAACATTTTAATAAAAATATAATTTTTTAATATAGCAATACTTAAAATAATACTACATTAAAGTCTGTAGTTATTTAATCGGTACATATTTGACATATAATTAATTATGTTAGAGTTAAAGTTAATAATGTTACAATGGTTCAAATATTTTTATATGTTATAAAAACTTACCATACTAATCTAACGTTCTCGTTCGATATAAATTTTACATATTAGAAGTTTGAGTTATATATCTATTTGATTTTTTCCTAATTGTTCAAATTTTTCTTTCATAGTAGGATTGTTCTTCGTTAATTTCTTTATCGTTAAATTTTCCGCTTTATTATTTGCAAGTCTAAGATTGTTTTCTGATGAAAGAAGGGCGGCTTTAGTCTTTTGCAAATGCGTAATAGTTTTATCTATCTCATCTATAGCCGTTTTAAATTTTTCACTTGCAATTCTATAATTACGACCAAATTTACTTTTAAAATCTTCAATAGACTCTTCAAAATTAGTAATATCAATATTTTGATTTCTAATTATTTTAAGTTCTCTTTGATACTCCAAAGAATTTAGAGCCGCATTTCTTAACATAGTAATTATAGGAATGAAAAATTGCGGTCTAATTACATACATTTTTTCGTATTTATAAGAAACATCTACGATACCAGCATTGTAATACTCGCTATCAGCCTCTAACATACTTACTAGCACAGCGTATTCGCACTTCTTCTCTTTTCTATCTTTATCTAGCTTTTTAAAAAAATCTTCATTCTTTTTTTTAGTAGCAGTTGTATCTGCTTCATTTTTCATTTCAAACATTATGGAAATATACTCAATGCCATCTAGACTTTCTCTATAAATATAGTCTCCTTTTGTGCCAAGGCTAGCATCGTTATCTTTTTCAAAATAAGCATCTCTAAAAGCGGTAGCCCTAAGTTTATTAAACTCCGTTTCACAATGTTTTTCAAGACTTTCTCCTAACATTTTAGTAGACTGTTTAGCCTTATAATCTTTGTAAAGCGCTATTTCTTCATCTTTTAACTCTAGTTCATTTTTATATTTTTCCACTAACGATTTTTCTTTTAATTGCCACTCGATTTCACTAGTTTCAATAGATTTTTTAAGACCTAAAACTTCTTTTTCCTTTTCGTTTATAGCCTTTTGAATAGCAAACTTAGCATCTGTTTCCTTACTTTGAATTTGACCTTTAAGTCTTTCTATCTCTAAATCTTTTTCCGACAACTCTTTGTGTAACTTATGAGCTAATTTTTCTTCTAACTGTTGCTTTTCTTTTCTTTCAAGCTCCATTTTAGAATTAAGTTCAGATATTTCTTTATTTTTTTGTAACTCAAAAGATTTTTTAAACTCCAAAACTTCCTTTTCTTTTTCATGCAAAGCACTTTGAGCAGCAAGTTTCACATCATTTTCTTTAGCTTTAATTTCACCTTTAAGTTTTTCTATCTCCAAGTCTTTTTCTGATAACTTTTTATTTAACTCATAAGCCAACTTTTTCTCTAGCTGTTTCTTTTCATTTATTTCAAGTTCCATCTTGGAACTAAGCTCAGCTATTTCTTTATTTTTCTGTATCTCAAGCTTAGCCATCGCAGCTTCGATTGCATTTTTTTTCTCAGTTTCATATAGCTTATTTCTCTCTATAATTTCTTTATTAAATTCTTTATCACGAACCTGTTTTATAATAGCTGCATATCCAGACTCGTCAATCTTAAAAAATTCCCCACAATTAGGGCATTTTATATTTTGCATAGTGCCTCCTTAATAAAAGTGTATATCAACATAATCATCTTTCTTCTCTAAAATAAGGTATACTAAGTGCTTTTGGCGCACTATCGTTGTTACCTTGTATAGAGCTAATTACTAACACTATTATAGTAACTATATAAGGTAGCATATCAAGTAATGACTGACTTATATTGTAGGCTTGAAGCCTAAATCCTACTATGCTAAGTCCACCAAATAAAAGAGAACCTAAAATGGCTTTGTACGGATTCCACTTTACAAATATTACTAAAGCTATAGCTATCCAGCCCCTACCAGCAATTATTCCGTCTTGCCACTGCGGAACGTTTACAACCGATAAAAAAGCTCCGCCAAGCCCACATAAAGCTCCACCTAAAATTACATTAACATATTTATATATCATAACGTGAATGCCCGCAGCGTCAGCAGCATAAGGAGCTTCACCTACACTCTTTAAGCTAAGCCCAAGTGAAGTATTATACATATAAATACCTACCAGTATAGCTGATATATATGCCATATATACGAATACGCTCTGATTAAAAAATACATTTCCTAAAAGTGGTATGCTAGAAAGTATCGGTATAGGCTTTGGTGCAAAAAACTGGATTATATTTTCACTCATCTTTAGCCCAGTATAACTAGAACCAAAAAAGCTAGATACACCACTACCAAACATAGTGAGTGCAAGACCGCTAACTACTTGGTTAGCTCTTAAACTTATAGTCAAAAATCCATAAATAAGCCCACCAAGTCCACCAAAAACTATAGCTGCTATTAAAGCTACATACGGATTACCACTTTCATATCCTCCAATAAAACCAGCAGTAGCTCCTATTAACATCATTCCCTCTACACCTAGATTTAGATTACCTGCTTTTTCGGTTATTATTTCACCTAATGTGGCAAAAAGTAGCGATGTTGATGCAATAACAGTGGCTATTAAAAAAGATTGCATTAAGCTACCTCCTTATTTTTTCTTACTAATCTGTACCTTATAAAAAACTCACTACCTATAACAAAAAACAGTATTAAAGCTTGTATTATATCAGCTACCGATTGAGGTATTAAAAATGCTGATTGTATAAAGCTAGAACCTTTTATCATACCACTAAACAGCACTGCTACTGGCACTATTATAGAAGTTTTTAGTCCAGATAACCAAGCCGTAATTATAGCTGTAAACCCATATCCTTGAGAAAGCCCTACGCTAAGCGTACCATTTATAGCACTAGCCTCTATCATTCCAGTTATACCACAAATACCACCACTAGCAAATACAGCCCACGTGATTATTTTTTTAACGTTCATACCAGCGTACATAGCCGTTTTTTCACTCTCGCCTACTACCGATATTTTATATCCTATTTTAGTTTTTTTAAGCACGATAGTAACTACTATAACTATTATTATCATTATTATAAAACCGATATGTATACCAAATATACTAGGAAGTCTTCCGCTATCTGCAAACTTAGCTATTTGTGGAAAACCATGTCCATTCGGATCTTTCCAAGGGCCATATTGCAAATAAGTTATCCATTTTATTGCTATATAGTTTAACATAAGCGTAATTATAGTTTCATTTGTTCCTAGATGAACTTTTAGTAGCCCTGCTATCAATGCAAAAAGACCACCGCCTACAAAACCGCCTATAAACATTAGTGGCAATAAAATAGATTTTGGTAAATAATAAAAATAAAGTGCAAAATAAGAGGCTACGAAAGCACCCATAAGTATTTGTCCTTCTGCTCCTATATTCCAAAACTTCATTTTAAAAGCTATCATAATACCTATAGAAGTTATAATTAAAGGTATCGCAGTTTCCACTGTAGAGCGAAGTCTATAAGTAGTCCCAAAAGCTCCCTCTATCATAGCTTTATAAACTAAAAATGGATTAAATCCCATTATAGCTAAAAATATACCTGACGCAACTACTGCTAAAAGCACTGCTGTTAGCCTAATAATAGCAGCTTGTTTATTCGTTATATTAGTTCTAAGTATCATTCTCATAATATCACCTACCTGCCATCATTCGTCCAATTTCGTCTTTAGTAGCATCTTCAGCCATCATTTCGCCAGTTATTTCTCCCTCGCTCATAACTATAATTCTATCACAAAATTGAAGTATTACGTCTAAGTCCTCTCCTATGAAAAGTACTCCTATTCCTTTTTTCTTCTGCTCATTTATAAGGTCATATATCATATGAGATGAGTTTACATCAAGCCCACGAACTACGTAAGCAGTAATCAAAATATGTGGATTAGTGTCTATCTCTCTACCGATTAAAACTTTTTGTATATTACCACCAGAAAGCGTTTTCACTGGAGTGTATATAGATGGAGTTTTTATGCTTAACTCATCTACTTTTTGCTCACATTTTTTTGCTAAATCTTTCTTATCTAAAAATATAGAATTTTGGTTCAAATAATCTTTTATCATAAAATTATCTACCATATCCATACTTCCAACTAGCCCCATACCAAGCCTATCTTCTGGAACAAATGAAACGCTAATACCCTTTTTAATAATTTCTTTAGGCGAAAGATTTTTTATATCTTCACCCTCGTAAATTATTCTTCCACTGTCTATCGGATAAAGTCCACTAAGTGCCTCGCAAAGTTCTTTTTGTCCACTACCACTAACTCCAGCAATTCCTAAAATTTCTCCACCATAAATATCAAAGCTAACGTCATTTAGCACATCTACATCATCTGCATTTTTTGCACACAAATTTTTAACTCTAAGTATTTTTTCTCCACGAGGTACTTTTGGTCTTTCTATAGAGAGGCTAACTTTTTCGCCTACCATCAAATTAGTAAGTATTTTCGGATTAGTTTCTGACGTTTTAAGGGTATCTATATATTTGCCACCTCTCATAACGGTTACTTTATCAGAGATTTCCATAACTTCTTGCATTTTATGAGTGATTATTATTATCCCTTTTCCATCTCTAACTAAATTTCTCATTATTTTGAAAAGTCGTTTTGTTTCAAGTGGCGTCAACACTGCTGTAGGCTCGTCCATTATAAGTATTTTAGCTCCATGATAAATTACTTTTAATATTTCTACAGTCTGTTTTTGCCCTATACTCATATTGTAAATTTTTTCATTTAAGTTTACATCTAATCCGTATTCATCAGCTTTTTGCTTTATATCTTCATACATCTTTTTACGATTTACAAAAATACCTAAATCCATACCAAGTATTATATTTTCTAATGCCGTTAAATTATCCACTAATTGTAAATGCTGATATATCATACCTATTCCAAGCTTTATAGCCGTCTTAGGATTTTTTATAACGACTTCTTGCCCACTTATACTTATCTTCCCACTATCAGGTTTATAAAAACCAGATAACATATTCATAAGAGTAGATTTTCCTGCTCCATTTTCCCCCAAAAGTGCAACTATTTCTCCACTATATACCGTCAAATCAACTTTATCATTGGCTATGACATCACCAAAAGATTTGGTGATGCCCTCCATACATACTAATTTTTCCATTTATTTAGTTGTTCCAATAACGCCCTCTACAAACCAATCCATGCTAAGTAATTGTTCATCTGTAAGCGTTTCTCCGTCTTTAATAACTTCTTCACCTTTATTATTTTTAATAGCTCCTTTAAATACTTTAAACTCTCCGTCAAGTATTTGTTTTTTAGCTTTTTCAACTGCTTCCTTAGTACCTTCAGCAGCATTATCTGATATAGGTGCTATATCTGCTACACCTGTACTCATATCGCCCCACCAAGCTTCTGCTTTATAGTTGCCATCAAGTATTTGTTTAACTGCGTAAGTGTAATATTTACCCCAGTTCCAAACGGCTGAAGTTATATTCGCTTTAGGTGCTACGTTATACATATCAGTATCATAACCTATAGACCAAACACCTCTCTCCTCTGCTGCTTGTTGTGCTCCTGCACTATCTTGATGCTGCGCTATTACGTCTGCTCCTTTATCTAAAAGTGCAACTGCTGCCTCTTTTTCAAGTGCTGGGTCATACCAAGTATTTGTCCAAACTACTTCAACCTGTGCATCTTTATTAACACTCTGAACTCCTAAAGTAAAAGCATTTATTCCTCTTATTACCTCTGGTATAGGAAAAGCTGCTACATATCCTATTTTATTAGACTTAGTTTTCATACCTGCTGCAATACCTGTCAAATATCTTGCTTGATATATTTTTCCAAAGTAATTGCTGAAGTTATCACCCATCTTATATCCTGAACAGTGGAAAAACTTCACATCTGGAAATTTTTTAGACACATTTTCCACATAATCCATATAGCCAAAACTATTAGCGAAAATAACTGTAGCTCCTTGGTCAATAAGGTTTACAATTTCTGTTTCAACTGACTGGTCTTCAGGAACGCTCTCTTTGTAAATAGTCTTTACTCCAAGCTCCTTTTCCATCATCTGACGACCTTTATCGTGAGTTTCTGTATAACCACCATCATTTATTGGCCCAATATAAATAAAGCCTACAACAAGTTCGTCCGCACTAATCTTGTTACCGGCTTTATCATCTTTTTTATCTTCAATTTTGCTATTCTTATCGTCTGTTTTCGTAGAAGTTTGCTCTGGTGGTGGCGTGCAACCAGATACTGCAAATACAATCAATGCCAAAAGTGCTACAAGTTTCATGTGTCTTAACATTTTCATAAGTTCCTCCATTTCAATGAAAATCCATAAAATAAAAAACTACAAAAGATACAATAACTACTAAAGAAATCGTACCTTATGCCGATATTCTAACATTAGGGATATATTACGTCAATAGTTTATTTATAGTTTGTTGAATAAAATGAAAAAACGTATAAAACCATTTGAAAAAAGTACTTTTTTTTGATATAATATTTTTCATTGGAGAAGTGTCCGAGTGGCTTAAGGTAGCGGTCTCGAACACCGTTGTTCGTTTAGGCGAACCGAGAGTTCGAATCTCTCCTTCTCCGTAAAAAAATGCGACCCAGCTTCAGCTGGGTTGTATTTTTTTATTAATAAACGGGGAGATTCGAAGGAGCGTTAATAAAAAGTGCCAGTGGCACTTTTTTAGTGAGTGTCAAGCAACGTAGTTGCGCGATAGCGTCAGCTATAGTAACAAAAAAGTCTTCTTTACACAGCGGGAAAATCTCTCCTTCTCCGTAAAAAATCACAGTCAGACGCTAGTTAGGCTATAGTTTTTTACAGGATAGAAATGTGCTAACTAAATACTTTTAGCAATTATTATCTTTATCTACTTTACAAGTTTATTTTATCACAACCCATTTACCATCTCTTTTTGAACCTTTCCTTATAATCAATCCCTTTTCTTGCAATCCTTTAAAGGCTCGTTCTATAGTTCTTGGTGTTACTCCTATACGCTTCGACAATTCTTCTGCTGTATACCCACCATTTTCTATTAAAAGCACTAAAACTTTCCTTTGTGTTTTATTTAATCCGACATTCAATCCGACATTCAATCCGACATTTTCATTTTTGATTTTTGATAAGACTTCTTTATCAAAAGGTATAGTACAACGAATATAATTATCTTCAATTTCAAAAACATCTTTTCCATACCTATTAACTATAGTTGGAACTCCATGCCCTGTATGCTCAGTAAGACCCATATTTAAAAATATTCTCATAAGAGTTGTATTTCTTGGTTTACTTATTCCCTCTAAAAATTCTTTTTTTGTCATTCCTTTAGGTAATCCACCATGAGATAATATTTCTAATCTATCTGTAAACATTGAAATTTGTGGTTCTGTTATCGTCCAATCGTTATG
>PDWI01009301.1_pt1 | contig 11323 bp, 8 predicted proteins | sample 1430891 | NCBI WGS metagenome assembly PDWI01 (sample SAMN01162508, study PRJNA174530) | Oral metagenome, whole genome shotgun sequencing project. | biome: Marine environment; feature: Marine mammal; material: Swab sample of the gingival sulcus; isolation source: swab sample of gingival sulcus... | reverse complement strand
CCCAGATAGCTCAGCGTATCCGTCCCTGTAATCAATACAAATTGCCGATAACCAAGCTGATATTTTTTTAATAATAATTGATAAAAATAAAAAAAATCACTTGAATTTAATTGACTACTATCTTTGACAATTTTATTTTCAATAGTTTCTATTTGATAATTATTATTGGATAACTGTTTTTGCAATTGGGGTAAAAATATTTCTGCATTTAATGGGGCTAAAGGCGACCCATGACAACCAAACGTCCCACCTGCATAAATCAAATTTATCATATATTCTCCTACGAAAAAAGCATAAAGTATTTACATACTTTATGCTTTTACAAGTCAGACAAAAGAAACTTAACCAACTCGAGCTAACAAAGATTTCGCCTCTGTTTGTTGCTCTTCAGTTCCTGCCTCAATTACTTCAGATAACAAGCGTTTTGCACTATCATATTCACCTAAATCAAGATAATTTTTCGCTAAATCTAAAGTAACTTGATTATTGTCGATTTCATTAATGATACTTAACTTGTCTTCAGGCTCTAAGTCCGTTGATGTTGTTGTTTCTTCATCAGCAAGACTTAAGTTATCAGCAGGTTTTTCTTTTTTAGAACTACCAAAATCCGCCTCTAAAAATTCGGCAGGCAATTGAAAATCGTTACCATCAACCGTTTCAAGCTCTTCTTCATCAGGAATCTCTAAATCTAAAGGCTCTTCTTTTGCTGTCTCCGATAAATCAAAATCATCAAAACTTGCTAAGTCATTATCAACATTAGCTACTTCTTCTTTTTCAGTTTCTTTGACTTCTTCTATGGCTGTTTCTACACCTAAATCGAAATCATCAAAACTTGGTAATTCATCTTCAACGCTAGCAGTTTCTTCTGCTTTTTTGGTTTCTTTAACTTCTTCTGTCGCTATTCCACCTAAATCGAAATCATCAAAACTCGGTAATTCATCTTCAACGCTAGCAGTTTCTTCCGCTTTTTCGGTTTCTTTAACTTCTTCTGTCGCTATTCCACCTAAATCAAAATCATCAAAACTTGGTAATTCATCTTCAACGCTAGCAGTTTCTTCCGCTTTTTCGGTTTCTTTAACTTCTTCTGTTGCTATTCCACCTAAATCAAAGTCATCAAAACTAGGCAACTCTTCTTCAGCTTTAACTTCTTCTTTTTTTGTTTCTTCTAAGCCAAAATCATCAAAGTTAAAATCATCAAGAGCGGTGTCATCTACTGCTGATAAATCTTCAACTTCATCGTCTTCAATACCAAAACTAACTGGTTCATCATCTTCACCTTCACCAAATAAGTCAGAAAACTCATCAGGTAAATCCGTGGAAGTCGCTTTTTCAGTGTCATCAGATGTTGTTGGTAAATCAAAATCGAGCCCTGTGTCAGCATCTTCTTTTTTTGCTTTTTCATCATCACCAATAGATAATGATAAATCACCAAAAGCATCGTCAAATGTTTCTTCTTTTGTAACTGTTTTTTCTTCTGTTTTTGCATCATCAGAGAAAAGAGCATCATCAAAGCCATCAAATGATAATCCATCATCGTCAGGTGTAGAAGAAGGTTCTTCTGCTTTCTTAGGTTCAGATTCTTCATTTATGCTTGCAGTAAAGGCAGCAAAATCAAGCCCTGTATCATCTTCTTCTGCAGCAGCAGGAGTTTCTTCGGTTGATGGTTGAGCAGATTCTACATTGCTAGAGAAGTTTTGACTTTCCTGTTCGGCATCAAGCATTGATTTAAGGCTTTCAGCTTGCTTAATATCATCAGCATTGCCATTATTAACAACTTCTGAATAAACTGCTGGAAAAGCACTTGTATTATTTGTAACTGCATACAAATTCAACAATTTTAATTGTAAAGAGCTATCTTTTGGGTCAAAAGTTAGCCCTTTTTTCAATTCCGCCTCTGCCTCATCATAGCGTTGTTGAGCCATAAAACTTTGAGCAGTCATCAGGGTATTTTTTACTCTAGCGACACTCGGATCTTCGACAGGAGCAGATTGTGTAGGCACATTCTGCTGTTGCATTTGAGGACTTGGCATGGGAGCCTGATTATAATCATCCTCATCGTCATAATACTCGTCGTATTCGTCCTCATCATATTCATCATAATAATCATCATCGTCGCTATTTCGTTTTAATAGAACAAAAACGACAGCTCCAATAATGCCAAGAACAACAATAACACCTATTACTATACCCATGATGACTCCTAAGTTTTATTTCTATAGTATATATTATTTATTACCAATATATCTACTATTTCACTATTTCCCTTTTAGCTTTTTCAAACGTGCCTCAAGCTGTGCCAATTTTTTATTTTGTAACTGGAGTTTTTTAGTGTAAGAACTAACTCTGGTGTTTAATTTTTTCACTTTTGTTACTTTATGAGCAGTACTTAAACGGCTATGTTTTAGTTTGCTCACTAATGGATTTTTGTTCACTGCACCTGCTGATTTTTTCGATGCAGATTTAGAACTATTAGAGGCAACTAAAGAAACATGTGGCTTTTTCGGCTTATGAATTACCTTAGCTGGTCTCTTAATATGATGTTTGCTTTTAGCTACTACATGAGTTTTCTTATTTTTTCTCTTAGTAACTTTTTTATGCTTTTTAGTTGGATTTTTTCTTTTAGATTTAACAAGTGTTGTTTGTTTTTTATGTTTCTTTTTCTTAACACTATTAGCTCGACGTGCAGAAATTGCTTTTTCTAAACTTTTTTGTGATGGTACTTTTCCATAAGTTGGCAATACCAAAGTTTTATTCGCAATCAACATTTTTGCATTGCCACGAACAAAGGCGTTTGGATTTTGTTGTTGAATGGCTTTCATCACTTTATGAACATTAACATTGCTACGTTTTGCAATTTCACTAGCTATCGTCCATAAATTATCATTACGTTGTACAACATATTTCACGCCACCTTTTGCAGATTTAGCACGACGTTTATTATGTTTTGCACTGGTTTTTCTATGTTTTTTATTACTAGGCTTGCCTTCACTATTTGCTGCAGCCTGTAAATCTCCTAATAAAATATTATCTGTTCTTAATGCACCAATAGGTGGCTCTGGTTGTTTAGGAGCATTTGCAGGTGGTCTATTAGCTACAGCAGGTCTTGCTGAACCTGCTTGTTTATTTTTTAACTGTTCTGCTTTTTTCTTATCAGAAATAAAGGCTTGTTGGGTCGCTTTTGCAAACTCGCCATTAGGAATACCTTGTGAATTATTACTGTCTTGAATTGGTAAAACATCATCACCTAAATTACCTTTGTTATCAGCAACTATCTCAGGTTTTGGCATAGAGCTTGTTTTTGGTAAATTCTGCGGTGCGGTATTTGCGACAACTTGTTGTGCTGGAATGTTAACACGATTTTTTTCACTAATTGGCATCAACAATGTTTTTGGCATAAACTGCTTTTTATTGTTGTTGTTAATATTTAACACAACATCAGCAAAAGGCGAGCTTATCGGCTGTGATGATTTTAAGACAATTTTACCAGAATTTGCCCCTGTTTGCTGAAAAGTTGCTTTTATTCCAGCATTTGGTGTTAATCCCATTTGACTATAAATAGCACTGTTTGCCAAAGATACTTTAAAATCTTTAGCATTACTAATATCTTTTACCTCAATAGTTGCTAATAAAGGCTCATTTTGTGCCGACTGAATAGCCGTCTCACCAAAGCTAACAGCATAGCTACTACTGGAGGCACTCATCAATGCGATAAATACCGCTTGACCCAAATATTTGTTTTTTGTGAACGTAGTTTGCGATGACATAATCGTCCTTAGTATTCATTTGTAATTAAAAAACATCTTTTTTAACATCACTAGGTTGCTTTATACCAAAAAATAAACTCAAAATCTAGTCTAATTTTAAATTTTGTTATAAATATTTAATTATGAAATAACATACAAATACCACTTTATGTATGATTTAATTCATAATTTTACCTAATGACACCTAATTTTCTATTAACGCTAAATTTGTTTTCTTAAAATTGCTAACATGCGACGTAATGGCTCGGCTGCACCCCATAAAAGTTGGTCACCTACAGTAAATGCACCCAAATATTCATCACCCATGTTTAATTTGCGTAAGCGTCCAACAGCAATTTTTAATGTGCCTGTTACTGCAACAGGGGTTAATCTGTTCATGCTATCTTGTTTGTGATTTTCGACCACATCTAGCCATTCATTATCACTTTCACGCAGTGCTTTTTCAATATCTTCAAGAACAATATTTTCTTTTAATTTAATGGTTAGGGCTTGTGAATGGCAACGCATTGCTCCCACTCGCACACAGATACCATCGATTGAAATGACTTCATCGGCTGTTTTTGCTAAAATTTTATTGGTTTCTGCTTGTGCTTTCCATTCTTCTCGTGATTGACCATTATCCAATTCACTATCGATATAAGGAATTAAACTACCCGCTAATGGTACACCAAAATATTGAGTTGGGAAATCGCTAGAACGCTGAGTGTCAGCAATGGTTTTATCAATTTCTAAAATTGCACTTGCAGGGTCTGCCAATTTATCAGCAACGCTATCACGCAATACGCCCATGCCTGAAATCAGCTCACGCATGTTATTGGCACCTGAACCACTTGCCGCTTGGTAAGTCATGGAAGACACCCATTCCACCCAATTTCTTTTGAATAATTCACCAATTGCCATGAGCATCAAGGAAACTGTACAGTTACCGCCAATAAAATCCTTTTTACCGTCAGCAAGGGCTTGATCGATAACATCACGGTTGGTAGGGTCTAAAATAATAGTACTATCGTCCGCCATACGCAAACTACTTGCCGCATCTACCCAATAACCATTCCAACCGCTATCACGCAATTTAGGATGCACTGCTTTAGTATAATCACCACCTTGACAAGTAATGACAACATCACAATCGCTCAAAGCATCAATATCATGGGCATCTTGCAATACGCTAGGGACAACACCGTCAAAGGTTGGAGCTTGACCACCCGCATTACTCGTTGAAAAGAAAATAGGCGTAATCCCATTAAAGTCGCCTTCTTCTTGCATACGTTGCATTAGCACCGAGCCGACCATGCCACGCCAACCAACAAAACCAACGGTCAAATCACTCATTTATTGAACTCCATCGTATTATAATTTCAATATAAACTAAATTTTAGCTTGAAACTATAACAGAAAATTAAAAATAATTCAGCAAAAATTACCTTATTCTACATAAAAATTGTAATTAACTGCAATTTAGAATGGAATATCATCATCTGCAGGGGCATCAGTCATCACTTGAGTTTGTGGTGATGTTGGCTGTTGCACAGGGGCAGGTTGTGAATTTCCCATAGGTGCTTGTTGTGGATAACCACCTTGATTATTCATTGGCGAATTATTCATAGGTGCTTGTTGCTGTTGATTTTGTTGATTAAATACATTACCACTACCTTGATTTTGATAACCATAATCACCACCATTCATAGTGCCATTCGGTTTAGAGTCAAGCATTTGCATATTATTGGCACGAATTTCTGTGGTATAGCGGTCTTGTCCATTTTGGTCTTGCCACTTACGAGTTCGCAAACTACCTTCAATATAAACTTTACTGCCTTTGCGTAAATACTGTTGAGCAATTTCTGCTAAACGATATTGAAAGACAATTCTATGCCATTCGGTAATTTCTCTTCTTTCGCCTGTAACTTTATCATTCCACTGTTCGCTTGTAGCAACTGAGATATTACAAATTGTTCCGCCATTACTAAAAGTTTTACTTTCTGGGTCTGCACCTAATGTACCGACAATAATTACTTTATTTACGCCTCGCATAATATTTTCCTTAAAATTTAATAAATTTATGGGTTATCATAACATTAATTCATTCAGTTATGATAGCTTTATGATAATTTTTTTCAACTAAAAAACTCGATTTAAACCGTTCAGGGCTGCTACACGATAAGCCTCTGCCATAGTCGGATAGTTAAATGTGGTATTAATAAAATATTCTAGTGTCGCATCGCATTCCATAACTGCTTGACCAATATGAATAATTTCTGATGCGTGGTTACCGTAACAATGAATACCAAGCAATTTATGATTTTCACGGTGGAAAAGAATTTTTAACATTCCTGTTTTTTCACCGATAATTTGAGCTCTTGCAAGATGTTTAAAAAATGCTTGTCCGACTTCATAAGGCACTTTTTCAGCGGTTAATTCCTGCTCAGTTTTACCAATGCTCGAAATTTCAGGAATGGTATAAATCCCTGTTGGTACACTTGAAATCAGTTTTGCATCTTCAGCACCAACCATAAAGGCAGCCGCACAACGTCCTTGGTCATAAGCGGCGGAGGCAAGTGACGGCCAACCAATCACATCACCTGCCGCATAGACATGGTCAACTTCGGTTTTATAGGTATCATCGACTTTAATTTGTCCACGATTATTTGCTTTTAGACCAATCGCCTCTAAATTCATACCGTCGGTATTGCCTGAACGTCCATTACACCATAACATAGCATCGGACTTGATTTTTTTACCACTTTTTAGGTGTAAAATCACACAATCATCGTGAGTTTCAAGGCGGTCAATTTCTTCATTATTACGAATCATAACGCCAAATTCACGGAAATCGTGTGATAAGGCATCGCCAATTTCATTATCTAAATAGCTAAGTAATTGACCTTTATTATTAATCAAATCAACCTTATAACCAAGCCCTGTAAAAATTGAGGCATATTCACAACCAATTACCCCTGCACCATAAATGATGATTTTTTGTACGACATAATCCATTTGCAAGATTTTATCAGAATCAAACACACGAGGGTGATTAAAATCAAGGATATCAGGACGATAAGGACGACTACCAACGGTAATAATTGCCTTATTAAAGGTAATAGTTTCTATGATAGCATCATCTGTCATTTCAACTTTTAGGGTATGTTTATCAACAAAACTACCCCAACCATGTATCACATCTATCTGATTTCTATCATAAAAACGAGTATGCGTTCGTACTTGCTGACGAATAACACTGCGTGCTTTATCAAGAATTTTATTCAGTGGAATTTGCTCATAACTGCGATGACTTTTGCTAAATAAAGGGTCTCGTCTATGGTTGATAATATTATAAACCGATTGACGTAAGGTTTTACTTGGAATTGTGCCAACATGAGTACAGTTACCACCGACTTGTTTGCGAGGGTCAATCACTGCGACTTTTTTACCCTCTTTCGCAAGTTTCATCGCTGCTGCCTCACCTGCAGGACCTGCACCCAAAACAATCGCATCATATTCATACTTATGTTTATCAGCTTTTAGACGACGAGAATCACGAGTAAAACCTGATTTAATATGAATACGTTCGCTACTTAATGGGCTAATCAAACTTGGGTGTTTAATGTCATTTTCTAATGATGCAGTCGTTCTCTTTTCAACAACTACTTTTTTTTCATCAGTAGTTTTTTCTTTGATTTCAGTCGCCTTTTTTGCTTTACTTGTTCGATTTGATTTTTTTGTTGGGTTTGCCATGTTATCCTCACAAGATTAATTAGTTACTTTGTTTGTAAAACTTCTTTTAATTGCCATTGTCCTGTCGCTTGTTGATAATTTTTATCAATCAACGGATAAGCGGTAATTTTATAACTACGATTGGGATTTGCCACAAAGCCTTTTATGTTATTGTAGGGAATTTTTATCACCTTATTATCAACCCTAACAAGCATACATTGCATAGGTTTTCTGCTATTACAAGGCTCTCGACGTGTGGAAATATCTAAAGTTTTTAATTCACCCAACACAATATCCGCCACATAAATCGGCTCAGGTGTAAGCTTTTTTTTGCTTAATGTTGGCATATTCGGCATAGATTGACAGGCGGTTAATCCCATAAGCAAACCGCTTGAAATGATAGCTAGTAAAGTTTTAGTAAAATTTATCATGTTTTCTCTTTAACTTTATAATAAACTGTAAAAACGGCAAATAAAATCACTAATTCTACACATAAAGATTATTTGAGGCTAATTCTTTACAGACTTGTCCAACATTGCCCGCACCTTGTGTAATCAGCAAGTCATTCGCTTGCAAGACACGTTGCATAACAGGGGCAAGATTATCTTTATCAACGATAGTCGGCTCAACTTCACCACGCAAGCGAATGCTACGAGCAAGGGCTTTGGTATCCGCTCCAATAATTGATTCCTCGCCTGCACTATACACGTCCATTAATAATAACACATCGACTTTTGATAATACTTCAACAAACTCATCAAAACAGTCACGCGTGCGACTATAACGGTGTGGCTGAAATAACATCACTAATCGGCGTTCAGGATAACTTTGTCTGCCTGCCTTAATGGTTGCATCAACTTCCACAGGGTGATGTCCATAATCATCAATTAATAAAATATCGCCATCATCTTTTGGTACACAAGCATTTTTTTCAAAACGTCGACCCACCCCTTTAAATTTGGCTAAGGCTCGCTTAATTGCCTCATCATCAACGCCCTCATCGGTCGCCATAGTAATCGCTCCTAAGGCATTTAAAATATTATGTTCACCTGGTATATTTAAGGTAAGTGGTAAGGGTTCACGGTCACGACGATGTACGGTAAAGTGGGTTTTTGTGCCTTCCATCACCACATCAGTGGCTTGCACGTCATTATACGGCTCAAAACCAAAGGTCAGTACAGGGCGAGCAATGTCATCAATCATTGCATATAATTCTTTATCATCACCACAAATCACTGCTAACCCATAAAATGGCATATTATGCAAAAATCGAATATAGGCAGATTTTAATTTATAAAAACTATTTTCATAAGTTTCCATGTGATCTTCGTCAATGTTGGTCACAATCGCCGACATCGGACGCAAGGATAAAAATGAGGCATCAGACTCATCTGCCTCTGCAATTAAAAAGCGACTTGCACCTAATGAGGCATGCACGCCTGAAGAGTTTAATTTACCGCCAATCACATAAGTAGGGTCAAGTCCTGCTTCTGTCATCATGTCAGTTAATAGACTTGTCGTGGTAGTTTTGCCATGAGCCCCTGCTACCGCAATACCATGACGATAGCGCATTAATTCACCAAGCATATCAGCACGACGCACTACAGGAATACGAGCGGATAACGCAGATTGAATTTCAGGATTGGATTTATCAATAGCGGAAGAAACAACGACAACATCAGCATTCGCAATGTTTTTTGAATCATGTCCGATAAAAACTTGAATATTTAATTCTTCTTGTAAACGCTTAGTAACAAGGCTCTCTTGAATGTCTGAGCCTGTCACGTTATAACCTTGATTTTTAATAACTTCGGCAATTCCACACATGCCTGAGCCACCAATGCCAACAAAGTGAATGGTATCAATCCGACGCATTTCTGGGATTTCGATAAGACGTTTGGGTAAACTAACCGCTGGTGTATTTGGCATAATGACTCTCTTATTTTAGTTAAATTACAATGCCAATATTATAACAGATTTATCCATTAATCTATATGAAAATCCTATGGAAAAATTATTTATTATCTAGGGTCTGTTAAATATGAAACTCCCCCTCGTTATTTAAGGAGGAGATTAAGGAATGATTAAGGAGAAGTTAAAACTATCAGTCATCTTTTTTTGATTTTGGCACTTCTTCAATAAGAGCTATTGGCGTTTCAACCGCTTGAGTATCAAATGTTACATACTCGCTTACAATATCAGCGACCATTTTTGTCGATTGTGGATTAGCATTTTCTTTGCCTTTTGTCGCCATTTCTAAACAAACCGCTCTATCTAAATTATTTAGTGTATCTTTTAAAGTTTCTGCGGTTAATTCTGACTGATGCAATAAAATACCTGCTCCAATTTCTGTTAATTGCATCGCATTGGCAGTTTGGTGGTCATCAACGGCATGTGGCAAAGGCACAAAAATTGCGGGCAAGCCAACATTTTGAATTTCTGAAACCGTTAACGCCCCTGCACGACAAACTATCACATCTGCCCATGCAAATTCTTTTGCCATATTATCAATAAATGGGCTAATAGTGACATCATGAATATTTCGATTAACTTGAGCATAATTTTGCTCAGTGCTTTCAAGGTTATCCTTTCCGCATTGATGATGAACACGCACAGGCTTATCCATTAATTGCAAGGCAAGCGGTACTGTATCATTAAGTACTTTTGCTCCCAATGAACCGCCAATTACTAATAACTTTAATGGATTATGAGTATCAATTGCCTTGTTTGGATTAAAACGTTTTACAGGCTCGGTAATTTGGGTAATTTTTGCTCGAACAGGATTGCCCACTGTGATTAATTTTTTGCTATCTTCACCAAAAGTATAGGCAAAGGCTTGCATCACTTTATTAGAGATTTTTGCTAAATAACGATTGCTCATGCCTGCAATCGCATTTTGCTCATGAATAAGCAAAGGTCTTCCTGATAATTTACCTGCAATTCCCCCAGGGGCAGTCACATAACCACCAAAACCAACAACCACATCAATATGATTTTCTTGAATAATTTCTCGAGCTTGTAAAATCGCCTTGCCCAAAATCAAAGGTAATTTTAATAAACGAATAATACCTTTGCCACGCAATCCCACCATATCAATCGCATGAAATTGATAGCCTTTTGGCTTAACCAAATCATTTTCCATGCCTGTAGGTGTCCCAAGCCAATGAATATTTGCCCCTCGCTTTGCAAGTTCCTCCGCCACAGATAAAGCAGGAAACACATGCCCGCCTGTTCCTGCCGCCATCATAAGAATATTTGGAGCGTAATTTTCTTCTGTATTTGTCATAGCATTTGTCACTAAAAATTATGGTTACTTGTGTTAAATAAAATTAATTGCTATATATTAGCATTTTTTCTAACAAAGCACTGTCTTTTTTCCACTCTTTTAATAAATTTTCATAATTTTTATGGATTTTGCGAACGCATAAAGTACTTTTATCTATATTTTTCACTTAAAATAACTTGTTTAAATTACTCAAACGAGAATATCACAAATTTCATCAGATGGGGAAAAATCTGTTGGGGCAGATAATAATATTTCACGCACCTTTATTGGTTCAAAGTTATCACACGCTATTTTTAATTGTTGTAAAATTAGTTGCAACTCGTCCCATGTCAGCATTTTTTCTTTACTTGTCATAATTCTGCTATGACTTGTACCTTGAGCATTTTCACCTATCAACAATTCTTCATATAATTTTTCACCCGGTCGCAATCCTGTCACTTCAATGGCAATATCGCCATCAGGATTTTTTTCGTCCTTCACTGCTAAACCACTTAGACGAATCATCTGTTTTGCTAAATCGATAATTTTAACAGGTTCGCCCATATCAAGCAAAAATACATCG
>PDWI01009300.1_pt1 | contig 11324 bp, 9 predicted proteins | sample 1430891 | NCBI WGS metagenome assembly PDWI01 (sample SAMN01162508, study PRJNA174530) | Oral metagenome, whole genome shotgun sequencing project. | biome: Marine environment; feature: Marine mammal; material: Swab sample of the gingival sulcus; isolation source: swab sample of gingival sulcus... | reverse complement strand
CTCCAGAACCTTCCTCGCCCCTGCGGGGAAGGCGTACTGCTCCATCTCTTTGAGAGTGACCCACTTCTCATTCTCTCTTTTTGTGCTGTCTGCGGTACTGCAGAGCCAGCACTCGACCTCACGGCGATGGTGGGTATATTGATGATGAACGGTGACCAGAAGGCCGAGCGGTTCGACCGCTCTTTCGGCCGCCTCACCGAGCAGACGGCGCACCGCCTCCTCATCCGGCGGCTGTGGCGGAACAAAGCCTGTCGCTTCTGTCGAGTAGAGCATCGTCCCGGGAAGATCCCACAAACCTGCCCACTGGCGCCCCTCCGCCCGGCGACAGATAAGGAACCGATCACCGCAGCGGAGAAGCCCGGCAAGGCGTTTTTCAACGACCGTCGCCTTTTTTGCAACCGCCACCGGTCTCTCGTCAACCACCCCCCGCTGCAGGGCACGGCAGTGATCCCGAAGAGGGCAGTTGCCACATTTCGGCGCTTTTGGCGTGCAGACAAGGCCGCCAAAATCCATAATCGCCTCGTTATAGTACCTCGCCCTGCCGGGGGGCAGCAGCTCGCGGGCAAGCTGCCGTACCCTCGTCTCACAGGCAGCCGATTTTCCCGGGCTGTCGATGTCAAAAAGCCGGCCATAAACGCGGACAACATTGGCATCGACCACCGCCACATCCCTGTTGCCGGCGATACTGGCGATCGCCGCCGCGGTGTACGGGCCGATGCCGGGAAGAGTCAGCAGCTGCTCATAGTCACAGGGAACACAGCCGTCAAAACGGGCAACCATCTCCTTTGCCGCACGGTGCAGGTTACGGGCACGGGCGTAGTAGCCAAGCCCCTGCCACAGCCGGAGAATCAACTGTTCATCAGCGGCGGCAACAGCAGCAACTGAAGGGAGAGCTGCGATCCAGCGGTTAAAATACGAAATTCCCCGCTCCATCTGGGTCTGCTGCAGCATGATCTCTGAAATCCAGATGTGATACGGCTTCCAGCTGCCGCGCCAGGGAAGAGGACGGGCGGTACGGCGATACCAGGGGATCAGGATGTCGGCAACGACGGCGGCCATCAAAGAAAAAGCCCCGGGAAAAAAAAGCGGCCGGCGGCGACAAGGGTCATCCCGAGGACAACCGGCAGCGACAGAGAGCGAAAGCGTGCCGCCAGGGGGAAACAGACGAGTGTCGTCAGCAGAAAAAGGGTGTTGAAATGGAGTCCGCCGCCCTCTCCCCTCTCGACCAGAACCAGCGGGACCAGAATCGCCGGCAGCACCGCCGAAGGCACCAGCTTCAGCCACGCGGTGATCAGAGGGTGGAGTTGACGACCGCTCAACAGCTGCAGAGGCAGCATCCGAGGCAGATAGCTGACAACACACATGCCGACGATTATCCAGAAGATCAGCGTTTGATCCATAACTCAACCCCAAGGCCGAAGGTGGCGGCAACCACCGTGGCAACAATAATATAGAACTGCTCAAGGCCGCTGACATAGAGCACGGTACCAAGGATCCCGGCACAGACCGCGGTGGCCAGCTTCACCCGGCTGTTGACCTGAAAGACGATCAGGCCGATAAACATCCCGACAAGGGCGTAATCGAGCCCGAGCGGCCTGATATCGGAGATCAGGCCGGAGGCGAAAACACCAAGCGCACCACCGCTGATCCACGACAGATGTGACCCGGAGTTGAGCGCAAAGACTTCGGCCTTGCGTTCGTTGAGCTCGTCGGCCTTTGCCGAATTCATCGCAAAGGTCTCATCGGTGATTTCGGCCGAAAAGAGGGCCAGCAACGGCTTCGACCAGCCGCCCATATACGGTGACAACGAGGCGGCCATCAGCAGATGGCGAAGGTTGACAACAAATGTGGTCAGAATCACCGCCAGTGCTCCGGCGCCGTCATTGAGCATACCGACGGCGATAAACTGACCGGAACCGGCAAAGACCAGCAGCGACATCAGGACGACGTTGATATCGGCAATCCCCGCCTTCGTTGCCAGTACCCCGTAGGTAAAACCGACAGGAACGTAGCTGAGCATGATCGGAAGAGCGCGTTGCAGCCCCTGCACAATCTGCCGTCCTGTCGAAGGCGATCGCTGCGGAGGGGCGGGTGTCACCGGCGTTGCTGACGACTCGGCCATCACATCCTCCGAAAGTAGGCCTCAACCCGGTCACGGGGCATCTTGTCGCGCCAGTCGGAACCGAGGCAGTTTTCCCACAGCGGTTCAAGGTTGAGGGTTGTGGTAATCATCCGCTCCATCTCGGCGGGGCTGATATCTTCGCCAACAACACGCGGCAGAGTGATATCGTGCCTCTTCATCATCTGCCGGAACTCTTCACAGCCCTGCGGATAGATATCGTCAAGCACGTTCATCGCGATACAGCAGCCGATTCCGTGGTGAACTCCAAGGACATAGGAAATTCCATACGAGAGCGCATGGCAGGCCCCCACCTGTGAATAGGCGATCGACATGCCGCCGAAACAGGAGGCCATCATCAGTTTTTCATCGCTTTCGGGATGGTCGTCGAAAAAGACCTCACGACAGAGATCAAGTGACTTTTCGGCATAGGCCCTGCTGAAAGAGTTGAGCATACAGCCGGCCAGCGACTCAATATTGTGGATAAAACAGTCCATTCCGGTATAGAACCACTGCTCTTTCGGGACGCCATTGATCAGTTCGGGGTCAAGAATGAGCTGATCAAACAGGGTGTAGTCGGAGTTGATGCCGAGTTTTTTCTTCGGCCCGGTAAGGATACAGGTACGGGAGATCTCCGCTCCGGTTCCGGAAAGAGTCGGGATGCCGACATGGTACACGGCCGGAATTTCGATAAGGTCCCATCCCTGATAGTCAGCCGAAGAGCCGGGATTGGTCAGCATCAGCGACACCGCCTTGGCGATATCCATCGTCGACCCGCCGCCGATGCCGATAACACCGTCCGGATTGACCGGGGCGTACCGGCGAATCTTCTCGACCAGATCATCGATCAGCCTGGTTTTCGGTTCATTGGTCACATCGACCGGCACAAGCAGGTCCCGGCCCTGCATCGGCAGCCGTCTCTCCAGTTCCGTGCCGGTAAAGACATCGTCAAGGATAAAGACGACAAACCCACCTTCGGTGACACGCCGGGGTTTCAGCACATCTCCAAGCTGGTTGAACGCTCCGCGGCCAAATATGATCTGGGGAACAATCCGAAAATTTCTATACATGTGGTCACCTGTTGTCTGAGCGGAGCCGACCTCGCAGTCGGCACGATTGAAAAAAGACGTTACCCGGCATCGCTGATCAGTTTCCGGGGTGTGTGCTGACCGGCATGATATCACGATGAACGGTCAAAACCTTCAAAAAACACTCTTTTTTTTGAGCAGGAAAATCTGAAAACAGCCCTCTTCGGATAATCGATTTTACTCTTTGGCGCCGTACCTTCTTAAAGAGGGCACTGCGACACCGGCACCCTTGAGCGTTCGCCTGCCCGAAACGTTGCCCGCGGGAAATACGGGCTCACAGCCTGAGAAAAAAAAGATTCAGGCAGCCAATCAAAAAACCGAGCAGGGCTCCGAAGAGATTGATGTACTTAAACTGCTCCTCCATGATCGACAGCAGAAGTTTTTCAAGCCGCAACAGATCAAGAGAGTTGATCTTCCGGGTGATGATCCTGCGGATCCCGAGAGTCTCGACAAGACCGGGAAGCTCTTTTCCAAGGATCGTCGTCACCCCGCCCTGGACCGCTTCGGCGACACTGCCGACGACCATCGGCGGAATAAAGCGGCCGAGTCGGCCGAGCGGCTTTTCCCGCAGCGCCCCAAGCAGTGAGTCGATCACACCGCCAAGTGCGGCGTGGACCTCTTCGGAGTCGAGCAGCGTCATGATCGAAGCGACAAGCTGTTCCTCAACCCGGGCGACACGGTCACCACCGGCGAGCTCTGCAAACAGCTCGCCGACACTCCGCTGTTCTGCCGTGCGGTCAAGAAAACTGGCGACGACAGCGGCGATACTGTCGGCCGCCCTCTCATCGCAAAGAGCGGCGACAAGATGGTCGCTGATCTGCTCGCCAAGGCGTGCGGCCGTCTCCGCGCCGCCACCGGCAGTGAGATTCTTCAGCGGCACCCGAAACAGCGTCTCAAGACGACTGCGGACCACCTTCTCAAGACGACTGCGGACAACAGTTGAGTTCAGCCATGCGCCGATCTCCTGCTGATGTTCAGTCAACAGCCTGCGGAGCTGATACTCGACCAGATCCATCTTCACAAAGTTGCGCACCACCTCTGAGGCACTGCCCAGCGAATCGATAAACCTGTCAACACCGCCGATAATCCCGCTCACCAGCTGGTCAAGCAATGTCCTGTCCCGGAGCACAAGCGCCGAACTCTCGCCGAGATCAGAGAGCGGCTGGACAAGGATCTCGACAACAAAGTCGAGGCTTTCCGTAGGCAACAGCTCTCCAGGCGAGGCGTCGGAGCTGCAGAGCTGATCAACCCTGTCGCAAATAAAATCGCGCAAAAGCTGCGAAAATTGATCGTCGGTAAAAAGCGTGGTCAGCCCCTGAGCCAGCGCCGCCTGCAGCGCCTTTTGCCGGTGCGGGGTCATGATCCCGGCGGCCTCGCTCTCGAGCATCTTCTGCAGACGCAGACGCACCGCCTCCTCAACCTGTTGCCTGATTGCATCGGAACCGAGGAAATCACTCAGCAGCCCCTTTAACCGTCCGCTCAGTCCGATCAGGGCCAGCGGTAAAAACATCTGCAGCTGAGCCGGCAGCAGCTGAGGGAGCGGTCCGAGATCACGGTCGAGAAAACCGCTCAGACGCTCCTGAATCAGCTCCTGCAACCGCCGCCGGAACTCATCGGTCGCCAGCGCCCTGGCCAGCTCATCACTGGTCAGCAGATGCTCCCCGACCACCTCGCCCATATTATCGGCAAGCTGATGGCGCTTTGCCGGAATCACTCCGGGAGTCATCGGCACCCGGACCCCGAAAACCCGCCACGCGGTCAGTGGCCGAAACAGCATCCTGATCGCGACCCGGTTGGTCAGATAGCCGATAAATGCACCGACAACAGGCGGTGCAACCCAGTGAACAAGTGTCTGCAGTTCCATGGCTCAGAGAAGCTCCAGCAGTTGTGACGGAGAGTCGATGACAGAGTCTGCACCACTCTCCACAAGCTCCCGGCGATCACGAAATCCCCAGGTGACCCCGACGGTCTTCATCTTCGCCGCGGTTCCGGTTTGCATATCGACAGAGGTATCACCGATGAACCACGACGCCGCGGCATCACACCCAAGCTCTTCGAGGATGCGAAGCGCCATCGTCGGGTCCGGTTTGCGGGGCCCTCCCTCCCGGTGGCCATAGACCAGCCGGAATGGCTGCTGCGGAAAGAAGTGATCGACAAAAAGCGTCGTGAAATCGTGAGGCTTGTTCGAAAGTACCGCCAGTGGAAACTGGCGCCTGACAAGGGTCTCGACAAGTTCGACAACGCCGGTAAAAGGGGCGGCATGCTGCTGCCAGTTGTTCATGTAGAGCGTCTGAAACCGCTTCAGCCCGTCGGCCGCACGGTGCTTCCCCTGTGCGGGCAGGATATTTTCGATCAACGCAAGGGCCCCGTTGCCGACAAAGTAGCGGTATGCATCAACCGGGTGCGTTGGAAAACCAAACTCTCTGAGAATGGTGTTCCCGGTTTCGGCAAGGTCTTCAAGGGTGTCAACAAGAGTGCCGTCAAGGTCAAAGATAAGCGCGCTGCCGGTCATCAGTTCTTCTCCACAGCCGTTGGCTGGAAAAGGTTTACGGGGAATACAGCCTGTTACTGTAATGCAGATAAGAGCTGTGAAAAGATGAAACGTTTACGATTTTACTCTTTTTCTTTTTCTGTATATACGATAGAATTCCTGCGGGTAGTTTGAACCGGTCCCCGGCCGCGATTTCTTTGCGGCGCAGCACAGTCTCTCTGGACACAATATATTGATATCAAAAGTTTTTTCATCCAGACAAAAAATAAAAGACCGGTCTATCAAAAGACCCTTTTTCTGAAGGATGGCTCATTGTTCTGCGCAACGTGCCTGTCCGGCTCCGTCTCCGTTTCGCCCGGCTTTGCGAAGCAGAGAAGGTGCCGGCCGGCATATCAACCTGTGAAAGCCTTCGCTTCTGACAGCCATGAAGCTGAATGCTTTCATGCAATTCTTTATCGTAAAGGAGTGCTTATGTGGTTCGTCAGATTCTTAACCTCTTCAATCGGCAAGAAAATGGTGATGGCGGTCTCCGGGCTCTGTCTCATCCTCTTCCTTGTTGTCCACGCCCTGGGCAACACAACGATCTTTGTCGGCAGTGAAGTTTTTCAGGGGTATGCCGACAACCTGCACAGCCATCCGGTGGTGGTCTTCTTCTTCCGCATCGGACTGCTCGCGCTTTTTCTGATCCACATGGGCGTCGGCCTGCTGCTGTGGGTTGAAGGCAGACGTGAAGGCAAGAACCGTTATGTGGTCAACACCTGGATCAGCAAAAACCCCTACGCGATGTCAACCATGCCCTACACCGGGCTTTTTCTCCTCTTCTTTATCCTGATCCATGTCTTCGGCTTTGCAGTCGCTCCCGGCCATGATCAGCTGATCTCGGAGGTGGTCGATGACACCCTGAGCAACTTTTTCTATGTCGTCCTCTACCTTGCCGGATTCACCGCCCTCTTCATTCATCTCAGCCACGGTTTCTGGTCGATGCTGCAGACCTTCGGCATCAATCACCCGCGCTACAACGGGATGATCCGGGTGGCAACATGGGGGGTGCCGGGATTTTTCCTCGGCTTCTTCAGTCTCATCGCCCTCTATCTGATGACGACCGGCAGCTATTGAGGCCGATTGGATTGGACAACGCTCTCTTTCTCCGAAAGTCAGGCAGAGCAGAGACGTACATGTCCCGTCAGAGATGATTTTCACCTGTTTTGCAGCGCACAGGCGATTCGCCCGGCCATGCCGGTATCAGCAGAAGCACCGGAGAAAAAGTGAGGTGCTCTCTCCACCAGAAATTCAGTCAGGAATAAGACTATGGATCTGAAATCAAATGTACCAGAAGGACCACTCGAGAAAAAGTGGGACAACCACCGGTTTACCAGTAAGCTGGTCAATCCCGCAAACCGCAGAAAATATTCCGTCATCGTGGTCGGAACCGGACTTGCCGGAGGTGCCGCCTCGGCGACTCTTGCCGAGCAGGGCTACGACGTCCAGACCTTCTGTATCCAGGACAGTCCCCGCCGTGCTCACTCGATAGCCGCCCAGGGCGGGATCAACGCCGCCAAAAACTACCAGAACGATGGCGACTCGATCTTCCGCCTCTTCTATGACACCATCAAGGGTGGTGACTTCCGTGCCCGTGAGGCAAACGTCTATCGCCTCGCCCAGGTAAGCAACGAGATCATCGACCAGTGTGTCGCCCAGGGCGTTCCCTTTGCCCGCGAATATGGCGGCAACCTCGCCAACCGCTCTTTCGGCGGTGCCCAGGTCAGCCGGACATTTTATGCCCGTGGTCAGACCGGCCAGCAGCTGCTCCTTGGTGCCTACTCCGCTCTGTCGCGCCAGATTCATGCCGGCAAGGTGAAGATGTACACCCGCCGCGAGATGATGGATGTGGTCACCATTGACGGCCGCGCCCGCGGCATCACCGTGCGCAACATTATCACCGGAGAGATTGAGAGCTACTGTGCCGACCTCGTGATTCTTGCCACCGGCGGCTACGGCAACGTCTACTTCCTCTCGACCAACGCGATGGCCTCGAACGTCACCGCCGCATGGCGGGCATGTAAAAGAGGAGCCGGATTTGCCAATCCGTCGTTTGTCCAGATTCACCCGACCTGTATTCCGGTTCACGGAGACTTTCAGTCCAAGCTGACCCTGATGTCCGAATCACTGCGCAATGACGGCAGAGTCTGGGTACCGAAAAAACAGGGTGATACCCGTAAGCCCGGGGATATCCCGGAAGACGAGCGTGACTACTATCTCGAAAACAAATATCCCAGCTTCGGGAACCTTGTCCCCCGCGACGTCGCCTCGCGAAATGCCAAGGAGCAGTGTGACAAAGGCAAGGGAGTCGGTTCAACCGGTCTTGCAGTCTATCTCGACTTTGCCGAGGCGATCAGACGTGACGGCGAAGATGTGATCTTCCGCAAGTACGGCAACCTCTTCCAGATGTACGAGAAGATTGTCGATACCGACCCGATGAAAGAGCCGATGATGATCTACCCTGCGGTTCACTACACGATGGGCGGACTCTGGGTTGACTATAACCTGATGACCACCATTCCCGGCCTCTTTGCAATCGGTGAGTGCAACTTCTCCGACCACGGAGCCAACCGCCTTGGCGCCTCTGCGCTGATGCAGGGACTGGCCGACGGGTACTTTATCATCTCCACCTGTGTTGCCAACTATATCGGCACCAACACCCTCGACAAGGTGGACCTCAATCACGAGGCCTTTCTCACCTCCCGCCGCGACGCCGAAGACCGCATCCAGGCGCTGCTCAAAAACAGCAGCGACGGTGCCGCCGGGAAATGCACTGTCGATGAGATCCACAAAGAGCTCGGAAAACTGATGTGGGATTACTGTGGCATGGCACGCAACAAAGAGGGGCTCGAACACGCCCTCAAGGAGCTGCCGGCCATTCGTCAGAAGTTCTGGGACAACGTCTATATCCCCGGAGGACGCAAAGAGATCAACCAGTCCCTTGAGCGCGCCGGACGGGTTGCCGACTTCCTTGAGTTTGCCGAGTTTATGATCCGCGACGCCCTCGCCCGTACAGAGTCGTGCGGCTGCCACCTCCGTGAAGAGAGTCAGACCGAAGAGAACGAAGCCCTGCGCGATGACAAAAACTACTCCCATGTCGCGGTATGGGAATACACCGGAGACGGGAAAGAGCCCAACCTGCACAAAGAGCCTCTTACCTTTGAAAATGTCACCCCGTCTCAGCGGAGCTACAAGTAACTATCATCTCAACGGAGAAAGACAATGAGTGAAATAAACCTGACGTTAAAAATCTGGCGGCAGCCCGACGCCAAAGCAAAGGGGGGGATTGAAACCTATACCCTCGAAAATATCACCACCGACATGTCCTTTCTTGAGATGCTCGACGTTCTCAACGAAAAGCTGACCCACGAAGGGGTGGATCCGGTGGCCTTTGACCACGACTGTCGCGAGGGGATCTGCGGCATGTGCGGCGCGGTTGTCAACGGTGTTGCCCATGGCCCCGAAAAAGAGACGACCCTCTGTCAGCTGCACATGCGCCACTTCAACAACGGTGACACCATCGTTATCGAGCCGTTCCGTTCCCGCGCCTATCCGATATATAAGGATCTGATGATCGATCGCGGCGCCCTCGACCGGATCATTCAGGCGGGCGGCTATGTGAACATCAACACCGGGGGAGCCCCCGACGGCAACTCCGTCCCCATCTCCTCAATTCAGGCCGAACTGGCGATGGATGCCGCCGCCTGTATCGGCTGTGGTGCCTGCGTCGCCTCCTGCCCGAACGGTTCGGCGATGCTCTTCACTTCCGCCAAGGTGAGTCAGCTCGCACTGCTGCCCCAGGGGCAGGTCGAGCGCAAGGAGCGCGCCCGGGCAATGGTCAGCTGCATGGATGCTGAAGGCTTCGGCCACTGCACCAACACCGAAGAGTGCGAAGCCGCCTGCCCGAAAGGGATCTCGATCAGTAACATCGCCCGGTTGAACCGTGAATTCCTCAGGGGTATTCTTGCCGGTACGATGTAAAGATTCGCTTTTTGATCGGTAAAGAGGTAAAAAAGACCTGTCCATCCACAGGGAGGGACGGGTCTTTTTGCGCAGTGCCCCTTCTCCCTGTGGGTGCCTTGACTAAACTTTTTTTGCTGAGCTGCAGACTGCCGGGACATTTCCCCCCTGCCAATGCCAACAGAGAACAAAAAACCGCTGATAATTGGACAGAAGTATGACGTCGTCATTGTCGGCGCCGGCCCCGCCGGGCTCTCCTGTGCCCGGCTGCTCGCCGATGCGGGGGCAAGTGTCGCCGTCTTTGAGCGTCATCAGCAGATTGGCAAAAAGGTCTGTGCCGGAGGAATCACCCTTCACGGTCTGATCGATCGTTTCGGCTCTGTCGCCGGACGCACCTTCCCCGCGCAGACCATTGTCACCAGAAGACAACGGGCAAAAATAGAGTGCAGAGAGGCGGTGGTCTCGACCCTCAGCCGGATCGAACTTGGGCAGCGTATGGCCGAAGAGGCAACAGAGGCCGGTGCAGATATCTTCCCCGGTGTTACCGTAACGAGAATTGATGACGGTGCAGTGACCATTGCACACAGGACAAAAGAGGTCGAAGAGGAGACAGCGCGGGTCGACTATACCTGTCTTGTCGGTGCCGACGGCTCCAACTCGAAGGTTCGCCATTTTCTCGGCCTCTCTTCGCAGAACGTCGGGTTCGGCATTGACTGCCGGCTGCCGATTATACGGGAACAGATGGAGTGGCACCTGCTGCCCCGGCTCTTCACCAGCGGCTACGCGTGGGTCTTTCCCCACCGTGACAGCACCTCAATCGGTGCGTATGTTGACACAAGAATGATGAGTGCCCGCACGTTGCGTGACCGGTTCAACGGCTGGGCGGAGAAGCAGGGCTTTGACCTGACCGGACTGTCGCTCCACGCCGGAAGTATCAACTTTGACTACCGTGGCGTTGAGTTCAAGCGCCACAGCCGCATCTACCTCGCCGGCGATGCTGCGGGGCTCGCCTCAGGAGTCACCGGCGAAGGGATCTGGCCTGCGGTCACCTCCGGAGAGTATGTCGCCAACCGGATAATGAAACCGTCGTGGCAGGATCCGGTTTTCAACCGCCTTGAAGAAAACCACGCCCGCCACCTGAAGGCAGTTCTCTACGCACGCAGGAATCCAAACAGAGTCCCGCTGCTGGCGGAGCTGGCCTGCCTTCTTTTCCGTATTGGTTTTCTCTCCCCCGACAAAGCCGAGATGAGCGGATAACCGGCAGAGCCGGGCGAGTTGCCTGCACGCCACAACAACAGATGAGAATCAGTACTGACGGGATATCTACACCCTCATTCCAGCTGATTTACGACCGGCAAGCCGGGCAAGTCGCCTGCACGCCGCAACAACAGATGAAAAATCAGCACTGACGGGATATCTACGCCTCTGCTCTGCTTGATTTACGGATAAACCTGTACCCGATCTTTTCGATGAAAAAAAGAAACATCCTCTATTATAATCTCCTCTTTGCACTCGTCTCTGCGGTTATTCTCATCGTCCTTTTCAACGCCCCGGAGGAGACCACCTCCCGTCTCCCTTACGATGTGAACCATAAGGAGTTCTTTCCGATGAAAAAACGTGCGGCAGA
>PDWI01009299.1_pt1 | contig 11324 bp, 7 predicted proteins | sample 1430891 | NCBI WGS metagenome assembly PDWI01 (sample SAMN01162508, study PRJNA174530) | Oral metagenome, whole genome shotgun sequencing project. | biome: Marine environment; feature: Marine mammal; material: Swab sample of the gingival sulcus; isolation source: swab sample of gingival sulcus... | reverse complement strand
ACTAATATAAGTGATGAACGAAGACTTTGATATAAGGAATAATGAAGCAATGAGCGAGGAGCAGGACATAGATAAAGCTCTTCGTCCGCTCACCTTTGACAGTTTTCAAGGGCAAGACAAGGCTTTGACTAACTTAAAGATATTCGTTCAAGCAGCTAAACTGCGAGAGGAAGCCTTAGATCACGTCTTGCTTTATGGACCTCCAGGCTTAGGGAAAACGACGCTTTCGCATATCATCGCTCAAGAGCTTGGCGTAGGCATTAAGGTTACTTCGGGTCCTGTCCTTGACAAACCAGGGGACTTGGCAGGTTTGCTCACGTCCCTAGAGCCTAATGATGTGCTTTTTATTGATGAAATTCATCGCCTTAGTCCGATTGTTGAGGAATATCTCTACTCTGCAATGGAAGACTATCGAATTGATATTATGCTAGATAAAGGACCTAGTGCGAGAAGTATTCAGATTGACTTAAACCCCTTTACCCTCGTTGGAGCGACGACACGCAGTGGACTTTTGACAGCTCCTCTAAGGGCTAGGTTTGGCATTAACCTGCACCTTGAGTATTATGATGTCAATACGCTCTCAGGCATTCTGCAACGCTCGGCGAATATCCTCGCTGTTCCTTGCTCAAACGAAGCAGCAGAAGAGATTGCAGGTCGCTCAAGAGGAACGCCACGTATTGCGAACGCCCTTCTAAGACGCGTACGAGACTTTGCACAAGTTAAGGGAACAGGGGCGATAGACAAAGATATTGCTTGCTTTGCTTTGGAGGCACTGAACATTGACCGCTACGGCTTGGACTTTGTGGATAACAAGCTTCTTAGCACCATTATTGATAAATTCGCAGGAGGACCTGTCGGCTTAACGACAATTGCGACAGCTCTCGGCGAAGATGCAGGCACGGTAGAAGAAGTCTACGAACCTTATCTGATTAAGGAAGGCTTCCTCAAGCGTACGCCACGAGGCAGAGAAGCAACAATCCTTGCCTACCAACATCTCGGCAAGACTTTTACGCCGAAAGCCTCCGACCTTTTTGATGAATAATAATGATTTTGGAAGCATGAGAATAGATAATCAAACTGAATCTAAGCTTATAAACGCCTTACGTTTCCCTCTGATTGCAATAGTTGTTTTTATTCATTTACGACCAATGCACTCTTTGAGAGATGTGGTGTTTGACAAGGAAGGCTTCAACATCAGCTATTATATTATTGAAGTGCTATCCCATACTCTTGGACAGCTCGCAGTGCCTCTATTCTTTATTTTTTCAGGCTACTATATGTTCAAGAAAGAGAAAGAGTGGTTTAATTCTTCTGTCTATCTCCAAGAAATAAAGAAAAAGGCAAAAACCCTCCTACTACCCTACATTCTTTGGAACTTAAGCTACCTACTCTTGCAAATCTTTAGAGTCTACATCTTAAATTATTTGGGGACACCAACAGAAAGCATTGATTTAAGCTTCTCTAAGATTGTCTCTGCCTTATGGTTCAAACCTATTGACTATCCTCTTTGGTATATTAGGGATTTAATTTATTTGAACCTATTAGCTCCACTAATTTATTTCTTGTGCAAGAAATTCCGTTTTCTGCCAATGCTCATAATTTTAGGCATTTTCTTATTTGCAGTTCCTTTCCCAAATTTCCTTATAACGGCGATCCTTTTCTTTACGATAGGAAGTACTTTCTCTATCAATAAAGTCTCTTTACTAAACTTTGCCCACAAATATCGCATACCTCTGCTTGTTTTTGGACTGTTGTCAACCTTTGGGGTACCTTTCTTCTATGGAAATTATTGGACTAATAACTTCCTAAAGTTGTATCAAGCCATTGGCGTCTTCTCGATACTAGCTTTTGCTTCAGTCTTCTATCAAAAGGTAAAAACTTTTCCTACAGGAGCAAAGTACCTAAAGACTTGTATAGACGTCTTACAACCTACGGCATTTTTTGTCTATGCCCTGCACACTGTCTTCATTATAAATTGGGCAAGTGTTCTTGGACATAAGCTAACAGATATTGACCTCTTAGCTTATTTTATTTCAGGAGGAGGAACAATTACCTTTGCTGTCTTGAGTTTCTACATTTTGAAGAAGCTAACCCCACGCTTCTTAGCTTACTACGTTGGCGGACGCTTATAAAAAAGAAGAAAAAGTATGGCATCGGTATTTGGGCGATTATTTAAGGAAACTGCTACTTACGGCGTAAGTAGTATTATTGGACGTTTCCTTAATTGGCTCTTAACCTTCATCTATATTCAAGTTATCTCCCCTGATGAACTTGGGCGAATGACAGGTTTATATAGTGGGATTGCTATCTTAATGGTCTTGCTCACGTATGGAATGGAAACGGCATTCTTCCGCTTCACAACAACGCACGAACGCCCTCGTTTGGTTTTCTCTACCGCCCTCTATTCACTCGCGACAAGCTCATTATTATTTATCGGTTTAGGTTTCTTACTAAAGGGACAAATTACAAGCTTCTATGCCTTAGATGACTTGCCCCTTATCGTTCCGATGTTTATACTCATTATTGCCCTTGACGCTTTCACAGCTCTGCCCTTAGCTTACCTGCGTTATGCTCAGAGACCTATGCGTTTTATGGCTGTAAGAATGAGTTTTGTCCTGATTACCATCATCTTAACTCTATTTACATTCTTTGGACTTCCCTATCTATCGGAAGTCTTTCCCACAATATTTGGAGGTTATTACGACCCTAAAAAAGCTTTATATTACATAATGGGGATTAACTTGATTGGCAACCTTTGTCAATTACTGATGCTAACGCCAACGCTGAGACAAGCAGAAGGAGGCTTTGACTACTCCCTTTGGAAAAAGATGATTATCTATGCTCTGCCAATGCTTCTACTTGGTCTTGCAGCGACCTTCTCCAATCAAGCAGACAAGCTAATCTTCCCCAAAATGTTTGACGATATAAAGGAAGGTAATACACAGTTAGGAATATATTCTTTGGGCTTTAAGATTGCTGTAATCTTAGTAATGTTCACGCAGGCATTCCGCTATGCTTATGAGCCTTTTGTCTTTGCAAAAAGTAAGGAAGATGAAGGCGAAGCCAAGCAAACTTACGCCCTGTCAATGCGCTATTATGTCTTGGTTACGCTCCTTGTCTTTTTGGGGGTTGTCTCTTATTTAGAGGTTATTACTTTGTTTGTTCCTAATACTTATGATGCAAGCTTCCCCGTTGTGCCTTATATCCTTACGGCTCAAGTAATGCTCGGAATTTCGCTGAATCTCTCACTATGGTACAAGCTCAAAGATATGACCTATTGGGGCGGAATTTTGTCGCTTATGGCTTGTACAGTTAATGTGCTTATCATCGTTTTCTTTGCTCAGTCTTGGGGCTTTATGGCTTGTGCTTGGGGGGCTATCGCCTCAAGTGCTACGATGATGTTACTCTCTTATGCCCTTGGGCAAAAGTACTACCCGATTAACTATCCAATTAAAGCAATTCTCTTTTATGCTGGGTTGCTTGCCTTGGCTGTCTTTACGGAATATACTTTCGCTTCGTCTTTTGGAGGCGCAAGTCCTTTCCTTCGCCTAGCATTTAACACGCTTGTCTTTGCTTCTTTCCTTGCCCTCATTATCTGGAGAGAAGTTCCCAAGCAACGCTCAATATATTAAGAAAAAAAATTAAAGTAAGTTAAGAAGGGAAGATATTTGCCCTTTGACAGAATCGATCTCGTCAGAGGTGATTTTAATTAAAGGAATTTCTAACGCTTTAGCAACAAACCGAGCATGTTCTAACTCTTTTAAGCATAAATCTTCAATGACTGATAATTCCCAAACTTTTCCATCTCGCTTCTTAAGTCGCTGACAGATAATTGAAGGCTCTTCAACCAGTAGAATAATAAAAGCAGGATCAATTCCTTTGAAAGTTTTAAGAGGAATTTTCTCAGCTTTATTATCTCTATTTAATAAAGAAAAATGCCCATCTAACAAGTATACTTTATTTATATCAATAAGCTTTTCTAAATTATCAACTAGTTTATCTTGATTCTTTGAGATATGTTTAACCTTTTTCTCAGTAGAATCTTTCCACTTTAAAACTCTGCTACACGACTCTTGTAATAATTCAGGAAAAATCTCTTTAAGCTTTTGGGAAAAAACACTCTTTCCAACGCCATGAACTCCTCCAAGAAAAATAATATTTTTATTCATAATATAACTCAATGTTTTTCTTATCATTAGCCCCCATCACCTTTTCCTTATTACATCAGGACAAGAAATTCTCCAATAATTCTTTCTTAGACTGCTTAGCAGATAGGAGACTTTTTGATGAGATATTACTTTTCGACATAACAAAAAGATTGAGGCGGCTTCACTCCAGGATAAAGGTCTGAAAGTTTTGAAGGTTTATCATACGGATAAAAAGCCCCAATCTTAATTGCATGTGCTAATTCTTTATCTTGAAAGTACTCATTAAAGAAACTTTCTGTAATGCCGGCCTTAGCCTTAGTTAGTTCCCATAGTTTCTGTGGAGGTTGTGAAATTATGTCCTCGATTTCAATTTCTCCAACAACCTGACATACTGGACTAGAGGCGTACACAACGATACGTTTAAGTTCCTGTCTCTTATGTAATACTCTGCGAAATTCAAATATCTTATTTCCCTTAAGAATTTCTGCAACAAATTGAGGTTTAATCGACAATAAAACCTTCATATCCTCCTCCTTTCCTTAAAATTTGCTTAAATTGCTCATCACTTAATTCAAAAAATCCCCAATAGATATCACTTGGTATTTGAAGTTCTTCAAGTAAAACTTTCCGTGTTACTTTCTTCTCAAAAGAGATATTATAAGTCATCTTTAATACGATAAATTGATTTCTTTTGTACCATTTTCTTAAATCACTATCTTCAAAGATACTATAACGATTTGTATAAGAAATAAAATCTTGACAACTTGAAAAGTCCATTTTAGTTCGAACTTCTTCAATCTGACAGATTGACGTTACCACACTTCGGTAGTAAGCAGGTCCTAATCCGTCAGAAGTCCTATAGATAACAACGATGTCTCCCGCACTTAGAGTCGAGGTATCTTCAATAAACGAAATATAAATTTTATGGATACTATTTGTATGCGAAACATCCCTAACTAATGAACTTTTATTGGAAACTTCATTATAAAGAATTGAATCGGGAAAAAGTTCTGTATGAAATTTTGGATAAATCGACAATACAAACTTTCTTCTTCCATTAAGGTTGATACGGGGATAGTTCTTAAGTAATTCTGTTGGAGACAACTCTCCCTTTAATTGTTTTGCTAGGACTAATTCACCCTGCTTAGTTCCAACCTCACTAAAACCATATTTTGTTAATAGAGCCAATAGAGGTTTATGCTTTTCAAATATTGTTAAATATACCTCTTCATAATCTTGCAGAATCGCATTCTTAAGAATAAGTTTAATAAAGTTTTCCCCTAACTTAGTGTTGTGTCCCACAATCTTAAATGTGCCTACTTTAAGTCGTCTGCAAGCAGGCATATTAGGTTCAACATCGTTGATTGTGATATTGCTCTCATCTTTGAGATATAGAAAAGCCATTATTCGCCCATTGTCATCATATTGAACGAAGGCAGACTTATCTTGTTTTCTGCAAAACCAATTTTCAAATTCGGGATAATCTTCTTTAAGAGTATCAAAGAAACTATCTGACAGGTCAATCTCAGAAAATTTTTTCTGTTCAATTACATCTTTCATATATAAAATCTTTATTGTAATATGAGACAAAGTTAACTAAAAAAATGGAATTCGGAGCTTATAATACAGCTAAAATGATTGTATAAAAAAGGAAGCATCTCAACAATAATCCTCTAAGACTTTTATTATATTTGATATTATTAGAAAAAGGCTCAAACAAATCACACCAATAAAAAAGGCAGGAGATACGACAGGAACCCCCAAATAATCAACACGTTAAAGAGACGAGTAGAGAAAAGGCGAAAAAGTTTTCCCATAAAGTCAAATGACTTTTCCCAAAAACTCAAAAAAGTTTAGCGGTAAACTCTTAGGAGTTTACCGCTAAACTTTTTCTTATGATACTTAAGCCTTATGAAAAGGGCTTCAAACGAAAAAATTATTGAAGCATTATGCCTCGCAATAGAGGAGAAAATCGCAACAACTAAATTCTGCTAAAAGCTACTGAGATACTTACTTAGCCTTTCGCTCCTTATTCTTTTGTTTCTTGGACTTGAAGAGATCAGAGAGCTTATCAAAGCGCTTGCGGAAGAGCAAACCAAAGCCTTGGGTCGTTAAACCTTTGCGAATGTATTGATAAGAGTTGTTGTAATGATTGTAACCTTTCAGGCGAAGACTGCCCGACTTATTGAGCTTATACTCAAGGTCAAACTCTCCAATATAAGTATTGCTGAGGAAAGGGTTATCGTGGTAACCAACATTCCCAGAGATTGATAGCCTGTCGTTAAAAAGTTGCCCAGAGAAGAGCAATTCAATCTCAGTGTCTGTGAAATACTGGTTACGCGTCTTGATGCTCGTACCAAGTTGGATTTTCTCACTAAGATCACCCAGCAGAGCAGAGAGCTGTTCGGAAATAGTCGTCGAAGCTAGAGCTGTCCAGTTATCCGTTCCTGTGCCATCGGTTTTACCATAAGCCGAAGGCATAAACTTACCTATACTGATGAGGGCAAGCGTCTGACGCGTCATTGCTTCCTCTGTGCTTAGGAGCGCTTTGACGCTTCGCTCCACTTCACCACTGGCCTTCGGCAGAGTAATACCAAAACTTAACTTCGGACGAGAAAGTTCACCGCCCAAGCTTAGCACGCAGTTCACAGGCATATTCGTACGCTGTGTACCATAAGCCAAGCCTTCGTCAAGGTCGGAGATATTTGCCGTTAGGCTATAAATCGCGTCAATATCAATGTTAGCGTGGGCAGGATTGCCTCGGAAATTAAGCATACTACCCGAACGCACTTTGAACTTTTTGTTTGTAAGGTTCTCTAACCTCAGGGTATATTCCCCAGAAAGGAGCTTAAAGTCGCCATACATTGTTTGGTCGCCGATGAAAGGCACATTAATTTCTAAATGCCCTTCTCCCCTAGCCTTAATCTCATCACTGCGGTCATTGCCAAGGCGTATACCCAGTTGCGTCCCTGCATCAATGTCTAAATTCAGCTCCATATCAAGCAGGCTCTGCGCAGTTTTCTTCTTACTTTCCTTGGTCTTGAGCTTTGGCTTCGGCAGGCTATCACGCAAACTTACAAAGCGCATTAGGCTTTGGTCGCGCCAAACCATATTAAGCGCATTAATGTCTATGCTTAAATCACTCGGGCTTTCTGTCTTAGCGTCAAGGCTTAGAAGTAGTTTACCCTTACTACCTGTGAGGCTTGCCTTACCAGAGCAATAGGCCTCTCCGCAGACAGGTAAGGTGCGGACGTTTTCATTCTTTAGGATTTTGAACTTGTCTAAGTCCGTAAAGTTCAAGTCCAGCACCATATTTTGGAAATTATTGTGCTTAATCGTGCCGTTAAAGAGAGCCGTCTGCCCTCTAGCGTCCGTGAGTTTGATATTTGGAAATATCATCTCGTCCGCGTCAAACTTAAGCTTATCACTAAAGCGATAGACCGTCCCTAAACTTTTGATACCGAGCTCTGCGTCTTGAACGTCAGCCTCTCCTGCGATGGTAACGCCGTCACGGAAAATACCGAAAAGGCGAATTTTCCCAGTGGCTGCTCCCTGCAATTTGCTCAAGAAACCGTCTGTAAAGGCTTGAATGAAGCCGAGCTTTAACTTATGCGCGGTAAAGAGTATATCAATGCCACTATTAGCACCTAGATTAATGCCCCCATTCGCTTCGGTGTAGTTATGGTCATAATTGCCAAGATAACCGTTAATACCAAGAAAATTGCTCTTAGTATCCCAGTCAAGATGCAGGTTAGAAGCACCTGCATCATAGCCATTAACAAAAAACTCATCACTCTTAACGTCACCGAAAGCGTAGAATACCTTATCCTTAACTTTCGCATAGAGGTCACCTGATAGTTCGGCATCAAGCATACTAAACTTCACTTTAGCAGCCGAAAGGATATAGAGCAAGCTCACATTCTTAAGCGCAACGTGCAGGCTGTCATTGGGATTATTGCTCAGCATGCCATCAATAGCTAAACTACGGTTTTCGCTTGCGAGCTTCAAGCCCTTGACATAGCTCGCTTCCTTGGAGAGAAGCAGTTCGGCAGGCGAGAGCTTCCACTCACGATTATGAATGCGTAGCTTAGAAGGTCTTAAGCCGATAAGCATATTGAGGTCAAGGAATTTCTTCGGTAGGTCTTTCGGCGAAGCAATCTGAACGTTGCTGTTCAGCTCGCCATTGTCTCGCCCTTCTTTGTCCTGCCCGAGGTTCATGCTCAGCGCAAAATCATTATTCCTCTGACTAAGGTCAAGGCTCGCGCCACGCAAAGCACTCGTATTATTCAAATAAATATCCCCTACTAACTGCAGGTTGTGCTCTGAGAGCTTCAGCTCCGTAGCGTGGAAACGGTGTTCGCCAAGCTTAAAGTCATCGCCTTTGACAAGCAGAGCAAAGCGATTTTTAGCCTCGTCAAAATCACCTTTAATCCTTATGGGCTTATCACTTGAGAGTGGCAACTTAACTAACTTATCCAAAGCCTTCGGCAGGCTGTCAAGTTTAATATCTACTAAAGCTGTAGCTTTCTTGCCCTTCCCTCCCCAATGGGCAATCAGTGGCACCTGTCTATACAGCGTACGCTCTATCTTCTTCGGCAGAAGCTCAAGGGGACAATTACTCTTAATCAGCCCTTCGACCCACGGCGCCTGTAGGAGACATTGCGTCGCACCAGCCTTATCCTGCTTGAGGACAAGGCTTAAATCTTCTAACTGTTCCACTTCGCCATCTTCATCTTGCCAAGCTAATTTATTAACATCAAGCAACAAATCGCCCAAACGAGGCTTCAGCCTTGCCAGCTCCAAGCGACCATCAAGGTCATAGCGACACCCTGCCTTGCCAAGCTTAATGCCCCAATCGTGAGGCTTCACACCATCAAGTTTGTAATCTAAGTTGATATTATGCGTCTGCCCTGCACGATGAAGCAAGCTAAGCTTCGTAGCAATCTGCACGAGCTTATCATCAAGCTCAAGGTCTAAATGATAACGGTTGTGCGCGCCGTCCCCTTCTAATGATAGATTTTCATAGTCCTTGCCCCTCAGCGTAAAGCTTGGAACAGCCAACTTTGTCGTTAGCTTCCACGAATCATCGCTCTTATCTTTCTCGCCTTCACAATAGAAATCAGCCTTTTCGGCGCTTAGGTCTAGCTCTTCTTCACGATATTTGGCGAGGTTCAAGCCCTCTAGTTGGAGCTCTCCTCGGAAAGCTTGCAAGTTTCCATCACGAATATCTGCACCTGCATTAAGGTCAATTTCTCCGCGCTCAGTGCTGAGCTTGCCCTTAAGCTTCGCTTTTTCATTCTTCGTCCAATGGGCATTTCCGCGCCACTGGCAAGCACCAAGTAGCGACAAGTCTTCAATAAGTCGCGCCTTGCTTTCATCTTGTTTGAACGCTTTTAGCCTCTGCCAAAAATTTCTACTCAGAGAGAGGTCAATATCTGAAAGGTCTGCGCTGAGTGGCGCACCAACCAAACTGAGCTTAGCCTTGCCTTGGGCAAGCTTTATCTTAAAGAGTTTATCGGCTGTAAGTTTTAATGTTTCTAGCTCAAGAGTATTGAGCTTATTACTGAGCTTAGCGCGACCTCTGAGGCGTTCGCGCCCAAAAGTTGCAAAAGCTTGATGAAAAGGTGCAAGGTCTTTGAGGGCAACATTGATTTGTGCAATGTCAAGTGTATCTAATTTGCTTAAGCCAAAGCGCTGAGGACTAAGGATAAACTTTGGTATATTAATTTGGCTCTCGCCGAAAAGCAGGTCTAAATCCTGAACCTTCAACGCATCTTTCTTGACAGAAATCAATGAAGAAAAGTTCTTGACGCGGAAACCGTTAGCCAGCTTAAAGCTCAGCTCTCGCACAGAGACCTGCTGACCTTCTTTGCCTTTTAGCTCAAGTTCGTCCAGCTTACAGTCCAATTCTTCAACGCCGAAGAGCAGATTTTCTTCGCGATAATAGAGACAGCTTGCGTTACGTAGTAGAATGCTATAGACAGAGAGATTAAAGACCTCCTCCTCTGTTTGCTTATCGCTCTTGAGATGCTCCAATATCGGCGCGATATTTAAGCGTCCAAGGCTATCCTCTCTTAGGGTAATCTTCGGGCTGAAAAGACGAATATGGTCAAGGTCTAAGGTCTTACTTTTGAGATATTTCCAGATATTTTTTGACGAAAGGTCAAGCACCAAGCTTTCAGCCGAGAGCGCTTCTTCTCCGAGGCTATCCTTAACGCTTAAGGCAGTCGCCTTGACATCTCCAGAGAGCGTCATCGAGACTTCCTCCAGCTCAACCTCCGTTCCAAGGGTCTTGCTCAGCTCCTTAGCGACATAGTCAGCTCCGCCCTTTCGCCCCAGCTCAAGCTGAAAAAGGAGAAAGGGCAAGTACCAAAGGAAGAGCAAGACGGCAACCACGATGCCCCCTATCCTAATCCTTTTGATGGTTTTACGGCTTAACTGCCACGAACTTAACATTAACGATAAACCTTTTTATAATCTAATTTGCTTGCCCAAGCCCCCAAAGCTCGCCCCTCTTAAGGGTAAACAATGCTCCGCGCTCAAGCTAAAGTGAAGCCCCCTTACAAAAAAATGGGCATACTACACTTAATTTACAAAGATACACAAAAGCCGTGAGATGCACCTTTCTGACATACACCAAGGGCTCATAAGCACTATTTCTGAGTTTCCTGCAGAAGGAACTAGACTTTCTTCCCCAAGACACTGCAGTTTCTTCCGCTGGAAATTTGGGACGTTTACCTCAGACCTTTTCCTTTGAAATAGAAAAACTTAGAGCGCGAGCGGAAAAGTTTTCATTTCACAGCGCTATGAAATAAATTACACAGCCTTGTGAAAAAGATTTCACTCCGCTGTGAAATCTTTTTTTTTTATCCCCTAAGCTTAAAGCGCAAAAGCGAGCATTTCATCAAACAAAAGCAAAGCATTTATCCTAATGCATTGAAGCTAAAGACGATAGTATTAGAAAGACTAAATCTATTGTTATAACTAAGGCTCAGGCTGTTTTCTGTCGTCCGATTAAAGAATAGAATAATTTATTGAAAAATGACATACCTAATTGTAGGTATATAGGGGCGAAAATTCACAATAAATAGTGATAGTCTAAGAGAATTTTGGCATATTTGTATAGATGTACCCTAAGGGGTACTGCACAAAATAGGCTTCAATCTTGTTAATAAG
>PDWI01009298.1_pt1 | contig 11325 bp, 9 predicted proteins | sample 1430891 | NCBI WGS metagenome assembly PDWI01 (sample SAMN01162508, study PRJNA174530) | Oral metagenome, whole genome shotgun sequencing project. | biome: Marine environment; feature: Marine mammal; material: Swab sample of the gingival sulcus; isolation source: swab sample of gingival sulcus... | reverse complement strand
AAATATTGATGTATATCTCTATGGCAAAAATATTTTTGACAAAAAGTACGATTATAAGGAGCCCTATGGTGGTGGTATAGATGTGTTGCACGCTCCCGGTCAGGTCGGGCTGCAGATAAATTACCGTTTCTGATGGGCAAAGGTTCGGGAGCCGGGCCGCACATCCGGCTCCCAAAGTCACAAAGGAAAAGAAAGAACAATGACGCAAAAAATCAAGGTAAAAAAAGGCTGTATTGAAGAAACCCTGCTATTGCCGCTATGGGGCAGGGCCTTTGAGACCCAAAGGAAAAATCCCCGCCTGATGGATGAAAAGGCCGTGGAAATCATCAAGTCCATTGACTATGATTTTTCAGAAATTGAAAAAACGCAAGGGATGTCCCAGCATGGCTGGATAGCTCGCAGTCTGCACACAGACAAAATGGCTCACGACTTTATAAGAACACATCCTGAAGCAGCCATTGTCAATATGGGATAAGCGAATCAGGGTGATAGATGCAATCTCCATGTACAGGGGCATAAAACAAGGTCTTTCCCTGGGTCTTAAAACAGATATGCTTGGTGTCTGCTCCATGGTGCATATGAGAATACAGGGATAATAACGCAGATTTTTTCACCTTCATGAAAGATGGACAGACAAGATATCACTTCTTGAATTTATATTCTGGAGAGTCACCATTATATTATCTCCTGGTTTGAGATTCATTCCTGAAGATTTCGCCAGTCTGCACTCAAGCATTAGATTTAATAATATAATTGAATAATTACTTCTTTTTTCATTGATAACCAGGGCAGGTTGTTTTTCCCCTTTTTTTGATTCAAGAAATTTCAGCATCCAATATCTTTTTCTTGAAAATTGAACCCTGCCTATATTAGCTGTTGAGCTTTCTATTGTGTTTATAATTTCATTGAGTTCTTTTTCAGAATAAGGGGTTTCAAGATTAAATACGGATTTTATCTGCCTTTGACAAACAAGATCAGAATATTTTCTTACAGGAGAGGTTGCTGTAATATACTGGTTCAGTCCAAGTCCGCAATGGGGCTCAGGTCTGGTGGATATTATAACCCTGCTCATCTCTTTTCTTTGCATGAGCTGCTGGTGGAGGCTTCCCTGATCCCTGTCATAATGTCTTGTTTCCGGTTTTGCCTGACATCTGAAAAGGGCTGGAAGATTGTTTTTTGTGAGAAAGTCCGCCATGAAATTGTTTGCCATGATCATAAATTCAGAAACAAGTATCCATGCAGGAGTTTCTCTTTCAGATATTTTTATTTCAATTTTTTTGTTTTCATCAACATAAACATCAACATCTGGAATTGATATATAAACAGCTCCAGACTCAAATCTTTTTTCCCTTAGTTTTTTTGCTGCAAAATAAAGAGATTTTAATTCTTCGCTTTTATTTTCATTTATCAATTCATCTGCATAATCATATGAAATCTGGTTAGTAACCTTTATTACCGAAGGGAAAATTTCATAATTTTTTACAATAAAATTATCGTCTAGCTCCATCATTATACTTATAGCCGGACGGAGATTGTCTTTGATAAGACTGGCAATATTTTCGGAAATATGAGGGTGAAGCATTGGAATCTTTTTTTCAGGCATATAAATAGAGCTGCTTCTTGACATAGCATTTCTATCAAGTGGAGTGTCTTTTTTTATAAAAAAACCAACATCAGTGATATGCACTCCGGCAATTTTTTTACCGTTTTTTATTTCAAAACTTAATGCATCGTCAAAATCTCTGGTTTGTTTTCCGTCTATTGTAAAAGTATTTACACAAGTAAAATCTTTTCTATCAGAAAAATCAATTTTAGCTGGATTTTCTATCAGAATTGAAACTTCTTCTTTTATTTTTTTTGAAAAATTATCTTCAATTTCATATTTTAAAAGTTCAGTATTTTCGTCAATATCCCAGATGGAAAGTCTTGTGAAAAGTTTAAAAAGTTTTAGTCCAGGCTCTATGCCTGCTTCTTTGAAAATTGCTTTTGCAATTTCAAAATACGGAGATTCATTTTCATGCAGATAGTATGATGATATAATTTTTATTATTGGAAATTCATTGTCCGGCATAACAGGAGCTGCTGCAGAAATATTTTCCCTTAGCCATAAGCCCCCATATTCAATAATTTTTTTCTTTTTTTTATCTTCTTCTTTTTGCCTTATCAGCTGTTTAACCTGGTCAGGTGTAAAGGGCAGATATTTATCATGGTTAAATTTAAAATAAAGCCTGTCGTAAAACATGGCACGCATAACCCCGGATTTTTGATGGGGCTCAGGTATTTCTCCAAAATTGAGTTCAGCAGCAATGTCCAAATCCACCCAGTCGGATTCAGTATTTAAAACTTCCCATAATTCACAAATATCTACACTGGCGGCTGTCTCTTCGTTTAATAAGCTGATTTTTTTTAGATTTTTTGCTATTTGATCACGAGAATTTTTTAAAGATATCTTTTTATCACTTGCAAAAGAGATTCTTTTTTCAGCCAGATTTATTTCACGATTATTTTCGTTTAATAAACGCAGCCTGTTTTTTTTTATCTCAAGTATAACAGCACATAAAATTTTTTGGTCGTCTATATATTCGACTATCTGTCCTTCATTCATAGTCTTTTTACTAACAGCAGAGGTCTGTAATGTCAATTTATTAGATTTAAATTATGGTTTGGTTAAAAAAAGATAAATAAAAATTTACATAAATTTTTTTAAAATCGGGTATTGATAAATTTTTTTTAATTATTAAATATATTCTGATTGTCAGATTATTAATCTTCATGGATTATTTTAAGATTATGTTTTGCACTCTCTTTTTTGATATTTAAAAATCAGGTTTGAAAATGCCCTTAAATTTGAAAATGTCCCTAAAAATAATTTATCCATATATACAAAAACATAAATATAAAATCATCGCTGGAATTATTATTGTTCTTATTGTTGATTTTTTTCAGCTTTTGATTCCATATGCCGTAAAGCAGGCAATTGATATAATCACATATAATATAGACGATTACTCAAAAGTTTATAAATATGGAATTTTTATTATGGCAGCAGGCATTCTTATGACCTTTTTAAGATACTGGTGGAGAATCTTTTTGCTTGGGACCTCAAGATATCTGGAAAAAGGGGTGCGTTCCGATCTTTTCAGGCATGTGCTTTTGCTTGATTCTGCATTTTTTGACAGAACAAGAACAGGAGATATAATGACACATGCTACCAGCGATATTACGCATATAAGAATGGCAGTGGGAGTAGGACTTGTGGCATTTGTTGATTCTGTTTTGCTTGGAAGTGTAACAATAGGCATTATGCTTTATATCAATTTCAAACTTGCATTGCTTTCCTTTATTCCAATGCCCATGATTGTGATTATGGCCAAAATTCTCGGCAAAAAAATGCATGATTTTCATAATGATGCACAAGCTTCCTTTTCAAAGCTTACAGAAAGTATAAGGGAAAGTTTTGTTGGAATAAAAGTCATTAAAATTTTTAATTTTGAAAAATATATTCAAAGCAGGGTTTTTATCTTCTGTGATGAGTATTTTGGTAAAAGTTTAAAAAGGGCTTATGTTAATGCCGTTATAAAACCGCTGATGGTGTTTTTTCTTAATCTCTCCCTTTTTATAATTATTTTTTATGGCGGTTATCTTGTAATGGAAAATAAGTTTACAGCGGGAGATCTTGTTGCTTTTACTCAATATTTAAGTCTTCTGGCATGGCCTATGATAGCTCTTGGCTGGATGGTAAACCTTATAGAAAGAGGACTTGCTTCACTACAGCGTATTAATGGAATAATTGAAACTCAGCCTTACGTAAAAGATGATAAGGATTCAGTTGGCATTGATTCTGTGGAAAAATTGGATTTTATTAATACTTCTTTTTCATATGACAACAAAAAAAATTGTATAGAAAACATTAATTTTTCATGCAAAAAAGGTGATTTTATTGGAATAACAGGTCCCCCTGGAAGCGGAAAGTCCAGTCTTGTATCTCTTTTTCCAAGATTCTATAAGATAAATGAAGGCAGTATTTGTATAAATTCAAAGGATATAGAAAAAATAAAACTTGAAAGCCTTAGAAGTAAAATATCTTTTATGCCCCAGGAATCTTTTCTTTTTTCAGGTACTATTAAAGAAAATATTTTGCTTGGAAGGGAATATAATGAGAAAAATTTTAATAGTATAATTGAAGACTGCGGTCTTAAATCCACAATTTCAGAGATGCCCCAGGGCATAGATACAAAAGTTGGTGAAAGGGGGCTTTCCCTTTCTGGAGGTCAAAAACAAAGAGTCGCCCTTGCAAGGACGCTTTATCAGGAAAAGGATATAATTATTCTTGATGACCCTGTAAGTCAGATAGACACAGATACAGCAAATTTTATAATCAAAGGCATAAAAAAAAGAGCTTTGGGAAAAATGCTTATAATTGTTTCCCACAGAATTTCAGTTATATCGGAAGCTGATAATATTCTTGTTCTAAAAAATGGAAATATAGATGCCTGCGGAGATCACCACAGACTTATGGAAGAAAATAATTTTTATAGAGAAATGTATAAAATTCAAAAGTTTGAGAAATTAGATGAATCATAGGAGTGAAAGTAAAAAAAAGATCTCGGATCTTAACCTGTTTATGGGGCTTATGCCATATATAAAACCATATGGACATTTGCTTATAACCTCAATTTTTTTAATTTTTTGTATAATTGGCCTTGATCTTGTTCTGCCCTATCTTACAAAAATAGCCATTGACAATTTTATTCTTTCTGAAAATAAGGGTTTTGTTAAAATTTTTTTCTACAGCACTGATTCTTTTGTAAATCTTGCCATTGTTTTTGTCTGTGCCATTATTTTGATTTTTATAATAGATTTTTTCCAGTCTGTTCTCATGGAATATACAGGTCAGAAAATTATTTTGAATTTGAGAAAAAAAATGTTTGAGCATATGCTTTTTGTGCCTGTTTCATTTTATGATAAAAGCCTTGTGGGAAGAATTGTCAGCAGAATTACAAATGATATAGAAAATATGAATGAAATGTTTTCATCCATTCTGGTTTTTATATTCAAGGATATGACATTGATGATATCCATAATGGTAATAATGTTTTTTTATGATGTAAAATTTGCCTTGGCAACAATAAGTGTAGTTCCCTTAATAGTTGCAGCAGTAGTTTTTTTCTCCAGGATTTCAAGAAAGGCATTTAGAATCATGCGTGAAAAAATTGCTGCAATGAATCATAGTTTTTCTGAAAATATCGGGGGTATGAACATCATTCATACAACAGGCATTTCAGGTTATATTCTTAAAAAATTTGACAAGTTGAATTATGAAAATTTTGAGGCAGGACTTCTTCAGATAAAAATTTTTGGTACCTTTATGCCTCTTATTGAGCTTATGAACCTTATATGCCTTACAATAATTATAATGTATGGAAGCGTAAGAGTTCATGAGGGTGACATAACAATAGGGGTTCTTGTGGCTTTTATGACTTACATGAAAATGTTTTTCAGGCCTGTGAGAGAACTTTCAGAAAAATTTAATCTTCTTCAAAATGCTTTTTCTTCAGCAGAAAAAATTTTAAATATTTTAAATACCAAAAAGGCTGTTGACCCTGAAAAACCTTTGCCGCTTCCTGAAACAATTGAAACAATAGAATTTTCAGACATAAATTTTTCATATAAAAAAGATGTTCCTGTATTAAAAAATATATCCTTTAATATAAAAAAAGGGGAATCTATAGGAATTGCAGGGAAGACAGGTTCCGGGAAAAGTTCATTAATAAATCTTCTCACTGGATTTTATACCCCTGATTCAGGTGAAATTTTGATAAATTCAAAGCCTTTGAGCGAATATAAAATCATGGATATAAGAAGTAAATCTGCCATTGTAATGCAGGATCCTGTTGTTTTTTCAGGTACTGTAAGGGATAATCTCCTCCCTGATTCAAAAAACAAGGACGATGCCTATCTTGAAGAATGCCTCAAAAAAGCAGGCTGTTCTTTCTTTTTCGAGAAGGGGGCCGGACTTGATTTTGAAATAGGAGAAGGAGGAAGACCTTTATCCAGTGGAGAAAAGCAGCTTTTATGCATAGCAAGAGCCTTTGCATTTGATCCTGAACTTATAATTTTTGATGAAGCCACTTCCTATATTGATTCTGAATCTGAAAGAAAAATTCATAAGGCAATGCACAGGCTTATGGAAAAACGGACTTCTCTTTTAATTGCACACAGATTGAGTACTCTTGGTGGAACTGATAAAATTCTGGTATTAAAACAAGGCAGGATAGTTGAATCTGGTTCACATGAAGAGTTGATGGTCAAAAAGGGCGAGTATTTCGGGCTTGTTACCAACGAAAAATTTATTGACAGAAACATTGTTTAATTTTTTTAGCCTTTTTGGGGCAAGGCGTTGGAGGCTTTTATTTAAGTCTTTATTGCATAATATTATTATATTAAAATAAAACAATGATTTTTTTAGACAGCATGGCACGGCAAAGCAAGTTTCAAAAAGTCTCTTTTTTTATCCTGCTAAAAATAACGGCTTTATTTTTTTGATGTCTGAAGAAAAAGTATTTTTTTCATTATTGGCGATATTTTGCTGAACTTGGGTTAAGGGCTTTTTGAATAAGGGAAATTGTTTAAAATTTTTATGGTATTTAACGATAAAAGAAAAATTTCAGGGCTGGAGCTACTGTCAAAATTCAATTTCACTTAAATTTATCAAAAATATTCTTGCGTGAATAATGAGATTGTGATAGCGAAAATTATGACAAAACATTTCGTATTTAACAATAAGACATCTGGAAACAGAAAAATTTTAAAGAAAGCTAAATATTTTATATGAAGAAGGAGGAACGTTTTTTATGAAGACTTTAGTTGGTGGTGCAGTAGCGGCAGTTCTTGGTGTAATTGGGCTTGCTGTATGGTTTGGTGAATTTCTGGGTCTTTTGGCAGGTGCGATTCCTGTAATGCTTCTGCTTGGTGGAGGTCTTGCTATTTATCTTGGTTTTGATGAACTTAAAGATACCTGGAAAGAGGAAGGTGCTGAGGCTTCATTAAGTGATGAAGAGCGTATTTCTGAGCTTGAAAAAGAACTTGAAGAGCTTAAAGCTAAAAATTAGGATATATCTTCAGAAAAAAATTTTTAAATATTTTCTGATTTTTCTATTTTAGAATATCCATTTTGTTTTTAAAAGGCAGATTAATTCTGCCTTTTGTATTTTATTTGTAAAGAAGATAAGGTAATATCTTTTTCTTATAATCTTCTATTTTATCAAGCCATTTAAATTCTGAAATTTTCAGATCTTTGTTATTTTCTATATCATTCCTTAAACCACTGCTTCCCAAAATAAGGTCTATGGGCATTTTTTTGTATTCAAATTCATATGGAGGTTTTTTATATTCAAAGTTATCATGGAATAACTGAATTATCCCCTGTAAGATGGAGATTGCCAGAAAATATGGTTTATATTCGTTTTTATCAATAATATGAATCTGAAAGCCATTGCATGGAATATCTGCCCATTTCCCGGAAGTTGGCTGAAAAATAATTTCTCTTAAAAAAACACCTTTTATATCATACCTTTCCTTTATATACTTATATAATTTTTTTGTTTCTATAAAAGGAGCACCAAAAAATTCAAAGGGCTTTGTTGTTCCTCTTCCTTCAGAAATATTTGTACCTTCAAAAATTACCTGACCGGGATATACATAAACAGATGAAAGCTCAGGAAGGTTTGGTGAGGGCATTATCCAGGGAAGCCCTGTATCTTGAAAATACATTGATCTTTCCCAGTTACTCATGGGAATTACTTCAAGCTCGGCACCAATATTAAATTCGTTGTTTATAAATAGAGCAAATTCTCCCACTGTGAGAGAATGACGCATTGGTATGGGATATCTTCCCACAAAAGAAGTAAGCTGATTTTCAAGAATATTTCCTTCAATTTTTTCACCTGAGACAGGATTTGGTCTGTCAAGAATAACTGCTTTTATATTATTTTCTTTTGCAGCTTCAAGGCAGTATGAAATAGTGTATATAAATGTATAGACTCTTGTTCCCACATCCTGAATATCAATTAAGAGAACTTCAATATTTTCAAACATATCGGCACTGGGTTTGAGTTTTTTGCTGTAAAGGCTGAAGACAGGAATATTAAGGGCTTTATCAGTATAATGTTCAGATAAAATCATATTATCCTGCTTTTCAGCATTAAATCCATGCTGTGGAGAAAATAAGGCTTTTAGTTGCCCCCTGAAAAGATTACTTATTATATCCTTTGAATGGATAAAGTTTGAATCAATAGAGGCAGGATTTGCAAGAAGTCCTATATTTTTATTTTTTAAATTATCTGGAATTTTTGTTTTAAGAGTTTCAAGTCCGGTTATAGTTTTCATTTAAAGTTCCTTTTAGCTTTTCAGGGGAGAAAATGGGTTTCATTATTTAAATATCTGTTCTTTTGTTTTGAATCTTTTTTAAATTTATTATATGAGTAAATTAATAATGGACATGGTTTAATTTATATTAATTTTAATATTTTTTTACTATAATTGTAAAGGAGAAGAAAAATGAGTTATGAAAATATCATTTTTGAGATTGATGGTTCTGTAGCTAAAATTTTTTTTAACAGGCCAAAAGCTTTGAATGCTCTTAATAATGCGTTGCTTTCAGAATTTGAAAATGCTCTTTGTGAAGTGGAAAAAAATGAGGAAATAAAGGTTCTTATTTTGACTGGAGCAGGTGAAAAATCTTTTGTTGCAGGAGCTGATATAACAGAAATAAATAAACTTAATGCTCTGGAAGCAAAATATTTTTGCAAATTGGGTCATGATGTTATAGGAAAACTTCAGGAGCTTCCAATTCCTGTTATAGCTGCAGTTAATGGATTTGCCCTTGGCGGAGGAAGTGAAATGGCAATGGCATGTGATTTTATTTATGCCTCAGAGTCCGCAAATTTTGGTCTTCCTGAAATAACTCTGGGTATTATTCCTGGATTTGGCGGGACTCAAAGACTGCCTCGTCTTGTTGGTAAAAATATTGCAAAGGAAATGATTTTTACAGGAAAAATGATTTCTGCAAAGGAAGCAATGGAGTATGGAATTGTAAATAAGGTGTGTCCTGCTGATGAGTTAATGGATACTGTTATGAAAACTGCAAAAGGCATAGCAAAAAAAGGTCGTGTTTCTTTAAGGGCTGCAAAATATGCTGTTAATGCAGGTATGGATGTTGATATTTCTACAGGCTGTAAAATAGAGATTGATTCTTTTTCATTATGTATAAACAGTGAGGACTCAAAGGAAGGGACTTCTGCATTTCTTGAAAAAAGAAAACCTGAATTTAAGGGAAGCCTTAAAGGTTGATTTTTTTCAGAATAAAATAAAAATTTCCGCTGGAAAGGTTTTTTAATGATTTATAACATAGAATTTGAAACTCTCCCAAGGGAGGCAATTGAGGCAATTCAATTAAAAAGACTTCAGGCTACAATAGAAAGGGTTTATGCAACAGTACCTTTTTACAGGAAGAAATTCGATGAAAATAAGGTCTGTCCTGAGGATATAAAAAAACTTGATGATTTAAGAAGAGTTCCTTTTCTTACAAAACAGGATTTAAGAGAAAATTATCCATACGGGCTTTTTGCAGTACCAATGGATCAGGTGGTAAGGATTCACGCATCTTCCGGGACTACAGGAAAGCCTACTGTTGTTGGTTATACGAAAAGAGATATCTCAACCTGGGCGGAGCTGATGGCAAGGGCATTGTCTGCCGGTGGGGCCTCCAGGGGAGATATCATACATAATGCCTATGGATATGGTCTTTTTACCGGAGGTCTTGGAGTTCATTACGGAGCAGAAAATCTTGGAGCCTCGGTTATTCCTGTTTCCGGCGGAAATACTCAGAAACAGATTACTATAATGAAAGATTTTAAGCCTACTATTTTAACAGCAACACCTTCATATACTCTTCATCTGGCAGATGTGGCAGGTGAAATGGGAATAGATTTTAAAAAACTTGATTTCAGGTCAGGAATTTTTGGGGCTGAGCCATGGTCGGAAAGTATGAGAACTCAACTTGAATCCAGGCTTGGGCTTAAAGCTGTTGATATATATGGATTGAGTGAGGTCATGGGGCCTGGTGTTGCTATAGAATGTGTGGAAGTCAGAAAAGGCCTTCATGTTTTTGAAGATCATTTTATTCCCGAAATAATAGACCCTGAAACTGGAGAAGTTCTTCCTCCGGGAGAAACAGGGGAACTTGTTTTTACATCTATTTCAAAGGAAGCTTTTCCTGTATTAAGGTACAGGACAAGGGATATTACAAGATTTATTCAGGAACCCTGTCTTTGCGGCAGAACTCATATCAGAATGGAAAAGGTAAGTGGAAGAACAGATGACATGCTGATAATAAGAGGTGTAAATGTTTTCCCATCTCAGATAGAATCAGTTCTTATGAATATAGAGGAAGTCAAGCCTCATTATCAGCTTGAAGTTGACCGGAAAGGTTCCCTTGATATTTTAAGTATTAAAGTTGAAGTAAGCGAAGATATTTTTTCTGATGAAGTGAGAAAACTTCAGACCCTTGAAAAAAGAATTGCCTATAGTGTAAAAGAAACTCTTGGTGTGTCTGTTCGTGTGCAGCTTGTTGAACCACGCTATATTGAACGAAGTGAGGGAAAGGCTGTAAGGGTTATAGACAAGAGGACATTTTGATAGTAAATTAAAAATTTGTTTTGGATAAATTTAATTCTATATTTCAGGAGAAAATTATGAAAGTAGAACAACTTTCCATATTTTTGGAAAACACAATAGGGCGTCTTGCAGAAGTGGCAAAGATTCTTGCAGAGGCAGAAATTAACATAAGAGCATTGGCAATAGCTGATACTGCTGATTTTGGAGTTTTGAGAATCCTTGTGGATGATGTTGAAAAAGCAAAAAAGATCCTCAGGGAAAAAGGCTTTACCGTAGGAGAGACAGATGTTGTAGGTGTTGAAGTCCCTGATCAGCCGGGAGGTCTTTATCAGATACTTGTCTGCCTTGAAAAGGAAAATGTCAATGTGGAATATATGTATGCTTTTGTAAATCAGAGCAAGGGTAATGCCGTAATGATATTCAGATTTGATCAACTTGACAGAGCTGTTGATATTCTTTCTGATAACGGTTTCAGAGTTATACCTGGTTCTGAGCTTTATAATCTGTAACTTCCATTAACTGTTCTGTGCACGATCAAGTGCATTGAATAATCAAAATATGGAATGAAATATGCCAATCGTAAGTATTAAAATAGCAAAAGGTAGATCAATAGAACAGAAACGAATTTTAGCAAAATCGTTAACTGAA
>PDWI01009297.1_pt1 | contig 11326 bp, 11 predicted proteins | sample 1430891 | NCBI WGS metagenome assembly PDWI01 (sample SAMN01162508, study PRJNA174530) | Oral metagenome, whole genome shotgun sequencing project. | biome: Marine environment; feature: Marine mammal; material: Swab sample of the gingival sulcus; isolation source: swab sample of gingival sulcus... | reverse complement strand
GGAGTATGAAAGGAGCATTATCTGGAATGATCCGCAGCTTGGAATTGAGTGGCCCGATAGTTGTACTCCTATCCTCTCTGAAAAAGATGAGAAGGCCGTTGCTTTTGCTGATGCTGAGCTGTATGACTAAAAACCGTCGGCAAAAACTGGAATGTGAGGCTCTCCCTCTTAAATAGACGGTATCTTGGGGAAGAATCACCCTTTTTTTCGTTCTCTATTCTTGTAAAAGAGTGTTGTCTTGGAGAAAGAAATAAAACTTAGTCTTGACTTCAAAAGTAAAATGCGTACAATCTAGGTTCTCTCGTATTTTTTGTGACTGTGTTTGATGTATGGAAGATGCGGCATCATTGAGAGAGCTTATTGGTGGTTTGAAAAAAAGTGAATTTAAACAAGGAGAGTTTGTATGCAAAATGAAAATATGATGAAAGTTCAAGCCCATTGTGATGGTCCCTGCGGAATTTATGATCCTGCCAGCGTTAGAATTGCGGCAGAAGCAGTTCTGTCTATGACGAAAAAGCTTCTGGTGCTGGATCCGCCGGATCATAGCAATAAAGCGGCTCTTGACGCATACTTGAATTCTTTCTCCCGGTATTCCCAGATAAAGGAAGAGCAGGCGCATATTGCAAAGAGAGAGTTGCTTGTTCTATGGACAGACTATTTCAAGGAGCCTCATCTTGAGGAGTATCCTCAGTTACATGATATCTTTTGGAAGGCTGCCAAGTTGTGTTCTTCCTGCAAGATTGAAGTAAATCTTGATCATGCCAATGAGTTGATGGATTATGCCAAGCAGATTCATGATATCTTCTGGGCAACGAAAGGAAAAGAAGTTCCCTGGTATCTTGCCGGATAATGCAGGTTCAGGTTGAAGGACACAGTATGTTCCCAACATTTAATGATGGGGATATACTGTGTGTCGATACAGATGCATACCACACTCACCCCCCTCAAATAGGCGATGTCGTTGTCGCCAATCATCCCTTTATAAGAGACTGCTGTATAGTCAAGCGTGTTCACGATGTAACACAAGATAATTTGTTTGTTTTACACGGTGATCTGCCAATAGAGAGTACCGATAGCAGGAGCTTTGGCCCTGTCCCTTTGCATTTGATTCGCGGTAAGGTGGTGGGCAGAGAGAGCAGCCGGGATTTTTCAAAGGAAAAGTAAAAGTTACTATTGCACAGAAGGTTAGAGTAAGCCATTAGGCATTTTGTGACTCTATTTTCTTGCCTCCCATAATTTGCAAAAGGTGATTTATGTCTACTATTCTGCATTGTGCAAAACGCCGCTATTCAGCCAAATCCTTTCTTGCTGACCGCAAGATTAGTGATGAAGATATTAACAGTCTGAAGAGTGTTGTTCAGCTCAGCCCTTCCAGTATTAATGTGCAGCCGTGGCATATTCTTCTTGCCGGCAGTGACGCTGCAAAAAGAAAAATTGCTCAGGCAGCGCAGGGAAAATACAGCTTTAACGAACAAAAACTGCTTGATGCTTCCCATATTATGGTTTTTTGCGCCCGCTCTGATCTTGATTCTGCCTATTTTACGCGTTTATTGGCAAAAGAGAAGGCAGATGGCCGTATTGTCAATGATGATGTTTTGGAAAAAATTGTAGGGGTACGCAACTCTTTCTTTGCTTCTGTGAAAGAAACACCTCAAGGGGTGAAATGCTGGGCAGAAAAGCAGCTTTATATCGCTTTGGGCAATGTATTGCTGGCAGCGAGTGCACTCAATATTGATTCTGTACCTATAGAGGGATTTGATGCGGCGAAGCTTGATGAACTGCTCGGGTTATCTGATAAACCGTACTATTCCGTAGTAATGGCCGCGTTTGGTTACCATAGTGAGAGTGACTTTAATGCGGGATTACCTAAATCCCGTTTTGAGATATCAGATATTTTTACCGAATTATGAGTTGTCTGGGCTCTTTGTCGGTGAATTAGCTGTTATTGTGATTTATTCTGTTTTTCTGGCGGGAGTATTCGTGTCTTTTTCTCTTTCTTGTGGTACATTGCCGCCGTAGTTGCAGCTGGGATTACAGCAAGGATTTTACGAGGAGGAAGAGATGGCTGTGGGCGATAAACAGGAAGAAAAGAGAAAAGAGAAGGGGAGTGTTTATCGGCTTGTCTCTGTTCTTTCTAGGAGTGTTGTTGTGCTCTTTTTTCTCTCTTCGTGTTCCTTTTTTAGCTCATCAGAACCTGTTCCTGTTGTTGAGGAAAAAAAGAGGGTGCGGGTTTCCCTGTCATCGATCTCCGTTGAAAAGAAAGCAAAACAGAAAAAGCCTGTGACTTTTGTTCCTGTGGTGGAAGAGCGCATAAAAAAGATAAAAAGATATCGTAAAAAACGTTTTATCCATCATAATCCATACGCTATTCAACCGATGGGCTCCTTTGCCGCCGATAGTCAGGAGATAGTTGAAATTGGAGGAAAAATCTATCGTATCCCTGCCGTGTGGCAGGGGCAGAAAATTACGATGCCTGATTTTACTCGTGATTCACTGTTGAAACTTCCCGCAAAATATGTCCATGGAGACAGGGATGTTTATGTGAAGAAGGAGGCAAGGGCTCCTTTGCTGGCAATGATGGATGCCGCTGCAGCCGAGGGTATTTATTTACAGGTTGAGACGGCATACCGCGATATTGAGGCTCAGAAAGAGATTTTCCTGCGTAAATTCAGGAAAGGGCGAAGTTGGGAAGATGTTGTTCGTTATGTGGCTCCTCCTGGATATTCAGAGCATATGCTGGGTTTAGCGGTTGATTTTTACCCTTCCGGGTGGAAATTTGCAACAACTGATGGGTATCGTTGGCTGCAGCAGAACGGAAAAAAATATGGTTTTATAGAATCTTATCCACAAACTCCGATTGCAGGGCATGCTAAAATTGCCTGGGAGGCGTGGCACTGGTTTTATATTGGTGTAGAAAATAAGAAGGAGAATAAAGCTCCTCTTTTATAAGACTTTATAGAAGTACAGGATAGGCAAAGATGGTATGCGGCCAGTTCTTTTTCTGGATTCACAGAGGGGAAACCGGCCGCATTTTTTAAGAGCTAACGGTTATTGTTCTTTCGTTATAACCGCTTGTTCAATGATTACCTTATAACTGTAACCTGCACCAAAATCTTTATTTGCAGTAACAATTCCCCGAACAACAGCAATATCACCCTCTTTTGCTTGATCTTTGGTTGTTACCACCAGATCATGTTCATTTTGCATTGCATTACCGGTACCGTCCTGCAGGTGAATCCAGTTTCGCCCCATAATCATTGGGCTGAATTTCACAATTTGCCCCCGTAGCGTAATCTCTTTGCCATTGAGTTTCTCTGCATTTTGAAAAATCTCATTAACGGTATAGCCATTTTCATTGTTGATTTTTTCTATATGCAGCTCTTTAAAAGGAACAATGGCAGCAAGACTGCCGCCGGAGGTGGTTGCATTAACCTCGGTGGAAGATCTTTCCTGTTCTGCCTCAACTGCGCTGCGGAACGATTCACTAGTGGTATGATATTTTTGGGTATGGGGAGATGCGGCATTACCTCGTACCAGCCCCGGACTGAAGACAATCGTTTCAAAAGTGCGATGAAGTGTTTTACTGGAGAAATTTTTCATCACCATACCTTTGTAGAAATGTACTTCTTCCCCTTTTTTTACGCTGCTTTGAGGGATTGCAACCCATTCGGAATTGCCGTTTTTATCAACAAGCATATAGGTATAGCCGCCTGAATCCATCGTTTCAATGACTTTCGCATCAATAATTCCACTACTGTTCTTTTGGGGCATAGCATAAGCAGAACAGGTAAGCAGGAGAAGTAAAAAGGAGATGGTCAAGAAATATTGTCCTGTTTTTTTCATAAAATCCTCTTTGGTTATAGCGTTAAATTACTTTTTATTGTGGATGTTTTTATACCGTCTCTTCATTTGAGATTTTGATAGATTTCAGCGAAAATATCTGTATCTCTGGGAGTGAAGATAGGTTCTGGAGGGGGAATGTCAAGCAATCATTCTCAAATTCACTCCGTCAGCCTAATTTGTGCAAGAAATTTATCTTTGCGCCGATGGAATAAACAAGAACAATAACTTGATAGAGTGCTGTAATGTAGAATCTATGGGGAGAGCTAATCCGCCGGTAATGGAACCCTTTAAACATGTATCTTCTTTAAGACTATGTTGACGAATCAACAAGCTCAACAACTATGCACTAATTTGCAGGGAAGAACTCATTGCTGCAGGTATGTTATCGAACTGCCCGTAAAGACGTATCCGTTTATTCGGTTGATGGGGCATCGCCTGCATGGCTGGAGAATTCTTTTGTTCTGAAAGCTCAGCACGTGCACGGTTGATCTTACTTTCTGCCTTTGCTGCGACACGATAGTCCTGGGATGATGGACCAGCAGGAGCCATTGCGGCGCGCTTAACCTGTTCCATCTTCTTGATAGTTTCTTCTGGATTTCCAGCTATTTCAGAGGTATCAATACCAACCTCTCCTCCAATGGCATATTGCTCTCCATCAGGGCCTTTTTGCCAGTGGTAGCTGGGGCCTGAGGTTGCATAGTGACCGGCAGCTTGAAGATGAGCCTTTTCATGCTGTTTAACTTCCTTGTCTCTTGCCTGTAACTCTTCAAGTTTTCTTTTTTCTTCATTTGAGAGCTTTTTTTTCTTCGAGTCAGGATCGGCAGGCGTATTCTGTTGCTCTTTTTCGCTCTCTTCACTCTTGCTTTTTTCAGAGGCATCCAGACCTGCAACACTAAGAGAAATCCTATCCGCATTGTTAAAAACAACGCTGGTTGGATCTTCTTTTTCTTGATTTTCCGTGCTGAAACTCCGGTCACTTGATAGTCCTGCCTTGGCGGGAAATGATAAGGAATGTGGATTGATATTCATGAAATACCTCTTGTAAAGAGCTGTTCTTGCCGTTCTATTTCATCTCAGTATAAAAAAATGAGGTAGAAAGGCAAGAACAAAAAGCAGCACCAGATGTTTAAAAGCAGTTATACCTTGAATGCTGCAACTTCTTTTGACATCTTTGCGGTAAGACTGGAGAGGCTTGTTGCTTCATCTTTAACGTCCTTACTGTAATCGGACACTTTTTGGATAGCAAGGTCGAGCTGCTTAATCTCATAGGCAATTTCGTCTGAGTTGCTTTTTACCAGCTTCATATTTTCTCCCACACTATTGGTTTCGGTGGATGCATTGGCAATATTCGCACTGATCTCAGTGGTGGAAATGGATTGTTCCTCTACTGCAGATGCAATGTTGGAGACAATGGTGTTCATATTCCCCATAACGTTTGTGATATCCTGAATTTCAACAATCGCTTTTTTGGAAGTATGCTGAATTCCCTCAACCCGTTCCTGTATTTCATGGGTTGCAGAGCCAGTCTTCTGCGCCAGGTCTTTAATCTCTGAAGCGACGACCGCAAATCCTTTTCCTGCCTCTCCTGCCCGGGCGGCCTCAATGGTGGCGTTAAGGGCCAGAAGGTTGGTTTGTTCAGAAATCTCTTTGATAGTCTCCGTAACTAAATCAATCTGTTTTGCGGCCTTGCCAAGATCATCCATAGACTCGGAGGTCTGTACTGTCATATTGACTGCTTTCTGGCTTATTGTCTTTGCCTGTTCTGAATTGGTCGCAATCTCACTGATGGTTGATGTAAGCTCTTCAACAGAGGATGCGACCACACCGATATTGGCAGAGGCCTCTTCCATTGCTTCTGCAACAGAAGTAATATTGGTATTCATATTGTCTGTGGCGGTAAAAACGATGCCGGATTTTGCAGAAACCTGATCAATCTCATTCGTCATTGCCCGCGCTGTCTGGTGAAGAGAGGAGGAAGAGTCGTCAGATTGAAGAGCATGTCCTTTTGTGTTTTTAAGCAGTCCGTTAAAGCGTTTAATGACAAGATTAAATGCTCTGGCAAGATCTCCCATTTCATCTATGGATGTTTCATCAAGCCGTTTGGTGGTATCTGCATCTCCCTCAGCAATATTGCGCAGCCCGGTAACAACTTTGTTAACCCGTCTGACAACAACGAATTCTGTTACGAGATAAACAGAGATAATGAGAACGCAAAGGGTTGCAATACCAACTATCAAATTGATAGAGTTTAACGTGTTTGCCCTTGCCATCACCTCATTCATAGGGACAAAGATGGCAAGGCTCCAGGGTTCATCTGTATATCCAAGATGGATAGGAGCAAAAAAGCGCATATTTTTTGTATCTGTAGCGGGATCAAGATATTGCTCCCCAATATCTTCTCCCCTCTGAATGGCCTGATAGTTGGCAGCAGAGATGAATTCTTTTGCATTTTTACCAATCATTTTGGGATCAGGGTGTGCAGCGATGATACCCGTGTTGGTGATAATCATCGCATAGGCTCCGGGATAGGGTTTTATCGCGTTTACCATCTCCTTCATTGTTTTCATGGAGAAGTCGCAGCCGGTAAGCCCGATAAAGGTGTCCTTATACATGATGGGAGCGCAGGCACTGACTACCGTAACCTGTTGTCCGCCGATAGCGTATGTTGCCGGTTCTGTTACCAGTTCCCTCCCTGTTTTTCGAGGTTTGGTATAGTAGCCGGTTGTTGTCCCATCTTCGTAACCCACGCATGGTTCAATATGGATTCCTCCCGTTCTGTTCCAGTAAGGGAGAAAGCGTCCGGTCTCGTCATGGGCTTTTGATCCTGCGAACTCTTTATCCTTGCCATCAAGAGCATTGGGTTCCCATACCGTCCAGACCCCGAAAAAATCAGGATTTTGCAGCAGGATTTCCTTCATCATGGAGGAGAGGGATTCCCTGTCCGGAATGGTTTTCATCTCCTTCATTCCGGAAAAAATCTGAGCCAGAGTTCTCGCTCCAGACAAGGGTTTGTTTATTTGATTGGCAACATCAACAGCATATTGATTAGCAATAGCCAGGGTTTTATCCAAGGCTTCCTGTCTGGATAAATTATATGTTTTTACACTGATAATAGATATTGATATGCTCAACGCAAGAAAAAGCATCGCGCATATACATAGCAGAAGTTTTCCTTTTAGTTTTAGTCTGTTCATTTGCCTTTTCCTTTTGCAGAAGGTTTTAGAAGATTAGGTATGATCCTCTTCAAAAGAGAGTGGAAACCTCGTAGCCCTCAAGAGTAGTAGACTATTGTATTGTTCGTTTTATATGCAAGGGCTGTGACTTCATACTTACTAAAAATTTATATGGTTGTTATGATGAATGAAAAGATGGTTATAAATGTGAGCTGTACTTCCAGGGTTACGAATAAATCAGGTACATAGTGCTGCTGGAAAGCCGTTGGGTAATTGCAGCTTAGGTTGTTTTTAAAACCGAATGGAGAAGGTTTGGAAAATACAATGTTTTTTCTGCTTTCCCGTTGACGAAATCCGTTCCCATTCCTATCGTAGGATCACGAAAAACAAGGAGGGCAGGGATCGTTTGTATGGGACTATTGCCCGGAAAATCAAATATTATTTCGTTATGAAGCATTCTGTTTTTATGCTTTGTAATGGACGTGCATAAGGGAGGCGTTATGGACTATTATAAGGTGCTGGGGGTGGATAAAAGTGCCTCAGCGAGTGATATAAAGAAGGCATACCGTAAACTTGCCTTGAAATATCATCCTGATAAAACAAAGGGTGATAAAGCGGGTGAGGACAAATTCAAGGAGATCAGTGCCGCCTATGCGGTACTTTCTGATGCGGAAAAACGGAAGCAGTACGATACCTATGGGTCTGAGAATTTCCATCAGCGTTATTCTCAGGAGGATATTTTTCGCAATTTTGATCTCAATGATATTCTCCGCCAGTTTGGTATGGGGGGCGGGGCTCAGAATGTGCGTTTTAATATGGGGGGAATGGGCGGTTCAGCGGGTGGTTTCGGCTCGTTTTTTCAACAGGGCGGAGCGGGATCACCTTTTGGCGGCAGGCCCCGGCCAGAGCCGGGACCTAATATGACCTATCAACTAACAGTTGATCTTATTGATGTGCTGCAAGGTGCGGAGAAGACTATCTCATTGAGGAAAAATGGAGTACCACAGGATGTTTCGGTAAAAATTCCGCAAGGGATTGAAGAAGGGAAGAAATTACGCTTAAAAGGGCAGGGTGGGGCATCGCCTAACGGAGGCCCGCCGGGAGATCTTTTTCTCAAGATATCTGTTGCCGCAGATAAGCATTTTCGCAGAGATGGCGATGATCTGACCATGGAGAAAAAGGTGCCTTTTACCCTTGCCTGCCTTGGCGGTAAGGTTGAGATAGAGAGCCTGGAGGGAAAGAAGTTTCAGATAAATGTGAAACCTGGAACCTCTGGTGAGTCGCGGTTACGGTTGCCTGGTTACGGGCTTCCTTTCGGGCCGAATGGTTCCCGGGGAAATCTCTATATACGGTTACTGGTCGATGTGCCCAAGGAGCTGAGTGCTAAGCAGAAAGAACTGGTAGAGCAACTGCGGGAAGTCGGTTTATAAGTCCTTTTTTGAGTTTTTATGGAAAATGTTATTGCAGGTTTTGATAGGAAGTTCTCTCTTGAAGCAATAAATAGTATGCTGCAGGAGGGGCTTACCGGGCTGCTGGGGGTTCAAGTGACTGCCGTTCATCCACAAGGTATCGATGCAAGGATGATGGTGAACGAGCGGACAAGCCGACCCGGAGGCTATATGCACGGTGGCGTTAATCTGGTGCTTGGTGAAACCCTTGCCGGATTGGGGAGTTTGCTGTTAATTGATTCTTCCTGCCATGATGCACTGGGGGTTCAGGTCTCTGCTCATCATACGGCAAGTATAAAGGAGGGGGTACTGCTGGCTCGAGCATCTCTTCTACACCGGGGAAAGAGAACTCATATCTGGGATATTACGATGAAAGATGAGGAAGGACGGTGTGTTTCCTCTGTACGGGTGACGAATATGATTGTGGAAAAGAGATGATGGCTGTATTTACTCATACTATTGATGCCCTTCTGGAGAGAAATCTGGCCTTTGCCTGTTGGTTTACTCCCCAAAGTGATATTCCCTACCTTGCTCTCAACTCTTCAAGTGATATAAAGCAATTCTCCTCTGTTGCTCGGTTAAGCGGAGAGAAGGGTTTTGTTTTTGCTCCCTTTGAGGTCTCTGCGTCTTCTCCTGTTGTCTTGCTGGAACCGGATGCTGTTTTACGGGGATTTGAGGAGATTTGTGCCATCAATATTGACGAACGCCCTGCGTCTGTTTCTACTGAAGAATGTCAGAAGAAGGGAAACATTATCGTTGGCCGGAAAGAGTATACCGACTGTATTAATGGCGCAATAGAGGCGATCAATAGTGGGAAATTTTCCAAAGTCGTTTTTTCCAGATGTACCAGCAGAAAACGGCAGGGAGAATCCCTAGGTAAACTTTTTCTTACCTTGCAGCAGAGAGCGCCGGGCGTATTTGTCTATCTGGTGAATATTCCTCATATCGGCTTATGGATAGGGGCAACTCCGGAAACCCTTCTCGCCGTAGATGGTGATTTTGCACGAACCGTCTCTCTTGCGGGCACGCAGCCTCTACGCTCTGATGGTAAATACTGCTGGTTTGCCAAGGAGATTGAGGAGCAGGCCTTTGTTTCCCGATATGCTGTTGATATTTTAAATAGATATGGAGTGTCCAATTATACAACGAAGGGGCCGGAAAATCTGGAGACAACTGCTGTCGCTCATCTAAAAACAACCTTTACCTTTCCTGCAAAAAATATTATGAGCCGACTGGGGAGCTTTGTAGCCGATCTATCGCCCACACCAGCAGTTTGCGGGCTGCCCAAAGAATCCGCCCGAAAATTCATCCTCTCTAGTGAACCCCATAGCCGCAAATATTATGCGGGATTTCTTGGCCCATGGAATCTTGAGCACTGCTCAACCCATCTTTTTGTAAACCTTCGTTGTATGGAAGTGAATAAAGAGGAGTATCTTCTTTATACAGGCGGTGGGATTACCGCCAAATCTTCTCCCGATGCTGAATGGGACGAAACCAATCATAAAGCGCAGACCCTTCTTGCGGTTATCGATTCCCTGCAAGGCGCATAATTTACGCAACATCATGATTTCAACCAAACTCCACGCTCAGCAGTTGGCGGCTCTTCTTTCTGCAAATGGTATTACTGATATTGTTCTGGCCCCGGGATCACGTAATGGGCCGCTTATTCATACCTTTACTGGCTGCGGGAAATTTACTTGCCGGACCATTGTTGATGAACGGAGTGCCGGGTATTTTGCCCTGGGGCTGGCGCAGAAAAAAGGGAAGCCTGTGGTTATTCTCTGCAGCTCTGGTACGGCAACGATAAATTTTGCTCCAGCAGTGGCGGAGGCATATCATCTTGGCGTTCCTCTTATTGTGATTACCGCAGACAGGCCGCAATACTGGATTGACCAGATGGAAAACCAGTGCATTAATCAGCATGATCTCTACCGCAATGCCATTAAAAAAAGCTGTTCTCTCCCCCTTGAAGAGAGTGAAAAAGAGTTATGGTATGCTGCCCGTAAAATTAATGAGCTATTAAATTTCGCCGTTTCGGGGAAGAGAGGGCCGGTGCATATCAATATCCCCTTTGAAGAACCGCTGCATGAGACGCTTGAGCTTGATTTGCCGGAAGTACGCCGTATCTCGGTTGCTAAAACAGAGAAATCTCTTGCTGTAGATGAGCTTGCCGGGTTGATGAAAATTATCGGACAGGCAAAAAAAATTCTGGTTCTTGTAGGGCAGCAGATGCCTGATATGGTTTTGGAAAAGGCGTTAAGCTCTTTTGTGTGTAAATGCAGTGCTGTGGTGCTGGCCGAGCATCTGGCAAATATATCTATTCAAGAAAATGTGTTTTTTCAGGTTGACCTGCTTGCCCATGCAGTTTCGGCAGAGGCGGAGGGAGGTAGCTCTTTTCAGCCCGACTTGTTGATAACCTGTGGCGGTCAGTGTGTTTCCAAGGCAGTAAAGCAATTTTTGCGGAAAAATAGACCTCAATTCCATTTCCATCTGGCTGATGATGAGAGCGGGAGCCATATTGATACCTATCAGGCTTTAACCACCGTGATTACTGTGCCTGCAGTCCGCTTTTTCCAGCAGGTCAATGATGCGGTGAAGAGTGAGGCTGTGGATAAAGCGTGGCTCTCTTTATGGTCAAGGAAAAACAGAGAGATAAGTGATATTTTTGCGAAATATCTTGAACAAATCTCTTTTTCCGATATGCAGGTGTATAACCGGATTCTCGGCGCAATTCCTGCGGATTCTGTTATTCATCTTGGCAACAGTTCCCCGGTACGCTATGTGCTGTTTAATCCGCCGGTAAAAAACACCATTTATCTGGGGAACCGGGGAACCAGCGGTATTGACGGCTCACTTTCCACT
>PDWI01009295.1_pt1 | contig 11327 bp, 10 predicted proteins | sample 1430891 | NCBI WGS metagenome assembly PDWI01 (sample SAMN01162508, study PRJNA174530) | Oral metagenome, whole genome shotgun sequencing project. | biome: Marine environment; feature: Marine mammal; material: Swab sample of the gingival sulcus; isolation source: swab sample of gingival sulcus... | reverse complement strand
GTTTCTTCTTTTGGAATGATTTGTGGGGCAAATGAAGTTGGACTTATGGATATGTTCCCGCCAGAAAAAGAACATGATATCGTAGACCTAAAGGATATCGATTGTGAAGTGGGTGATAATATATCTGATGTTTTAGGAATCAACGATATGATACTTGAGATAGATAATAAATCGCTTACAAACAGACCTGATTTATACTGCCACTATGGTATGGCTAGGGAATTAGCTGCTATCTATAATTTGGAGCTTAGGAAGCCTTATAAAAAAGTCGTTAGTTCAGAAGAATTGTCAAAACTTCCAAAATATCCAGTAAAAATATCTGATGAAAAGGCTTGCAGAAGATATGTAGCTATGCAAATAGAAAACGTAAAACCTATTGATTCTCCTACATGGCTCAAGAACTTTTTGACAAACGTGGGACTTAGACCTATCAATTTAATAGTTGATATCACTAACTATGTAATGATTGTTTTGGGTCAACCAACTCACGCCTTTGATAAAAATGCTTTGGATGGAGCTATCGACGTAAGGCTTGCAAAAAAAGGTGAACAAATCGAACTACTTGACGAAGCTGTAATCGAACTAAGAGAGAGGGACTTAGTTATTGCCGACGATAAAAAAGCCATCGCTTTGGCGGGAATCATGGGCGGCAAACACGACTCAGTAGAGGACGACACGAGAGAAATCGTATTTGAAATTGCTAATTTCTCAAATTCAATTGTTAGAAATGGAATGAAACACTTTGATATTAGAACAGAGTCTTCTATAAGGTTTGAGAAAAACTTAGATAGTGCGAGAGTTGATGAAGCAATTAGTTTGGTTCTTGAACTATTTGAAGAACTTATGCCTGAGTCAAAAATCACTGCATTTAACGATGTCTATCCTACAGATACTGGAGTTTTGGATATTAAGGTTTCTAAAAATTTCCTTCAAACTCGTATGGGACGTGATTTGGAAGACGAGATTATAGAGAAGATGCTTTCTCCTCTAGGATTTACTACAAAAATAAACGGGGATGAAATAACTGTTGGAGTTCCTACTTGGAGAGCTACGGGCGATATTTCAATTCAAGATGATATTTTAGAAGAGATAGCTAGGATGATAGGTTACGACAATTTTGAATCTACAAAACCTCTAGCGGTTATGAATTCAGCTATCAATCAAAAAGAACACGACATACAGAGAAATCTAAAAGAATACCTTGCATTTAGATGTGGTTTTAGAGAGGTATTTACTTATCCATGGATTTCTGATACTTATATAAATGCCGCTGGTTTGGGAGCTGTCGAGCATATCAGATTATCTGCTCCTCCAGCTCCAGATATGGCTAATATTCGTTCTTCTTTAGTTCCTGGCGCTTTGGCTACTATCGAGCAAAACGTCAAGTACTTTGATGAGTTTAATATATTTGAACTTACTCAAGTATTCAAAAAAGGCGAATACAGTCCTTCTACAGAAAAAGAGATTCTACCGATCCATGAAAATCATTTAGTTGCAGCCTGCGTTTCAAAGGATGCTGAAAAAGCATTTTACGATATGAAGGGCATGATAGAGGGACTTTCTGAGTACTTGAATATAGAAAATGTAAGATTTGAAAGACGTGAAAAGCCATCGTGGGCAGACAAAGAAGTTTGGCTAAACATTATGACTAGGAATGTTTTCTTGGGTTCTGTGGGACTTGTTTCAGTAAAAACTTTGGCTGATACATCTATAAAACACAGCAACGCAGCTATTATGGAAATCAATGTCGATGGGCTTATCCCACTTAAATCTAGAACAAATAAATTTGAAAAACTACCTCTATATCCTCTAGTTGAGCAAGATTTATCTATCCTTGTTTCTGAAGATGTAAAATGGAGCGCTATCCAAAAAGTTATTTACTCTAGCGCTAAAAAGATAGAATTTATAGAGGAATACAGAGGCAAGCAGATTCCAGAAGGCAAAAAATCTATTATGTTTAGAGTACATTTAGGTTCTGATAAAGGGACTCTTACATCTAAAGAAATAGAGGCCAATATAAAAGATATACTTGCCAAGTTGGAAAAAGCAGTTGGGGCTGAGATCAGGTCGTAGTATAAGGACTGGTATAAGATTTCTCCACTCGCTTCGCTCGGTCGAAATGACAAGTGTGCTGCGTTCGCTTGGAAGTACAAGTGCCGTTATGCTTGTTTAAAATGACGGTTGTTGTTATTCTTAGGTTAGATGATAGACTTTGTCATTTCGACTGGAGAACCGCAGGGTCGGAATGGAGAAATCTGTGCTGAGATAAGGTCATAGTACAGGAGGAAAAATGAGAAGTAAAAAATCAACAAAAATAATATCATGGGTATTGGTTATAGCACTTGTATCTACTTTGTTGTGGGGTGCAATAGCTGCAATGTTTTAGAATATACAAAATTTACTAAATGAACATAGTGAGGGAAATTTATGAATAAACGCAAGACGCTAATATTCTTGTTTGTATTTATAGTTATTGTTAGCCTATATTACTTTGGCATTAGACCTATTTTTTCAAAAACTGATGGAAGCTTTCGTTTTGAGGATGACTTTAATGAATTAAACGGGAAATTTTGGTATGTAGGAAGCATGCAAGATAATAAGGAAATAAAGGCAAGTGCTGATATTCAGGATGGAATTCTCACTCTAAAAAAAGATATAAACGAAGAGGATGTTTATTTTCTATCAAAACCTATTCCGATAGGAAAAAAACAAATACTGACTATAAAAAGAACATTGAGAGTCAATCCGAAAAACAAGTATTTTTCTGGTGGCTTAGCTGTGTTCCAGACAAGTCAAAAACAAAGAATAGTGGATATAGAGGAAAAACATCCTTTTGGCAGTGCGCTTTTTACAGTTGAATACGTATATAATTTAAGCGGAAAAGGCAAAAGACCGGGAAAGAAAGCGACTAGGATTTTGTTCTCAAAGTGGGATAAAGACGATGAATATCTATTGATTAAGCCTACCTACAATAAATTCTATGAGGAAGAAATTGTATATAACAACTATACGGGACTATTTCAATATAAAGTGAATGGCGAAACTTATGAGAAAAAAATACCTACTGTAAAAGATGAAAATATAAGATTGTGGATGCACGCTTATGGCAACTATTATAAACAAAGCATAGAAGTCGATAAAATAAGTATAAAAGTGGAAAATGTAGAAGAAAGTGATATGGAAAAATAAGTTTTGACTTTGTTTGAAGAAGAAAATAAGGAATTGTTTGCCGCTAGAAATCAAGCTTATAGGTATTTGGCTATAAGAGATCATTTTACTTCTGAATTACTAAAAAAGTTATTGGATAAGGGTCACTCTAGTGAAATTTGTGAGACTTTGATAGATGAATTAAAGTCTGAAAATCTTATAAATGACTACGAGGCGGCGAGAAAATTTGCGGAAATTAAATTGCAAACGGAGGGCTCTCATAAGGTTTATATGCGCATTGTAAACAAGGGAGTAAGTTCTGATATAGCGAGAAGAGCTATTGAAGATGTTTTTGTAGATGAAGAAGAAGTTTGTTATAACGTTCTCTTAAAGAAATACGGAAGTTTAGCTATAGAAAAAGACAAGCTAAGTGATAAAGACGAAAGAAAACTCGTGAATTTTTTAAAAAATAGAGGATTTAATAGTTCTGCGATTTACAAATCTATTAGCAAAGTTAAGCGAGGCTAGTATAGAATTTATGAAATCTTGCAAGAATAACACAATATATGGTATAATAAGGCTTGATAAAGGAGAATATTATGCTAAAAGATCTTTTAAATAGAATTGATTTTCAAAAACAGGCTCTTGATGTAAGTAGTCTGAGACAGGATGTTATAGCTAACAATATTGCGAATGTAGAAACGCCAAACTACAAAAGCAAAAAAGTCGTGTTTGAATCTATTTTGGAGGATAGGATGCAAGCGGGTATTCCTATGGCAAAAACAAACAAATTGCATATGGATACGGGTTTTGCTGGAAAGCCATGCTACATACAAGAAGATAGGTCTTTTAGTAATAGAATAGACAAAAACAATGTAAATATAGATGTTGAAATGGCGAATCAAGCCAAAAACCAAATCACATACAACGCACTAGTTACTCAGGTTTCTGGTCAAATAAGAAGAATGAAATTAGCTATAAAGGGAGGTAGATAATATGTTTAATTCTATCAATGTAAGTGCGAGCGGTCTTACGGCTGAGCGCCTAAGAATGGATGTAATCTCTAGAAATATAGCGAATGCAAATGTTACTCGCACAGCATCTGGAACTCCTTATAGAAGGCAAATAACTGTATTTAGACCGATTGAAAACTCTTCTTTTAAAGCTACTTTAGATAAAGCTATGGGCAAGCCTATGACTGGCGACGGGGTAGAAGTTTACAAGGTGGTTGAGGACAAGGCGCCTTTTAGAGAGGTTTATAACCCATCTCATCCCGATGCAAACGAAGATGGAATGGTGCTTATGCCCAATGTGGATACAATTACAGAAATGGTCGATTTGATTGCCGCTTCTAGAGCGTATGAGGCGAATGTAACTACAATAAACGCTGCCAAAGGAATGGCTATGAGAGCTTTGGAAATAGGTAGATAGTTAAATAAGAGGTTATTATGAAAGTTCAACAGATAGAAAGTCCGCTTCGTTTTATAAAAAATGATGCTAATAACAAGGCAAAGGTCGAAAAATTTTCATTTTCTTCTTTTTTGTCAGATGCGATAGATAAAGTCGATACTGCAGAAAAAGTCTCTAATACTTTGGACGATGCACTTGCGATGGGCAAACTTGAAAACGTTCACGATGCCATGATTGCGGCGCAAAAGGCTGAAATCACGCTCAATTTAGCTCTCGAAGTAAGAGCGCAAGTGCTGGATGCGTATAGAGAAATTATGAGAATACAGGTATAAGGGGTAAAGTATGGCTGAACGCATAAAGCCTATTAAAGAGTGGTTTAAAAAGAAGAATGAAGAACTAAGCAAGCGAGCTAAAATCATATGGATTGCAGGCTCTGTCTTGTTTGTTTTTTTAGTCGTTTTTTTGATATTATTCTTGTCTGGTGGCAATTACGTAGTGTTTAACAAGGGGCTTACTCCAGAAGCATCTAATCAAATCATAGCAAAACTATCTCAATTTAATATCGACTATCAAATAGAAGATGGTGGTTCTACCATCCTTGTAGATGAAGATCAAATAAGTCAAGCCAGAATTCAGCTTTCGATGTCGGGTATGTCTGCATCTCAAGCTTTAACATACGACGATATTCAAGACAAAATTGGTTTTACTACATCTAACGAAACGAGAAATAAACTCTTTCTTCAAGTTCAAAAATCAGAAATAGCAAGCGCTTTAATGTCTTTGGAACCTATAGAAAAAGCTACAGTAGAGATATATGTCAAAAAATCAAGTACCTTCGTCAATTTAGACGAAGATGTATCTAGGGCATCTGTAGTTTTAACTATCAAAGACAATAGAAAGTTAAGCAAAGAACAAGTTGAAGGAATTATGAGTTTCATAGTGACTTCTGTTCGTGGTTTGGAAAAAGACAAGGTTACTTTGATAGACCAAAACGGTATAAAACTAAACGCAAACTTGGACGAGAGTTTTTCTAGTACGGTAAGTTCTCAAGATGAACTAAAAGTATCTATTGAGGAAAGACTCAACACTAGCATAACTAAGTTCTTGTCTAATGTATACGGAGAAGGCAACGTAGAAGTCAAGTCTAGCGTAGTCTTGGATTTCGATAGCAATATAACTGAAATCACAGAATTTAGCCCATCTATCCCAGGAACAACTGAGGGAATGATAAGGTCGGTAAATCAGCTAAAAGAAAAAGTAATAAATAAATCTGTGGGCGGAGCTCCGGGAACGCCAACAAATACGACTGATGTCCCAGAATTCCCTACAGCCGACGGAGACGGTTCGTCTGGTTATGAGAAATCTCAAAGTACTATGAATTACGAACTAAATGAAATGGTCAAAAGACTAGAAAAGGCAAAGGGACAGATTAGCGATATTTCCGTTGCCGTTATATTAAATAAAAAAGCTTTGGTGGATGAAAAATTATCTGCAGAGGACGAGGTCGTTTTGGTTAACTTGATTAAGTCAGCTGCTGGATTTAACGATACGAGAAACGTAACTGTAATGACTACTGAATTCAAAGAAGAAGAGCTTATTCCAGTTGAGGTGCCTTCGAATGGATTCTTTGGTGTTCCGTTATGGGTTTGGATAGTAATTGCTGTAGGAATCATAGTTATAATTGTTATAGCGATTGTTATCACTAAGAAACGTAAGAAGAAAACAGACGAAATTATCGAAGAGATTCAAACTGAACAAGAAGAACTTGAAGAAATTCGAACTGATTTTGAGGATAAATCGTCTCCTAAATATCAGATTGAGAAATTTATCGATTCTAGACCAGAGGTCGTTGCTAGACTTATTAGGTCTTGGATGAACGATGACTAGATTAAACGGTATAGAATAGAAAGGAAATATAATGGCTGAAAATTTGACTGGAAAAGAAAAAGCTGCGATATTACTTATAGCTTTGGGTCCAGAAAGGTCTGCTAAAATATTTGAACATTTTTCTGAAGAAGATATAGAAGAACTGACTTTAGAAATAGCGAATGTAAGAAAGGTAAGTCCCGAAGAAAAAGAAAAAATTCTAGAAGAATTTTACGAGATTTGCCTTGCTCAAGAGTTTATGTCTGAAGGTGGTATCAACTACGCTAGAGATGTCCTCGAAAAAGCGATGGGTACACAAAAAGCGACAGATATCATCAACAAACTTACAGCTTCGCTTCAAGTTAGACCGTTTGATTTTGTTAGAAAGGCGGATGCTACTCAGCTCCTTAACTTTATTCAAAATGAACATCCTCAAACTTTGGCCTTGGTTCTATCGTATTTGAATCCTCAGCAAGCTGGTGTAATCCTATCTTCTCTACCTCAAGCAAAGCAAGCTGAAGTAGCTAGAAGGATAGCTACTATGGAATCTACTTCTCCACAAGTAATAAAAGAAGTGGAATTTATTCTGGAGAAAAAACTCTCTTCTATGGTTACAAAAGATTTTGCTTCTACAGGTGGAATACAGGCTATTGTCGATATATTGAACTCGGTTGATAGGACTACAGAAAAGTTCATTATGGAAACTTTGGAAGTCGAAGAAGCCGATCTTGCAGAAGAAATCCGTCAAAAGATGTTCGTATTCGAGGATATCATGAACCTAGATTCAGTATATGTACAGCGTTTCCTAAGAGAAGTGGAAAACAGCGATTTGACAGTTGCTTTGAAGGCTGCCAAAGACGAACTCAAAGATTACATTTTCTCAAATATGTCAAAGAGAATGGCAGAAATGCTAAGAGAAGATATGGAATTTATGGGACCTATTAGACTCAAGGACGTTGAAGAAGCTCAACAAAAAATCGTTGGAGTTATTAGAAGGTTGCAAGATGCTGGTGAAATCGTTATTTCAAGAGGTGGCGATGACGAGATTATAGTTTAGTCATTTGAGGTGATCAAGTTTGTCTAAAATAATAAGATCTGGAAGTCTCAATTTAAAAGAAGGTAAGTACGAACTTAGTTCTGATATTTTTATAAGTAAAGAACAATATTTTAATGATAAAAAAAATAAAAAAGCCAAAAGTATTTCTTTTGGCGAATTTTCTAGCGATGGTTCAAAACAAGAAGATGAAGAATTTGATTCTCAAGATGCACAAGTTTCCGATGATGAAAATGATGAAAGTTATAATGCCCAAAGTTTGATAGAACAAGCCGAAAAGGCTGCTATCGAAATAATGGACAATGCTCAAGAAGTGGCTGATAATTTGATTGCATCAGCTAGAAAGTCAGCTAGGGAATTGGAAGAAGAAGCCATACAAAATACCAATGCCATTTATGAAGATGCAAAAAATAAAGGCATGGAAGAAGGTTATAATATTGGCTATCAAGAGGGCAAGGAAGAATCTGAAGTTCTAAAAGAAAAGGCAAATCAATTGATAGATGAGGCCTTGGCTATCAAGGAAGAATTGCATATAAAGAACAAGGAATTCTTGATAGATGCGGAATCCAATGTTATAGAGCTCGTTCTAGCTATATCTAAAAAGGTTATAGGAAAAGAAATCCAAGATATGGACTATATAGAATATTTGGTGGCTGAAGCTATGAAACATTTAAATTATGCTACGTCTATAGTGTTGAGAGTTTCTGAAAAAGACTACGATTCAGCTTCTTTTGCAAAACCTAAAATCCTAGCCATGGCTGAAAGAATAGAAAGTTTAGAGATTAAAATAGACTACGCTTTGCAAGAGGGTAGTTGCGTGATAGATACTTCATCTGGAAGCATAGATGCGAGCGTTCAAAGTCAAATAGATAGAATAGAGGAAATATTTAATAATATATTGCTTGCAAATGAAAATAGAGAAATAGAATAAAATAATAGCTAATAAATTGGATTAATATTATAGAAAGCAGATAAAATGTTTGAAAAATATCATAAGGCTCTAGAAGAAACTACAACTGTGAGGTTTATAGGTAGGGTAAGTAAAATTATCGGTCTTACAATCGAATCTTATGGTCCTCAAGTTAAAATAGGAGAAGTTTGTTATATATACCCTTTAGTTCAAAAAAATCCTATAGTCGCTGAAGTGGTTGGATTTAGTTTTGAAAAGGTTTTATTGATGCCGCTTGGGGATATGGAAGGTGTGGGTCCTGGTTCAAAAGTCTACGCCACCGGACACCTTTTGAGTGTAGAGGTCGGAGACACTCTACTAGGTAGAGTAATAGACGGGGTTGGAAATATCCTAGATGATAGGGGAGAACTAGACCTTAAAGTAAGATACCCTGTACATAACGAGCCGCCAAACCCTTTGAGAAGGATGAAAATAGAAGAACCTATTTCTCTAGGTGTTAGAGCTTTGGATGGTCTTTTGACCGTTGGAAGAGGACAGAGGATAGGTATATTTGCCGGTAGTGGTGTTGGTAAATCGACTCTTATGGGAATGATTGCCAGAAATACAATGGCGGATGTAAACGTTATTGCTCTCGTAGGCGAGAGGGGCAGAGAGGTAAGCGAGTTTATAGACAATGACCTAGGAGAAGAGGGTTTGAAACGCTCTGTCCTAGTAATAGCTACTTCCGACAAACCTGCCTTAGTTAGGGTAAATGCCGCCCTTATGGCAACTTCTATAGCGGAGTATTTTAGGGACAAAGGTTTGAATGTAATGCTTATGATGGACTCTTTGACTAGGTTTTCTATGGCTCAAAGAGAGATAGGGCTTGCGGTAGGAGAACCGCCCGTTTCTAGAGGGTATACTCCATCTGTGTTCACAAAATTGCCCGCCTTGTTAGAGAGGGCTGGAAACTCAGATAAAGGTTCTATTACTGGTCTGTATACTGTTCTCGTGGATGGCGACGATATGAATGAACCTATAGCGGACGCAACTAGAGGTATATTGGATGGACATATAGTTTTGTCGAGAAACTTGGCACACAAAGGTCACTATCCAGCTATAGATATAATGCAAAGTGTTAGCCGTGTTATGCCGAATATAGTTAGTGAAGAGCACATGAATATTTCTAGAGAGTTTAATGAAATATTTGCTACATACAAAAATTCTGAGGATTTGATAAATATAGGAGCTTACGAGAGAGGTTCTAATCCAAAGATAGATTATTCGATAGATAGGATAGATTACTTAAACGATTATCTAAGGCAAGGAGTAAAAGAAAAATCGACTTTCGATGAAGTTACAGAAAAAATGCAAATAGCAATAGGTAGAGTATAATGCGTGGGTTTAAGTTTAGATACGCAAAGCTCTTGAAATTGAGGCGAGATGAGGAAGAAGATAGAAAACTAGAACTTGCAAATAAAATTGCCGATAGAAGAAGAATAAGAGATAAACTGGATTTAACTCTAGATGAGAGAAAAAAATACGAAGAAAAGATTGCAGAAGAAATGAAAAGAGGGGTGGGTGCCTCTAGGGTAGCTACCTATAACGCCTCAAAGAGATGGTATAGAGAAGAAATTGAAAAATTAGAAGAAATGCTAAGGCTAGCTGAAATAGAAGTCGAAAAAGCTAGAAACGAAGTTATACTGGCTATGCAAGAGGTTAAAAAAATTGAAAAACTAGAGGAAAAAGCCATAGCTGAGTATAAGTTTGAAGAAGAAAAAAAGATGGCAAATAATATAGAAGAAGTAGTAAATTTTAATACATATAAAAAATAAAAAGTAGGAGATAAGGATGAAGAAGTTTCTGATTATATTGTTAATACTAATAGTCGTTCCGATAGGGGTGCTTGTGGCGCTTTACTTTACGGTGGAACCATTTCAAGATATGGCAAATAACGTCTTGGCTAGTGCTCCTGGTTTTATTGGCGAGAGTTTTAGAAACATACCTAACGAGGAAGACTTGCAAAGACAAATAGAAGAAATTGCTGACTACCTATTGAGTTCTGATGTGGATAGGGCTGTAGACAAGCTTATGCTAGCTGAATCGAGCGACAAAAAAAGTTACCAATTATTGATTAAGCAAATGAACAGACTAGATCCCAACAAGACATCTAAACTACTAGACGAAATTAGAAAAAACAAACTAAAAGAATCTTCTATAGAGGCTACTTTAGATAAGATAAAAGAAGAAAAAGAACACGATATTAGTCTCAAAGCGGACTATATTTCAGGACTAAATCTATCGTCTCAAATGAACGAGATAAAAGAAATGATAGATGAGGATATCGATGCTTATAAAAAAATAGTAAAGATACTAGAATTGCTGCCTGAAAAAAGAGCGGTTGAAATACTATCTCTTTTGGAAAAGGAAGATAGAGATGCGATTATAAAAGAGTTTGAAGAAGAAAAAGCTCAAAATTTCAAGAAAAAACTATATGAAAAAGAAGAACGAATGGTGGATATCAAGAATATAGCCAAGGTTCTTGCGACTAAGCCAGCTGAGGAGCTCGCTGTTTCTTTGGGAACAAAGTCAAAATACGGCAGAGAAGAAGTAGTCAATATGTTTATAGAAATGGGTCCAAAGAAGACAGCAGAAGTTCTATCCAAGACAAAGGATGATGAATATACAGAAGAAATAATGAAAAATATTAGGGATAGACAAATTTTGTTAAACGGGGTCGATACTTTTACAGAAAATCTTATAGAAGCGCTAAACATTTATGCTGAATATGACGATAAGATGGACGAACTCGTTAGCATTTATAGGGAATTGGAAGAAAGAGAAGTTGCCAAAACTATTAGAACCCTGTATTGGAACACTGGTGTTTCCAAAACATATACTTTAAAGAATGGAGAGACAATTACCATTTCTGATGAAGATATGGCTCTTGACTTACTTAGA
>PDWI01009294.1_pt1 | contig 11327 bp, 11 predicted proteins | sample 1430891 | NCBI WGS metagenome assembly PDWI01 (sample SAMN01162508, study PRJNA174530) | Oral metagenome, whole genome shotgun sequencing project. | biome: Marine environment; feature: Marine mammal; material: Swab sample of the gingival sulcus; isolation source: swab sample of gingival sulcus... | reverse complement strand
ACAATTTTTTAACTCATTGAAAAAGTTTAAGTGAGTTCAATGAGTATTCCATAGGTTTCGTAATAAATCTACCTCTTTTTTTATGGCTTCTTCGGTTAGTTTAGGACGTTTTTCGCTGTCAAGCCATTCATTTTGTTTTAATCTCTTATACCAATCTCCGGGATGAGGGAAGTCTTGAGGATATCTGGGAATAATATGAAGGTGAAGATGCGGAACGGTTTGTCCGGCACATTCACCATCTTGCAAAGACCAATTAACGCCTTCGGATTGATAAGCTGATTTCAACATTTCGGATACGGTTTTACTAAATAACATTAAGTCATTGTAAACAGATAAAGACAAGTCAAAAATTGAAACATAATGCTTTGTCGGGATAATGAGCACATGTCCCCAGGTAATTGGCGAAAGGTTATATATGGCCTTACAATATTGACTTGCTGCAAAAGTATGCGTTTGAATGGCTGCCTCACAAAAAGGACAAGGCTTGTGGTTCATTGGTTTGTAATGTTTTTGTGTTAACAATTAATATTTTACAACTTCCTGATTTCTTATAAGCTCCAATCAATAGGCGTTTCTCCTTGTTGTGTTAAAATTTCATTGGTTTTTGAAAAATGTTTACATCCGAAGAACCCTCTGGAAGCACTTAAAGGTGAAGGATGAGGCGCTTTAAGGATATGGTGTTTTTGGGTGTCTATAAGCGCTGCTTTATTTTGCGCAAATCTCCCCCATAATAAGAATACCAAACCGGAACGTTGTTCGGAAAGTTGTTGGATTACAAAATCCGTAAACTTTTCCCAGCCTTTATTTTGATGTGATAAAGGTTGATGCGCTCTTACCGTTAAAGCTGCATTTAATAGCAAAACGCCTTGTTTTGCCCAATGGGTAAGGTCGCCATGTTGTGGAATTTTCATTCCCACATCACTGTGAAGTTCTTTATAGATGTTTTTTAAAGAAGGAGGAGGGGTAACACCTTTAGACACTGAAAAACACATTCCATTAGCCTGATTGGGCCCGTGATAAGGGTCTTGCCCTATAATTACCACTTTTACTTGATGAAAGGGGAGTGTATCAAAAGCACTAAAAATTTGAGAGCCCGGAGGATATATTGTGTGATGTTTTTTTTCTTCTAATAGAAATGCTTTTAAATCAGCAAAATAAGGGGATTGAAATTGGGAGATTAATACTTTTTTCCAACTTTCTTCTATTTTGGGGGCAATTTTATTCATTTTTTTCGTTTTATTTGTAAAATGTTTTTTTATTTGACAAGCTTACTGTAAGATTTTTCAAATATAAAAATATAATTTTAATTGATTAAAAACATAAAAAAATGAAGAAGGTTATTCTTGTTTTACTAAGTGCGTTGTTATTATCTTTAATTGTAACTTCTTGTAAACCGGCAGGTACTTGTGCCGCTTATGGTTCTTATGAAAAATTTCAAAAAGATTAGTTTAGTTCATGATATCTGATTGGGCGCTTGTTGGAATTTTTTTCTTACTATCGGTTAATTTTTTTTCGGTAACGTGGGTTACTGTTTTTAAATCGCTACGTTATTTTGTAGCGAGTATTTTTGTCTTTGCACTTACTCAAGCTTTATTTGTGGGAATTGGTTGGGGCATTGGTAAATTGATATTTCCAATGCTTAGTGTACTTTTATTTTCTATTCCCGGAGTAATTCTTACTTTTATCGGAATCAAACGTTTTTTGGCTTATTTTACCACTAAAAGAGGCTTGCTTCACTTTCAGGTAAATAAAATAACAGATATGTTAGCTGTTGCTGTAGCTGCTTCTATGGAAGCTTTTTTAGTAGGTGTTGCTTTAGTTTTTATAACAGAAGACGTTAACTTTTCTCTTCTTTGGGCTTTTCTTTTTCCAATTATAATGAGTATCTTGGGATATATCTTTTCTAAAAAAAGAGACAGCCTGGAATTTAGTTTATTGATTAAATTATTATCAGGAATTGGAATGGTTATATTAAGCTTACCGTTATTTAAGGTTTAACTTAAAATCCGCAAAGATATTTTTGCACAAAAAATCAATCACGTGATAAAAAGAAAGTTATACTTTATTGCCTTTTTGTTATTGATATCAAGTACCGTTGGAGGACAAACATTTGATAACTTTGAAGAGGAGTTTAATGAAGAAGAGGATATTAGATTGGTTTCGTCCATATATAATGTTCATGCTACTTTGTTTAACTTAAGTATGAGTCATGAATTTAGGTTAGGTGATTTTACATCGTTAAAAACCGAGTTTATATTTTATCTCGGAGATATGTATGCCCAGGCTTTTACCTTAAAAAAAACAGGTATTATTCCTTCTATTAGCATAGAAGCAAGGTGGTATTATAACCGCATAAGGAGGGCTTGTCTGGATAAAGCACTTTACAATAATGCCGGAAATTATTTCGGATTAAGAGTTGGCTATTTTCTCGGAAAATCATTGTTTAGCCATAATTTTAGTGAGTTCACTACTGTTTATGTCACCCCGATATATGGATTGAAAAGAAATTTTACTGCTCATAGTCGATTTAGTTATGAATTGGGCGTGGGTATTAATGTAGAATACTCACCATTAAATAGGTATAATCGAAGTAATGAAACAGACTCATATTTTTACTTTAGGGTAGGTGTCAACTATCGCTTATAACCTAATATTGAGCCTTAAAAAAGAATTACTTATCATATATTATTTTTCCTTATTTTTTTGTTGCGCTTTGTAATAGAAATCCCTGCGGATTTTAGGGTAACCTAGAATCTTTGCGGATTCTATGTGTAAAAATGAAAAAGTATGCATTTGCCCTGATTATAAATCTTAAAATCTACAAAATATTTTGTTATGAAAGGAGCAAATGTATCTTAGTAAAGGGAAGATGCTAAAAAATTAACCCATAAAATTTTGTTTATGAATTCATTTAAACGAAAATTAGTAGTTTTTTCTGATTAAGTGTTTTTTGAGTCGCATAACAGGCAGGGCTAGGAAAGAAGAAAAAAGACTTAATCAGGGAGAAAAAGGGTATTTTTTTAACTAATTGAAAAAGTTTAAATGAGTTCTATTAAAAAAAACATATACCTTTGCGCGATAAATAATTTTTTAAAATCAAACAGTAATATGAACAGAAAATTAAAGCACATTACAACCCTATTGGTTATGGGTTTCATTTCTCTAATGAACCTCAACACATTATCCGCACAAGAGATCGTAAACATTCCTGATCCTAACTTCAAGCAAGCGCTTATTGATCACTCTCCTGTGATTGACACCAATGGAGATGGTGAAATATCTGTACAAGAAGCTCAAGCATTTGATGGCTTATTAGACGTACATAACAAATCTATTCAAGACTTAACAGGGTTAGAAGCCTTTGTAAACATTAAGCGACTATATGCTGCTGATAATTCAATATCAGGGTTTTTAGACTTTTCAGCAAATACTGCACTACAAAGAATTACATGTAATAATAACAGTATCGATAGTGTAAACGTTTCTCAAAATATTGCATTAGCACGATTAGATTTACATAGCAATGCCTTATCTGCTATAGACCTTTCAGCTAATATCAATTTGGAAAGACTATGGGTATATTATAATCAACTAAAAGAATTAGATCTTACAAATAATACTAATTTAGAACATGTTATTGCCGATAATAATAACTTAAAAGCTATTGATGTTTCTACAAATGTTAATTTGTTAAGTTTGGGCGTATATTTCAATGAAATCAAAAGTTTAGACATTTCAAATAATCATAAATTAACTGTATTAAATGCTTGGAATAATAACCTAACAAGCGTAAATGTAGCAAATGGAAACAATGTGAATATGACTATTATGAAAGTTCACAACAATCCTAATTTAACTTGTATCCAGCATGATGAGGGCTTCAACCCTGATTCTTTCCCTTGTGGCGCTACAGGTTGGTGTAAAGACGATACGGCGATGTGGAGTACGGATTGTTCAAACGGAATAGATGATGTATTATTAAACAATAAGGTAATACTATATCCTAATCCTGCACAAAACAAGGTGGAGATTATTATAGAAGATGCTATTTTAAAACACGTAGAATTATATAATGCACAAGGCAAACAAATCTTGATAAATAACGACTATACACTTAATATACAAGACTTAACGGCAGGTATTTATTTTGCAAAAATCACTACTACAGATGGTAAAGTAGCCTGCAAAAAATTAATAAAGAAGTAATATCTAAACCCTATTAATAATAATGGCTGTATAATTATAAATTAAATATTTTAAACTATGTCTTTACTAACTCCCGTTTTGTGGTTGATTATTATACTGCCATTATTATTAATTGCAAAAATTACGACTAAAAAAACGAATGTTAAATACATCATTATTTTCATTGTTTACTTTTTACTAGATTCGTACACAAGAATTCTAGCTCCAAGATATATAAAAATAGACTTTTTAAATTATAATTGGATAGGGACAATATTAGCCACGATTATTGCCCTTATTTTTATATTTTATCATCGAAAAGATATAAGAGAAGAATTAGGTTTCTCAACAAAAACAAAAAAGACATTACAATTTGGATTAATTTTATTTATTGGTTTTTTATTATTTGATTTTGTTTTTAAACTAATTTTATTCCCCAAAGGTGGTGAATTTAAATTAGAGCCATTTTTATTTCAAGCAACAATGCCCGGAATTTCAGAAGAAATTGTTTTTCGGGGAATTTTATTATGGCTTTTAAGTAAAGCATTTATTCCAAGTAAGAAAATAAAAGGAGTACTTTTTGGTTGGGGATTTGTTATTGTAACATTCACTTTTGCTATGATACATGGAGTTATATTAAAAGAAAATATGGAAATAAAAATAGACTATGTAACAATAATATATTTAACAATAATAACTTCACTAAGTCTTGGTTTTTTAAGAAAATTTTCAGGAACTCTGATTGTTCCTATTGTTGGACACAATGTAGTGAATTTAATAAATTTCTTTATAAGATTAATGTAAAACTTAGCTCTTGTTAGAACTATATTAGAAAAAGTGAACCCTCCTGTTCCCTTTCTCCAAGGGAGATCAAATAATTATTAATTGATAAGACATCTCAATACAAATTTGCTCGTAATTTCACAAATTTGCTCAATGTAAAAATAGTATTAAACTTATGATATGAACACAGATTAGTTCGAGTAGGTTTGAGGCTCTAAAACCATATCGAGAACACAACGTAGAGATGTAATATATTGTATTAAAAGATATATAATTTAACTACAAGGCGATGTATTGAACCTGTGGAAATGCGATGCAATAAGCGGAATCAAATTGTTTGCCAAGAATATGCAAAGAGCTGAAAAATCTCTTTATTACATTTGCATCTTTGTAGTGCAATTTTTATTACAGTACTTATTCTGTTTGCAAAAACTAATTAAATTTAAACACACACCTTTACTCCAAAAAATCACACCCTACCACATGTAAGAAAAGCGTATCTTTGCATTTTAAAAATAGAATCATACAATGCAAACAAAAATAAGCAAGGTAGATGCCTTGCGTTACCATGAAAAAGGACGTCCGGGAAAAATAGAAGTAATTCCCACCAAACCATATAGAACACAAAGAGATTTAGCCCTGGCCTATAGTCCGGGTGTAGCAGAACCTTGTTTGGCAATACAAAGCAACCCTTCTGATGCATATCGCTATACCGCCAAAGGCAATTTGGTAGGCGTAATCACCAATGGAAGTGCTGTATTAGGTCTTGGCAACATAGGGGCTGCCGCCGGAAAACCTGTAATGGAAGGCAAAGGACTATTGTTTAAAATCTTTGCCGATATAGACGTATTTGATATTGAGGTGGATGCCTCGGATGTAGAGCATTTTATTGCTACTGTAAAAGCCATTGCCCCTACTTTTGGAGGTATTAATCTGGAAGATATTAAAGCACCTGAATGTTTTGAGATAGAAAGACGCTTGAAAGCGGAATTAGATATTCCTGTAATGCATGACGACCAACATGGTACAGCTATTATTTCAGCTGCCGGTTTGTTAAATGCGTTGCATCTAAATGGTAAAAAAATAGAAGATATACGGGTAGTAGTAAATGGAGCCGGAGCTGCGGCAGTAGCTTGTACCAATTTATATATCGCTTTGGGGGTAAAAAGAGAAAATGTGGTGATGTGTGATAGCCGTGGCGTTATCAATAACACACGCACCAACCTGACCGAACAAAAGAAAGCTTTTGTAACACAAAGGTCTATTTCTACTTTAGCTGAAGCTTTGGTAGATGCCGATATGTTTCTAGGGTTATCTGTAGCCGATATTCTTACAGATGATATGGTTATGTCTATGGCTAAAAACCCTATTATTTTTGCTTTAGCCAATCCTAATCCTGAGATTGCTTACGATAAAGCCATCAACTTGCGTTCTGATGTAATTATGGCCACCGGGCGTTCCGATTATCCTAACCAAATTAATAATGTATTGGGATTCCCTTATATCTTTAGGGGTGCTTTGGATGTACGCGCTACAGCCATCAACGAAGAGATGAAAATCGCTTGTGTAAAAGCTATAGCTACTTTAGCAAGAGAAACGGTACCGGAATCAGTAAACCTGGCGTATCAGAAAAAAAATATTGTCTTTGGTAAAGAATATATTGTACCCAAAGCCTTAGACCCTCGCCTGATTAGCACAGTAGCCACTGCAGTAGCAAAAGCTGCCATAGATTCAGGAGTAGCCAACCATTCTATTACTGATTGGGATGCTTATAAACGAGATCTTAACCAAAGACTGGGAATAGAAAACGAACTCTTACGTGTATTAAACCATAAAGCCAGTCAAGCCCCTAAAAAAGTAGTATTTGCTGAAGGGGATAATTACAATGTCATTAAAGCAGCGACGATTGTCGCACAAGATAAGTTGGCTTATCCAATATTATTAGGCAATGAAAGCCGTATTCAGCAAATTGCAAAAGAAAATGAGTTGAATTTGACCGGTATAGAGATTGTAATGCCTAATGATAATAATAACATGGATAAGCGATTAACATTTGCTAAACATCTTTGTCAGAAAAGAGGCAGACAAGGGATTACTTTTAAAGATGCTAAAGACAGGATGTTAAATCGCAACTATTTCGCGGCTATGATGGTAGAAACCGGAGAAGCAGATGCCATGATAACCGGTTATAGCATTAAATATCAATCTGCAGTGCGTATAGTAGACCAAGTAATTGGTAAAGCTCATGGCGTAAATGATTATACCGGCGTAAATATCATGATGACCAAGCAAGGACCTTATTTCTTTGCCGATACAACCAGTACGGATTTTAATACGGTTGAGGATATCATAACCGCTACTTTATCTACAGACAGTCTAGTCAAACAATTTAATATGGAAGCGCGTATTGCACTATTATCTCATGCTAACTTTGGCGCTGGCACTAATGCCTCTTCCGCTAAAATGCGTGAAGCAGTAGCTATCTTGCATCGTGATTATCCTGATTTAATCGTAGATGGAGAGATGAGTGTGGATTTTGCCCTGAACAAGATTGAAAGAGATGAAACTTTCCCTTTCAACCAACTTAAGGGAAAGAAAGTAAACACGTTGATATTCCCTAATATTGAAGCCGCCAATCTTTCTTACAAAGTACTTAAGAATTTAGGACATGTAGAAACCATTGGTCCTATTTTACTGGGAGTAGCCAAGCCGGTACATATTGTGCCTTTGCATGCCAGTGTGAGAGATATTGTAAATATGAGTATTCTGGCAGTCGTTAGTGTATCAAACAATTAGGTATTAACCATACAAATCAAAGATTGAACATATTCATTTGTTGTATAATTCTCAGGCAATTTTTTTATTAGAAGTATCAAAAAAAATACCCGTACTGTTATTAGTACGGGTATTTTTTAATCATGAACTCATTATGATGTAAATTAATTCATCTTCGAATGATTATATAAATAATAATTGCGCTAAAATATAAACAGGCAACAATACTATCAATGAAAATTTAAACATATAAGCAAAGAAAGAAGGCATTGGAATTTTATTCTCTTCTGCAATAGCTTTTACCATGAAGTTTGGGCCATTGCCAATATAAGTCATTGCTCCAAAAAATACAGCACCCAAGCTAATGGCTTTTAATATGATTTCAGGAATACCAGCCACCATTACATCTGCAGTAGCATGTACACCTTTTGCCAATTCGTAAAATGAAACTGCAGTAGGCGCATTATCAAGAAATGAACTTAAAATACCGGTTGCATAGTAGAACTGAGCAGGTTTTGTAACTCCTAAGCTTTCTGCATGAGATGCTAAATAAATCAAAGCCGGAGTCATGGTAATAAAAATACCTAAGAACAAGAAGGCCACTTCTAAAATAGGATCCCAAGTAAATTTGTTGGCTGTACGTAACTTTTTCTTTGTAAATACCAACGAAGCCACAGTCATAAGCAGCATTACAGCCTCTCTGGTAAACCCAAGATATTCATTCCCGCCATGCGCTCCATCCCATGAAGGGAAATAACTTTTATTTAAAAATGCAACAGATAATACCACGCCAATTAACCATACAAAGTTTAATGTGCCGGAAATTTTAATCGGAGTAATTCTTGTGTGATCTCTTAAAATATTACTTGCAGGTTCTTTTTTATGATAATATGAATCTGCAATAAAGTAAATCAGTAAAAGCATGACATTTACAAAAGCCCATTGTGGTAACAAGTGGAAAAACCACCCAAAACCGGCACCTCTTAAATAAAGTAAAAACAATGGAGGATCTCCAAGTGGAGTTAATAAACCTCCGGCATTGGCTACAATGGCAATAAAAAACAAAATAGTATGAACTTTATATTTACGTTCAGAATTAGTTTTTATAACCGGACGTATTAACAACATAGCAGCACCTGTTGTTCCCATAAATGAGGCTAATACAGCGCCAATACCTAAAAACAACGTATTAATCCAAGGTTTGGCTTCAATATCTCCACCCAAGTGGATTCCGCCTGTGATAACAAAAAGAGAACCTAATAATATAATAAAAGGAATATAATCAAATAAAAGTTGATGTTCTAAGTTGTGTAACAATCCTTGAGAAATAAGATAGATAGCAGTAGGTACCCCCAATACTAAAGAAACAATAAGTTTGTTTTTGTTTTCTTCCCACCAATGATGAAACATTAAAGGACCTATGGCTATCATGGCCAACATAATGATAAAAGGAATAAGCGACCATGTGGGGAGAGACACTAAATTGTGCGAAGTTGATAAAATGTGCATATGCTATGAAATTAAAAATTTATTTTAGATTGACAAAAGTATAATTTTTTATCTTTTTATCTGATAATTTTCTCAGTTAAATTTTTGTGATGAAAAATTATTTTACCTTTGTTCTTTATACAAATCATATTTTTATATCGATATAATGATTGGTAAAATTATAGGAACAATAGGTTCACGGGTAATTAATGCAGTTGGAATGATATTGCTAATGTTGCTTATATCCAAAATATTACACTCTGATGGGCTGGGATTATGGCAATTAAGCGTATTAAATGTAGCTGTCTTTTTATTAGTAAGTGAATTATTTACCGGTTCTGTGATATCTTACTTCTCTTCGCGAAAAAAAATCTCACATTTATTAATCATTGCATTATCTTGGCTGATAATTACCACGCTGATATTTGTTGCGTTTATCTATTTTCTTCAATATTTTCCTCATATTGAAAAATATATTATTCCCAGCACCTATGTTTCTCATGTATTGATTTTATCGGTTGCAATGGCAATCTTACAGATTATTTATAATTTATTAATTGGTAAAGAAAGAATTAAGGAATATAATATGGTGTTTATGTTACATATTATATTAGTTGTATCTTTTATATCCTTATTTTTTTATGGATTTCACTTAAAAAGTATTAATGCGTTTTATTACGCTGAATATCTTTCTATTTTTATCAGTGGTATGTTAGGAATCTATTATGTTTCTCCAGATATTAAATTCGAAGGCGGTCTGAAATTCAAATCATTAGTTATTGAGATGTTTCAGTATTCAAGTTTTGGTCAGACCTCAAATCTAATTACATTAATCAATAAACGGTTAAGTTATTTTTATTTAAAAGGAATGTTAGGCCTTTCATCATTGGGAATTTATGCTGGCGGCATGCAACTTACAGAAGGATTAAAAGTTTTGGGTTCCAGTATTGCTACCGTGCAATATGCGCGCATAGCAAATAGCCGAAACATGGAACAGTCAAAAAAAATCACATTACAATTGCTAAAACTTACGGCTGTAATCACCTGTTTAGGGTTACTATTTTTACTGCTTATCCCTTCATCGTGGTATGTGGCTTTATTTGGTCATCATTTTTCAGCAGTCAAATCAATTATTTTGTATCTAAGTCCCGGGGTGTTAGCATTGATGATGAGCATGATTTTAAGCCACTTTTTTTCAGGAATGGGACTAATTAAATATAATATGTGGGCTGCTATTACGGGTATGATTTTTACTTTTTCATTGTTATTTATACTAATTCGCTTATATGGAAATATTGGGGCTGCTATGACGGTTTCTATTGCCCATATCGCTACATTTATGTATCACCTCATTGTATTTATCAGAAAGACAAAACCAAAAATCTCAGAGTTTCTGTTAAAAAAAGAAGATTTTTCAATTTTTATCTCCGGGATTAAAGATTTTTTTATATCTTTACGTTAAATTATTAATTAAAAAATACAGAAGATATGTCTAAAAAAGGGGATTTATTTGTAGGAATCGTTGCAGGAGCATTTTTAGGTACGATAGCAGGTGTGCTTTTCGCTCCGGATAAAGGCGATAATACAAGAAAAAAAATACAAAAAGAGATTAATCGTGCCAACAGAAACTTATCCCAAGAAGTAAATAAGAAAATGGATAAGGTAAAAGATCAGGTTAACAAGTACTACGAAGAAGCTAAAACAAGATTCTCTGAAATTGAGGAGGAAATAAAAAATGCTGATATCGTATCTAAGTTAAAAAAAGAAGAAGAATAAATAAAAGTTAAGTAATCCGAATCAGGTTTTTGTAGATTTTTCAACATACCTGAATCTTTGAGTTTAATTTTCTTTTATATTCTTTCGTTTTTTCCACTTTACAGTAGAAAAAAGTAATAAGATAAACAGCCTAATTAAAAAAACACACCTTGTGAAATTTTCACAAGGTGTGTTTTTTATTTTGCATTGTGAATACAATCAAACGCATTGTATTCGTATGATTAGTTATCAAAAGAAATATCTTCTAATACTTTATCAACCTCTTCCTGGCTTGTGGTATATTTAGGAAAATCGTTTCCTGTATTCGGAAATTGTTCTAC
>PDWI01009293.1_pt1 | contig 11327 bp, 9 predicted proteins | sample 1430891 | NCBI WGS metagenome assembly PDWI01 (sample SAMN01162508, study PRJNA174530) | Oral metagenome, whole genome shotgun sequencing project. | biome: Marine environment; feature: Marine mammal; material: Swab sample of the gingival sulcus; isolation source: swab sample of gingival sulcus... | reverse complement strand
ATTTACATTCTCAAGTCCTAAATTAGAAATTGTAACATTATCTGCATATCCAAATAAAGCAACACAGCTTCTATTAAGATCCATTTTTAAATTGGAAATCTTATGATTATTTCCATTATAAGAGCCGGTAAACCCTATGTTACCATCCGCCCAATAATATCCAATTGGATTAATGCCGGCTGTTTGACTTTGTAAATCAATATCTGCTATTTGAATAAAATGCTTACTCCAATCAGCTTCATGAGCCATTAAGTATTTTAGATCGTTTGCATTAGCAATCTGAAAAGGATTGTTAACAGTACCGTCTCCTCCGCTATAAGCTTTGAGAGCTAAGCTTATCATAAAAAGCGTAAGAATAAATAAAAATCTAATATTTTTCATTTTGTTTCTCCCTGTTGATTAAAAAAACTATTTTCTAATTGGTTAAGAATATCCTCCTTTCTCTATATTTTTATTGCCAAATTTATTACTTTGTAAAAAATGAAAGAAATAAACCTTGGAATTTTATTCTATATACGATATTATCCTTTTCAATCGTTTATAAGCCATTTATTTTATTTTGCGTAGAAGAATTTCCTTTAATCTGAGTTTTTACTAACAAGGAAAAATACTTCTTTACATTATTAATTAATACTATATATAGTAATATACTAAAAAATAATAAAGAGTCAACTTTTTTTTGAAAAAATATTTTTTTAAACTCCAATCTTAAGGTAAGTTACCTCAAAAAAAAAGAATTGTTTCCAAAAGAGTCCTACCTCATTTTAAAAAATCTCTAGATTTAAGAAAAAAAAGATTGATTATGTAGTAAAAATTTCGTATGTTAACATTTGCTTATTTTGACTAATAGCTCTAAATAAGTTAAATTGCAAAATCATTATAAAATGAATGCTATTGAATTAAATTTTATTAATATAATTAAAAGAGGAGACGATATGTCTAAAAAATATGTTTATAATTTTGATGAAGGTAATGCCTCAATGAAATACATCCTTGGTGGTAAGGGTGCTAATCTTGCAGAAATGTCAAGCCTTGATATTCCGGTACCTCCGGGATTTACCATTTCTATTGATGCTTGTAATGCTTACTATGAAGAAGGAAATGGTTCAATTCCTGCTCATATCGAACAAGAATATTTAGAACAACTAAAAAAATTAGAAGAAAAAATGGGCAAGAAACTTGGCGATGAAAAAGATCCTCTTTTAGTTTCTGTTCGTTCCGGAGCCGCTGTTTCTATGCCGGGTATGATGGATACAGTTTTAAATCTTGGACTAAATGACAATTCTGTTATTGCTTTGGCTGAAAAAACTAATAACGAAAGATTTGCTTGGGATGCTTATAGAAGATTTATGCAAATGTTCGGTAATGTGGTAATGGGCATGAATGGTTCTGATTTTGAAAAAGAACTTGAAGAAATCAAAGAGCAAAAAGGGGTAGAACTTGATACTGAACTTAATGCTGACGATCTTAAAGAATTAGTAGTTAGATACAAAAAAGTTGTTAAGGATATCAAAGGAAAAGAATTCCCTCAATCTGCCTTAGAGCAATTAAAAATGGGTGTTGAAGCTGTTTTCAGTTCTTGGAATAATGAAAGAGCTATCCTTTACAGAAAATTAAATGACATTCCTAAAGAAATCAACGGTACAGCAGTAAATGTTCAAGCGATGGTTTTTGGAAACAAAGGTGAAACTAGTGGTACCGGTGTTTGCTTCACTCGTAACCCAAGTACCGGTGAAAAGAAATTCTACGGTGAATATTTAATGAACGCTCAAGGTGAAGATGTAGTTGCCGGTATTAGAACTCCAAACCCTATTTCTACTTTGGACGAACAAAATAAAAAACTTTATGACGAGCTGGTATCTTACTATCAAAAATTAGAAAAGCATTACAAAGATATGCAAGATATGGAATTTACTATTGAAGAAGGTAAACTTTTCTTGCTTCAAACTAGAAATGGTAAGAGAACTGCTGCTGCTGCTGTAAAAATCGCTGTTGATATGGTAAAAGAGGGTCTAATTACAGAAAAAGAAGCTGTAATGAGAGTTGCTCCTGAGCAAATCGACCAATTACTTCACCCTCAATTACAAACCCAAGCTGAAAAAGAAGCTGCTGTTTTAGCAACAGGACTTCCTGCATCTCCGGGTGCTGCTGTTGGTGAAATCGTTTTTGACGCTAACAAGGCTGATCAACTAAATAACGAAGGTAAGAATGTAATCTTAGTTAGAGTTGAAACTTCTCCTGAAGATTTAATTGGAATGAATGCGGCTCAAGGTATTTTAACTGCTCGTGGAGGTATGACTTCTCACGCTGCTGTTGTAGCTCGTGGTATGGGAAAATGCTGTATTGCAGGTTGCCAAGAAGCAAAAATTGATGAAGAAGCTAAAAAATTAACTCTTAATGGTAAAACTTTTGGCGAAGGTGATTTCATTACTTTAAATGGTTCTAATGGAAATATCTACGAAGGTAAATTACCGGTTGAAAATCCTGAATTAAAAGGAGATTTCGGTCAGTTAATGGAGTGGGCTGATAAATTTAAGAAATTACAAATCAAAACTAATTCTGATACTCCTGAAGATACTAAAGTTGCTGTTAATTTTGGTGCTGAAGGAATTGGACTTTGCCGTACAGAGCATATGTTCTTCGATCCATCTAGAATTAAAGCTGTTAGAGAAATGATCGTTGCTAAAAATACTGAGAGCAGAGAAAAAGCTCTTGCTAAAATCGAACCTTTCCAACAAGAAGATTTTGAAGGAATTTTCAAAGCTTTAGAAGGAAAACCGGCAATTATCAGACTTTTAGATCCACCTCTTCACGAGTTCTTACCAACTCAAGAAAATGATATTGAAGATGTTGCTAAAGAAATTGGTGTTAGCGTAGCAGAATTAAAGCAAAAAATTGCTGAACTTCACGAATTTAACCCAATGCTTGGCTTTAGAGGTTGTAGGCTTGGTGTTGTTTACCCTGAAATTTCTGCAATGCAAGCTAAGGCTATTTTCAAAGCAGCTCTAAAGGTAGCAGGTGCTAAGCCTTGGATTGAAGTTCCTTTGATTGGTAATATTAAAGAATATCTTCTAATTAAAGAAGTTATTATGAATGTTGCTAAGGAACTTGGCGTAGAAGGTAAAGTTGATTATAAAATAGGAACTATGATTGAAGTTCCAAGAGCAGCTCTAACTTCTGATGAATTAGCTCCACACTGTGATTTCTTCAGTTTTGGAACTAATGACTTAACTCAAATGAGCTGTGGATTTAGCCGTGATGATGCTGCAAGCTTTTTAAATGCTTATGTAGAAAAAGGAATTTACGCTAAAGATCCTTTCCAAACTCTTGATCAAACAGGTGTTGGTAAATTGATGGGAATAGCTGTTAAGCAAGCTAAAGAAACTAACAAGAATATTCATGTTGGTATCTGTGGAGAGCATGGTGGAGATCCTGCTTCTGTTGAATTCTGTCACAAACTAGGATTAAACGAAGTTAGTTGTTCACCTTATAGAGTTCCGATTGCCAGACTTGCGGCAGCACAGGCAGTTATTAAGGAAGAGAAATAAGTTTAGATCGTTTATAAACTTCGTACTTCAGCGTTGAAATAAATTTTTTGTTGCTTACTTACTATTGTAAGCTCCGCTACTCAAATTTATTCCGCCTTGAATTACTCTTTTCTAAACAATCTGATTTAAGATAGCAAGGGGAGTTTAACTTCCCTTGTTTTTTACCATGTAATAGAGCTAGGATGCTCCATTACTAAAAAAACAAGCTCTTTAAAGGGTTTTTAGATACTAAAAGAATCCTGAAGTATAGAGAAAGAAATTCTATCCTTACCATAGTAATTTATAATATTTTTGATCATAAAAAACAAAACCAAGGATTGTATGCTAAAAAAAATTGTAATTATCATAGTCTTTATTTTAATACTAATCATTGGAATCATTTCTTTCATAAAATATATTCCTCATCAGATAGTTATTAAAAACAATCCTGAAATAAATTTCCAAATTGAAAGAGGAAGCAGTTTAAATACTATTTATCAAAAACTACAGCAACATAATATTGCTTTAAACAAGAATATTTTCAAATTAGTCTGTTATTTAAAAGGAAAAGAAAATAAATTACAGTACGGCAGATTTAAGATAGGGAAAAACGCCAATTTAAGCTATGGAGAACTAATTGAAATACTTTCTTCTAAAGGAAGATTAACCAAAAATATAACCATTCCTGAAGGCAGTAGAATCATTGATATAGCCTCAATTTTACAAAGAGAATTAGCTCTTGATTCTCTAGAGTTTGTAGAAAAATGCCACGATTTAGAATTTATAAATAGCCTTAATATGAATTATAGCTCTCTGGAAGGATTTTTATACCCGCAGACTTACAATTTTAATGAAAATTCTACCATAGAAGCAATTATCAAAAAAATGATTCAAAATTTTCATAATAAAATCAAGCCTTTCCATCAAGAAATAAAGGCTTCTAAATATTCTCTATATGAAATACTCATCTTAGCTTCCATAATCCAAGGTGAAGTTCAAATCTTGGACGAAAGATTTAAAGTTAGTACGGTTTATAATAATAGACTTCAAAAAAAGATGCTCCTGCAAGCAGATCCAACTATCCAATATCTTTATAATACTCCTAGGAGACTCTTATACGAAGATTTAGAATCTGAGAGTCCTTATAATACCTATAAATTTAAAGGGCTTCCTCCAACACCGATTAATAACCCCTCAATTCTAATGATTGAAGCTGCTTTAAAACCTTTAGCAAAAAAATATCTTTATATGGTTGCAAAAGGCAATGGCGAGCATTATTTTAATGATAGTTTAACAGATCATTTAAAAGACAAAAAGAAATTTGATCAAATTAGAAAAAAAATAAAAAGGAGTCGTCATGGCTTATGAAATAAAAGAACTAAAGCATCTTTCTAGTGGCAAAGTTAGAGAGATTTATAATTTTGAAGAGGATAAACTCTTAATTATTACAACAGATAGAATCAGTGCTTTTGATGTTATTATGGAAGATGAGATTATTGGTAAAGGAAAGGTCTTAAATCAATTATCCAATTTTTGGTTCAATAAATTTGCAAATATTATCGAAAACCACTTAATTTCAACTAAACCTCACGAAGATTTTGAATCTCTAAAAAAATACAAAGATATTTTGGAAGATAGAGCCATTGTCGTAAAAAAATGTAAACCACTTCCAATCGAGGCTATTGTTAGAGGCTATTTAGCAGGTTCAGGACTCAAAGAGTATCAAAAACAAGGAACTGTATGCGGAATTAAGCTTCCTGAAGGTCTAAAAAATTCTTCTAAATTACCGGAGCCTATTTTTACCCCATCTAGTAAAGCAGAAGTTGGGGAGCATGATGAAAATATCTCTTTTGAAGAAATGAAAAAGCTAATTGGAAAGGAACTTGCAGAAAAAGTTAAAAATATAAGTTTAGAAATTTTTAAGCAAGCTAGCGAGTATGCCCTTACTAAAGGAATTATTATCCCTGATACCAAATTTGAATTTGGAATGCTTGGAGATAAACTTATCTTAATTGATGAAATTTTAACCCCGGATTCTTCTAGATTCTGGTCTCTTGAAGACTATAAAGAGGGCGTGAGCCAAAAATCTTTGGACAAGCAATATCTAAGAGATTATCTGCAAGATTTAGTTGATAACGGGAAATGGAATAAAGAAGCTCCGGCTCCTAAGTTAAGCAAAGAGGTGCTGGATGTTACTATTGCTAAATATGAGAAGATTCGAGATATTTTAAAAGGATAATAAGGATAAAACTATAAAAAAATCCACTGATTCAGTGGATTTTTTTATTATTCTTTAAAGAAGAAACAAAGGTACTAACCATACCGGACTAACATAGAACGGATCATAGTAAGCATCATAAACATCATAGCCAACTCTTTCTACTACCACAGTTTCCACATAGTGTTCATCATCTGCATCATCGTCATAGTCATCTTCATCAAATAGCTCCTCGTCTTCCTCATCATATTCTGCTGCTTTTTCAATTAATTCTCTATTTAATTCTGCACCTTGAGCTAAAATATCTTCCATAACTTCTTCTCCGCTAACCTCTCCCTCATCATCTTCATAGCCAAGATCTTCTACTAAAAGAGCATTATTACAGATTTCAATAATTTCATCCCAAACGGAACCTAAAAGAAGATCAAACTCCCAGCCATTTTTGGTATGACCGTATTTTCCTTCATTTAGAAAACTCATAAAAACAATTTCTACAGGATCTAGTTTCTTAAAAAGAGCTGCGGCAATTCTTAAATCTTCCCAGCGTTCTTGATGTAAAAATTTCTGCCACTTACCTCTATCTTCTATGTAATCAAACATGGAAGCAAAAGCAAATTCGCCCTCTTCCAAATCAACAGCACAGAAAATATCAAAATTCTTTAAAAAATCTTGATACCTCTTGCTAAACCTAACAAGAACCTCTCTACCTTTTTCAGTTGGAACATATTTTTCACTGTTTTTAATTTCAACATATCCTTGATCAAGCATAAATTCTAATAATCCTTCTAAATCTTGCTCATTACCCTCCAAATAAACAGGAAATGATTTTGGGGTGTTGATCATATAATTAAGAAGATAAGCTGCGGCAAATTGTTTTTTCTGCTTATCTGTTATTGTAAATTTCATTTTTACTCCTAAAATTTTTAAATTAATTGATAATAAATTTAACTTATTCCCAACCTGTAATAACAGCTATAATAAACCATTCCACAAAGACTACCCCTACCCATGTTCCTAAAACACCAGTAACAAATTCAAAAGAGAGATCTACTAAATTAACAAAAGTTTCTCTTTTACTGAAACTCTGCTTAAACACATTTTTGAAACTGGGCAAACAGTAAAATAAAGCAATATAAAAACCTAAAATTACTAAATTTATCTCGAAGTCAATCCCCGCAAGATCAATGAAAATCATTTCATTTTTGCTAGTTCCCATTTCCTCAGAAAAGAGAGTAAAACTCCAAAAGGTATCTGAAAATCCTCCCTCATATCCTTTCACCTTAATATAACCCAAATTTTTTACAGTCTCATTTATTCTTTTTTCTAAATTTTGGGCATCTTTTGTTTCTTTAAGCAGACTAATAATTTTTTCCTTACTTAAATTATCTGCAGCCTCAAGACTGTTATAAGTAATGTCAAGATCATAAGTCTTATTCCTGAGCTTCATATTGCAAATAGCAAGAAATATGCATAAAACTAACAAAGCCACAGTTTTAACAGTTGTAGATTTTTGTAAATCTTTTTCCATTTAAAACCTCCTCATTAATTAAAATAGAACTAGTAGTAATAAAGAGAGTCAGAAATTTTGATATAACAAAAAAGAAATAGATTATAGCTATCTTACAATAACTGTTTAAAACTCTTTTTTAAAAGTGATTATTATTCTCCAAAGAAAGAAATTATCAGTATAGCAATGAATACCGAAATAAATATTTTTAAAAATAATTTTAATTTTGAAAAAGCTAGCTCAATAAAATCAGCAAAACTCATCTTTTTACTAAAACAATTACTAACGAAAGACTTAATATCTTTGAATTTCAAAAGATATAAATAGATGCACAAAGATATATAAAAACTCAAAATTAAACGAAGTTTCCCCAAATTATGATTCTCAAGATCAATGAAGATTATTTCTTTTTCGATATTTCCTGCTTCCTTAGAAACAAGAATGAAACCGAAAAAACTATCAAAAAATTTGTCTCCGTATCCTTTTACCTTAATAGGACCAAAATCTGTTAGATTGTCATTTATTTGCTTCTCTAAATCTTTGGAAGTATCTGACTTTCTAAGGAAATCAACAATCTTATCCTTGCTCAAAAGATCTGAAAACTCACTAGTAGCATAAGTAATAGTCACCTTATAACTTTTATTGCTTAAAAGGATCCCGTAAGAAATACAAAACAAAGCTAACAAAGTATAAATTATAACCTTACTAATTTTTAAAAATTTTTCCATCTAAAACCTATTATCTAGAGCTTTTTGAAAAAGGTAGTCATCAACTACAAGAGTATCAACTACCAAAATTATTAACTCCTGCTCAAAACTAGAAAGAGTAAGATAAAATCAAAACGATCACAATATTTAAGCCACCCTCTATTAAAGCAACTCCCCAGTTTCGATCCTTACTGATTTCGTCATCAATTTTCTGCTCAGGGAAAATAAGCTTATCCACAATTAAGCGACAGATATAAATCAAAATCATCCCCATAACAAGCCAAATTCCAAGATAAACAAGAGAATCATAAGTTTTTAAAGGCTCAGAAAGTAAAATTCCAATGGCAACAAGACTCAACCCGTAAGCTAATCCGGCAGCAATATTATCTTTTTCAATTTCATCATAAAGATCATATTTAGTCATCTTCTGATAGAAAAATCCAAAAAGAATGAAAGCAATTTGTCCCAAAATAAAGAAAACTATTGTTGCCAAAATTTCATAACTAAAATCAACTGAAGTTTCTCCTGTTACTAAGCTTCTAATGATAAAAGCTGTTCCTACATAAGATCCAAATTCAACAGCACCTGTTCCAACATTCTTATCCTTAATAATCTCTTTAGTATTATCAAATTTACCAAGTAAGATCTTATCATTAATCAGACGAGCAATATTTAGAAGAACAATTCCAACTAAAGACCAAATTGTAATTTGCCTAATATCAAAGAGCAAGTTAAACTTTTCTTTTGCGGCAAAACCGGCATTGGGCGAATCCAAAACTCCCCAAATTATAATCCCGATAGCAACCAAATAACCGCAAAAAGAAACACTCAAAGCCTTATTATCATTGGTTGTAAGTTCTTTATTAACCTTAAAAGGAGTTAAAAAATCATAGATTATCTTACCTATCCAAAATAAAACTAAAGAGATAACCAAATAAATATAGCCATTATAATTTAGAAGATTATCCAAATTTTCTAGACTTATAAGTTCATTCAAAAAATCCATATTCACACCTCATAAAATAAATTACATTATAGCTAAAATTTTTATTCTAGCCTCTTACTACTTACCAAAACTTGAACTAGATCTACTTCTTGATGAAGACCGAACAGAACGAGAGCTTCTTCTACCAAAACCACCTTTTCCAACTTTTTTACTAGGATTTCTTTTTTGGAAAGATTTCTGAGTTGTAGTAGGATTTTTTAGACCGGCAGTAATCCCTTTACTTGCAGATCGACCTCTATTGGGATTTTTGGAACTAATCTTAGATCTGGAACTTTTTGCTTTGCTAATTGAAGAACCTTTTGTGTAACTTCTAGTAGTAGAAACATAACTTGATCTAGGAATAGTGCGATAAGAATGATAATAAGATGGGTAATAGCCATAATGATAAGGCGATGACCACATCCCAAAACCTCTAGTTAAATAGCTTGCAATTAGCATATTACGCCAAAAATGATCGGTATGATAGTACTGATTTCTACCATAAATATTTTCATTTCCTCTTACTTCAACTTCACCTTTGTCGCCATTTTTCTCAATATCAATACTAGCGATTTCTTGAACTTCACCTTGCTCAGGTTCCACTGTTAGAGAAAAACCCCAAGCTCCGGCATCTTTATCACCATACTCTGTAACCTTTATGTAGTCAACTTTATCATCTTCATTAAGATCCAGATTATTGATGCTACCCGGTGAATTTAATTTCTTTTCTAAATCTTCTGCAGATTTAACATCTTTAATCATTCCGGTCAAAGCCTTTAGATCAAGACCATCTGCAGCATTACTAGCTACCACAACATTAGCATTGTAATTTTCCCTGCCGCTACAACCAAGGCAACCAACACAGCCATAAAGCACAGCAAAAGCAAAAATTAAAAGCAGAATTACTCTTAGTACTGTATTGTTAGATTGATTTTCCAATTTTACCTCCTAAATTCTAATAAAAATTAATTGTTTCTATTGTTAACTTTTTCTCTTGATTACTTTATTCGTATTGTGATGATCCTGCTTAGAGCATAATATATAAATAATAAATCTTTGTTGAAAAAGCAATATCAAAAATAATGTTTTGTAAAATTCTCCTAGATTTATACTAATAATACTTAATCTAAATTCTCAATGAACTTAATAATATCTCTAAAATTCTCAAAAAATCTTACTTTCTTAAAAATTTCCGGAGACAAAATTTGCTCAAATCCTGTTATCTTTTTACAAATTACATCTTTACCAAGCTTATAAGAATGAGCCATAATTTTTAATAAATCATTATCATAATTCCAGAAAACAATCAAATCGAAATTTAAAATTTTGTTCAAAATAGAATCAAGATCAGCCTTATAATTATATTCTATTTCTATATTACTCCGTCCAAAAGCTAGTTTATTACTTATTTCATCAAAGAAAATAGTAGTTTCTTTTCCTTTGTTTTGAAAAGATTTAATTAGCTCAGCAAATTGATTTTCATCTTCATAGCTAACAAAATAAGCAATTTTTCTTATTTTATTACCGGAAAATTCTCTATCCTCTGCAGAAAATTTACTCAACCGCTCAAAAATCCTACTTTGAAAATCACCATTTTCCCTCTTAAGACCTTTAGCAAGACTAGAGAAAATATTATCTTGGTAATCCTTACTCTCCTCAGCTTTATTTTTTAGAGAAGCAAAAATTTTATTTCTATAATCATCATTCATAGCCGGTACTCCTGAATTTATTTAAAATAGCAACTTAAGAATAATATAAAAAAACGAAGCTATAATGCCAAAAAAAAAATTAAAAGATTGGATTATGAAAAGTCCAAGAAATTATTTTAAATTTTTCGGCTACTATTTTTAATGTTATTCCTGCTATAAAATAGACAATATTTCTAAATAAAAAAGCAATACTTTTTTATGAATTTAAAATCTCTCAAGATACATTTATAATAGACTATCTGTCATTAAAACAAATAATGCTATCAGAAATGAAATAAATTCTATTAAATTATTTTTATTTTTTTACTTGCTAATAAACAAATAAGACTATAGATTAGAGGCTGTACACAAAAGAGAGAATTTAAGAGTCTAATTTATAATACTCTATTTCTATCATGTTTAAGTAAGTTTATTTTGTGTATTATTTTAATTTTTTCAAGAAGGAGTTCATATTATGGACACTAACAAACTTTATGTAGGGAATCTTGATTATTCCATTACAAGCGATGAATTAGGCGAAGTATTTAAAGAATACGGAACTGTAAAATCTTCTAATGTTATTGAAGGCAAAGGCTTTGGCTTTGTTGAAATGGAAACTAAAGAAGAAGCTGAATCAGCAATGAATGATCTTAATGAAGCTCTACTTAAAGGAAGAACAATGAGAATCAGCGAGG
>PDWI01009292.1_pt1 | contig 11327 bp, 15 predicted proteins | sample 1430891 | NCBI WGS metagenome assembly PDWI01 (sample SAMN01162508, study PRJNA174530) | Oral metagenome, whole genome shotgun sequencing project. | biome: Marine environment; feature: Marine mammal; material: Swab sample of the gingival sulcus; isolation source: swab sample of gingival sulcus... | reverse complement strand
AATATAAAATTTGCAGACTCATTTTATGATGAAGATGGCAAATTGCTTTAGTTAAATTGACCGATGACAAGTTAATAAAATCTTCGTCTAACACGATGATTAGCGACATTCCATTCTTCAAATAGAGTGTTGCGCGGTGATGGAGATAGGTGTTTAACTTATTGAGATTAGAAGATGAACAAGGAACAATCGCGAATCACGGGAACGTTAAAAAAGTAAAGTAATTAAAAAATATAATGGTATATATAACTTGAGATAAGAATTAAAACTCTTATCTCTTTTTTTGTCTAAAAATAAAAGGAGTTTTTAAAAATGATAATGGTAAGAAGTCCAACTAAAAATATAAAAAATAAATATGTAAATGTAAGTTTGGGAATAGCAAAGGTTATTCCCTTTTTTAGTGTAAAAAATTGAAAGGAGATTTTGAAATATGAAAAATTTAGAAAAACAATTAGAAATGCTTGAAAGAGAAAATTTATTTAACATGCTAATAAAATATCACAATAAGAAATTGAATAACGAAATAAAAAATATTAAAATTAACTTTAATGTAGTATCACTATTGATGCCATTTTGATACTAAAAAGTTTGCAAACTAGATAAAATAGGTATAAAAATACCTAAAATAGAGAAACAAATATGTATGGGGAATTATTGAATTCGAGTAGAGCAACACAGATGTTACTATTGCTGAACAGTTGATAAATAAAGGGGTTCAGAGTTTTTGGCTTTAAAAAAATGAAGTAGTGATACTGTTTTGATACTAAAACTTAAGAAAAGCACCTTTAAAAATGAGTAGTTGAATTTCAAAATAAAAGAGGTAATTTGTGGCTAATATTAAAAATGATATGATATTAATCGAGCCTACGATAGAATATAAAGATGCGATAGAACGCTATAGACAGGAATTTATTGAGTATGGTGGTAGTATGGATGGTTGTTTATCTTTAAAGCGTATATCTGATATTGATGAGTGGTTAAAGCAGGTAGAGGCTTTTTCTGTGGAAGAAACTTGTCCAGAAGGATTTGTGCCATCTACACAGCTTATTTATGTTAGAAAATCAGATAATAAAATCGTAGGAGTTATTCAAATAAGACATTACTTTAATGATTTTTTAGAAAAATATGGTGGACATATAGGCTATTCTGTATGCCATTCTGAAAGGCGAAAAGGATATGCAAGTAAAATGTTAAGTGATGCTTTGCCTATATGTAAAGAAATGCGATTAGATAGACTTCTGATTACATCATTAAAAGAAAATACTGCCAGTATTAAAACTATTTTAAATAATGGGGGTATATTTGAAAATACTATTTTTGAACCTCAAGCAAAAGTTGATATAAATAGGTATTGGATAGAATTATAAAATATGGTAATAGTGATTTAAAAGCACATAGAGTTTAGTTTATAAACTAGACCTATGTGCCTTTTTGTGCTTATTTTTTCTTTTTTTATTTGCGTTCTGCATCTTTTTGTTTCTTGTAAAGATATTAAATCATTTTGTTCTTGGACTCTATCAATATAATGTTATGATTAATATATCCAAAAATCATAAAGACTGGAATGATGAGTTTGAGACAGAGATTAATGAACAACAAAGACAGGATATTTTGGGAAAGATAAAAGCTAATAGATTTGTTTTAAGTAAAAGTGTAGGAAGAAAGATGAAACGTTTTGAAATAGAAAGGTAAATTTAACTTACATATTTTGCAAACTTTAAAATTCAGTATTAATAAAGCGAAAAAAAATTAGACTTATGCTAAAATATAAGTACCTATTTATTTAAGAAATGGAACAAATAAAAGAGATAGAGTTAAGAAAGAAAAAATGCTGTGGAATAATGATATAGAAAATATAAGCGCAATAGTTTTTATGCATTTGTTGTATGTTATTTGGAGAAATAAATGAAAATATTAGCTATAAATGGCAGTCATAGAGGTGAGAAAGGATATACACAATTTTTGATTAATAAGTTTTTTGATGGGGCCCAAAAATATGGTTCTGAATGCGAAACAATAGTTTTAAAAAACAATAAAATCAGTATTTGTCTTGGCTGTAGAGTTTGCCATAAAAAAGAACATTATCTTACCTGTATATTTGATGAAAAAGATGATGTGAAAACTATATTTGATAAAATGCGAGAAGCCGATATATTGGTTTTTGCCACTCCTATATATATTTTCACAATGACAGGTTTAATGAAAATTTTTTTAGATAGAATTACATCAACGGCTGATTCTTCTATATTAAAAATGTCTGGTAGTGGGTTATTTTTTCATCATATTGATGAAAAACTGGCGTCAAAACCTTTTGTTTTATTAACAACACAGGATAATTTAGAAAATGAATCCTCTAAAAATGTAAAAACTTATTTTGAAACATTTTCAAAATTTATGGATGCACCATTATTAGGTCATATAAGAATAAAATCTGGTGGATTAGTTGGTCACGGAATTGATAAAGACAAAGAATTAAAGTATCCTAAAATAATTAGAGTATATGAATTTATTGAAAAAGCTGGGGAAGAAGTTGCTAAATATGAAAAAATAAAAAAACAAACCTTAAAACAGTGTAATATGAATATTTTAAACATGCCAAAATTTATTGAAATTGCTTTAAAATTTAGTTTTGTAAGAAAAAATAAATTGTTTATGTCAAAATTGCTTAGAAAAGCGAAAAGTAAGAATTAAAGCATAACATAGTGTAAAAAACAATATAGATTTTGGTACAAAGTTTGACAAACTTCTAAATATAAGAAGGTTAAGTTTGAGATTATTTGGTCTACTATTTTTGACATAAACAAAAGTAATATGTTCTTGGCATAGGGAAATCTCGCTGAAACTAAGTGTAACGAATATCGTTTGTTCAATAGGTTATGAAAAAACAAATGTAATTATAGTATCATTCCTGTTACTATTTTGATACTAAAAAGTTTGCAAATTAGATGAAACAGGTATAAAGATCAATAAAAACCGAAAAAAACCAGTTTCTATTATAAAAATAGAGAAACAAATATGTATGGGGAATTATTGAGTTTGAATAGTAGATGTTTTATCAAAAAAGGCTATAAATAGAGGTTTATAGCCTTTTTAAAATATCAACTGGGACAAAATTGAGTGAAAAGTTTGAAAACAATAATGCTAAAACAATTGCATAGTAGTTTATAAATGGAATATAGTAAAGACTGTAGCTTGAATGTTACAGCTTTTGGGTTTTAAATATCTCGATTTATAATGATGTGCCTATTAGTGCCAATATATTCGAAGACATATGGACAATTATTGCGTATGCATTATTATCATATTTTTCTTGATAATATCCGGCTATTAATCCAACTACAGTTGTAAAAACGATTATTCTAACTAAAAATAATATACTTGCTCCTGTTGTAATTAATATTAAGTGTGATAGTCCAAACATAAATGCACTAATAACTATAGGAAAGCTAAGGTCTATTTTAAAAACATTTATTTTTTTGTTATTTAAAGGACTTAAAATATTCATAAGGAAACCTCTAAATAGTATTTCTTCCGTAATGCTTGCATAAATGAATATAAATATAAAAACTTGTAATATGGACAATTGTTTTAATTCAAAGTGAACATCATTTTCAATACCTAATAAATTTTCTACTAATACAAATGACACATTAATTGTTATTGCTATTAATAGTGAAAATAACATGGGTTTAAATATGTTTTTTAATTTTGGTATCGAAAATTTATAATTAACACTTTTTCTTAAAATGTAAATCACAATGCTGGAAAACAACAATATTAAAGTATCGCTTATAAAAGAATGGGGAATATAATTGTTATTAAAGCTTATCTTATTTCCAATAAATAAAGCTGTTATAAATATCATAAAGGTAGTCGCTATACTGTATACGACGCGTTCGTTATTACTCATACTCAACTACTTCCTCAAAAACTTAGACCTTTTTTTAGAATATGATAACTTCTAATCATCAAATTCTTCATCTGTAATCCCACCATTGTAATGCTTCTTTCTTATTTCATCCCACTCTAAAAGAAAATTATCAAAATTAGGGTCATGACTTATTAAAGTCCTTGTATTACCTTCTATAAGTGGTTTAAACTTTATTTCATTTTCATAATCAAAAACAACCTGCATAAATTCTATGATAGAGTTTGGACTATAGTTTACAAGTGTAGATATATCAGAGCCTAATGCCTGAGTTATTTTACATAGTTGTTTTTTGTTTGGGGATCTATTTCCAAATTCATAATTGTGAATCGCTGCATCTGTTAATTCTGATTTCATGGCAATTTCTTTTTGAGTAAGATTTCGTAGTAAATGAAATTTTTTTAAAATTTTTTTCAGATATAATTATGAGTTCTTTTCTAATAAAATAACAAGTTAATTTTAGCATAGCTTATAATGAAACACAACAAAAGTGTTCTGTTTTGTATAGAAAAATATCCTACGATAAAAACAATACTAGAATAATAGAATTTAAAATTACTTGAGTTTTCGCAAAATACAAAAGATAGGATAAAGAAGGAGAGTTTTCCTAATAAATATGAGTATATCGATATATTTTTGTAGTAAAATTATTCATAAGAGATTTTTTCTTATTTAGTAAGTTTTTTATTCTGATATAATTTTATGACAAAAAAGCGAAGGTTTATTATTTTTTGGTGTTTTTTATTGAAGTTAGTGATTTTTTAAGGAATGCTTCCAAAAGCACGAAATCTTTAGTTAAATTTTAAGTTTTTTATTTAATATGATAAATATGTACAAAAGAAACAAATGTGTATGGGTAATTATTGAGTTTGAATAGTCCAACCGAATTACAAATTATAAACAATTAAATGGTAGAGTGATTACCCCTAAAATAGAGATAACCACTTTTTTCAATTATTATTTATAATTATTTTTTACGATTAAACGGAATACATAATTCAAAGTAGTTGACTTATGCTCAGAATAATTTTATAATAAAAGTACTTTGTAATGCAAAGTAGATGAAATGGTTTACTTTAGGAGAAGATATGGAAAAAGAAAGAATAGATGTAACAAAGGCAAGAGATATTGTTAGGGAACAACAATTTAATTTAAGAAAAGCGATTCCACAAGGTTATTTATTTACTTTTGTATATGGATTAGCGTGGATGATAGGATATGGAGCCTTAGCTTTAACGAAATTATCAAAGCTGGGATATATTATTTTTGGTGTGTCCTTAGCTATAGCTATGCTAATTAGTATGGTTTATATATTTAGGACATTAAAAGGCGTTAAAACAGCTGCATCTAAATATATGGCATGGTGGGGTATTTCATGGTGGATAGGATTTTTGATTCACATAGCTATCGTGAGATCAGTAGGAAATGCACTTCAAAATGTGAATCAAGAAATCGTCAAACAGATATCATGGTCAGTAGGGAATTCCATACCTCTACTTATCGTTTCATTATGCTTTTTTGGAGGAGCTGCACTTTTTAGAACAAAAGAAATGGGGATACTAGGTATTATTATTTCTGTACTTACAATTGTCAGTGCAAATTTAACGCCAATTTATGGAGCTTTGTTATGTGCTGTGACAGGATTGGTGATGCTCTTATTTGCGGTATTAGACTTTTATAAATTTAGAAAAGCGGAGTAGGTGAACTATATGCAAAAATTAGATCCTATTATACATTCTCAAGCTAGACTTAAAATAATGACTACACTGTGTGGCTTAGGAGAACTAACAAGCATAAGTTTCACAAGACTTCAAGAACTAACCAAATTAAGTTCAGGAAATTTATCTACTCATTTAGCAAAATTAGAAAAAGCTGGATACATTGAGCAAAGTAAAACGTTTAAGCATAAAACCCCTTTAACAACAATCACACTCACAGAAGATGGCGAGTACGCCTATAAGAAATATTTGAAAGAATTAAAGAAACTGATTAGTATATAGTACTTCAATATGAGGGAGAAGCGGAATGATCAAAATTAATAAATTAAAGGTAACCTTTAAAGATACAGTGGCACTGGATATTAAGGAACAGTTAGAAATAAAAGATGGTGATAAAGTAGGTATTATTGGAAGTAATGGTGCTGGAAAAACCACTCTAATTAATGCGATTATTGGAATGGTAAGGTACAAGGGAAATATCGAAAATAAAGTTAAATACAATGAAATAGCAGTTCATTTGCAGTCAAATGGCTATAATGATGTTGTCAGTATTAAGACAATTATCGAAACCATCATAAACGACAAAATAAAAAACAACAAGAAAATAAGGGAGCTGATAGATTTATTTGAATTTGGTCATTGTTTAAAGAAAAAATTTAAAAATCTATCAGGTGGAGAAAAACAAAAATTAACCATTATGCTAATTATTATGCAGGATGCTCCACTGACTATTTATGATGAAGTGACATCAGGTCTTGATTTTGAGACAAGAAAAAATTTGATGATTACACTGAATGAGATTTATAAAGACAATAAAAATACTATGCTTTTAGTATCGCACTACTATGAAGAACTCGAGAATTTGGTAGATAAAGTTCTTTTGCTGGATAAAGGCCATTTGATATGCTATGGCAGAGTTGATGATTTATTTCATAAATATTGTGGCGAAAGTGTAATTATTATTCCTAAAAACAAATCGACGGAAGAAGCTACCGTAGAATTTAGAAAGATTATTTCACCTACGGATAAGTTAGTACTATCTTTAAGTAATGAGGAAGAAAGGGAAAAAGCTATCGATACTTTAATGAAAGAAAAAATAGAATTTTCTCTAAAATATAATGATATCGAAATTATGACTATGAATGCGAAAGAGAAATATTATAAGGAGGTTAAATAGAATGAATAGATATAAAAAAGTAATAAAATATGAATTAATATCTTTACTAAAAAATGGTTATATTCTAGGATTTGCTTTAGTTCTTCCTTGTGTTCTTTTTTTTCTAATTAGTAAAGGCATCATGGCAGAAATTCCTGCAGATGTCGAAAAGAAAGTAATAGTAAGTTTGTTTATTGGATTTTCAACAGTGATTCCACTTGCAGGAGTATTCTTAGGGCATAGTGCAAATTATTCAAAGGAATATGAAGATGGAGTTCCACAGAGGCTGCACTTATTTGGTATATCTAACAAGGTATTAATTTCAAGTAAAATCATCTCGCAACTATTTTTTGTACTTGTTGCATTTATTATTTATTATATTTTTGCCCTTAGCGTGGGTCTTGAGTTTAGCAACATAGCCGTCCTTTTAGTAATGATATTTTTACTACTCATTCAATCCCTTACAGAATTTTTACTAGCACATTCAATTGTTTGTCTGGTTAAAAAATTTGGGCAGTGTTATGCAGTGACAATGACGTTATACTTCTTTTTCATGATTGTTTCAGGAAATATGGGAATAGGGCTTGAAATGCTACCAGCAGCATTACAGTTTATAGGCAAGAACATGCTTCCTTTTGTTGAATATACCAATTTCAATATAAACTTATTATATGGTAAGTCAGCAAATGTAGAACCACTAATATCAAGTAATTTAATCTTTCTATCCCTTGGAGTACTTATATTTGTGATATCTAGAATCAGAGATAAAAGAGCGGTTTAAATAGTAGAAATAAAAGATTGCACTTCACTTTAAATGTGAAGTGCTTTTTTAACTCTATTAGTTTAATAATTGACATAGGAGCTTAGTCGGATTATAATAAATACCATCGGTATTTATTATAATCATAAGCGAGATTTAAAGAGGTAATTATAGTGCAAGTAAAAAAAGATGAAGTAAAAAACAAAATACTAAAATCAGCGAAAAAAGAGTTTTTAGAACATGGTTATCAAGGAGCTTCTCTTAGGACGATTGTTAAAAATATCGGTCTGACGAAAGGAGCACTCTATTCTTATTTTAAAAATAAAGAAGATATTTTTATAGAATTAGTAAAGACACCGGCAGAACACTTGTATCAGTATATGAAGACGATGCAGGAGAATGCTTTAAGTCAGGATATCGTGGGTCAGATCGACTATGCAAATAATAAAAGTCCTGATCATGATGATTCATGGGTTAACTTCATCTATGACAATATTGATGAATTCAGATTGATTGCTTTTGGTAGCAAGGGGACTAAATACGAAGATTTTTTTAAGCGATTGGTACATTTAGAGAAAAAGAGCACGCTTAAATACATAGAAAACATGAGAAAAGCAAAAACATTGCATTATGACCCTGACGATATGCTTGTACATATTTTGACGGATATTACAATTAAAAGTTTAATTAGTATCATAGAAAATGATATTCCCAGAGAGAAAGGACTTCTTTACTGGAGAAAAATGGAAGAGTTTTATTTTGCAGGCTGGAAAAAACTGTTATTTAATCTATAAGTAATTCGTACTTACATAAGTTTAAAGGAGGGAATATGTCTGAGTATATTAAAGGTCTTGATAATGTTGCTGTTATTTGTCACCTAAATAAGGATAATTTCTTGAAGTTTGAGAAAATGGGCTTTCAATTATATCCACTTGGTCGCCAAGGGATAAAAATAGGCGGTTTCTTTCTTAAAGGAGGAACTGGTTCTATTGCTGCACATTTTAAAAATGGTGGATATTTTGAAATGATTTCCATATATAATAGGTTTCTTATAACAGGTGGATACAAAAAAATATTGAAAGAAAAAGGCGAAAGGATGATAAAATTCACCGTTGAATTGACAAATGCAAAAGCGGAAGCGTTAAGGCTTAAGAAAGAAGGAAAGAAGCCGTTTGGTCCCATGGAGTTCAGACGTGTATTTACCTCAGAATCAAAGGGTAAACAGGATGCAAGGTTTTCTATTATGGTTTATCCTAATCCAATGGATTATCCAATTAGTGTATCGGGAACGTATCATTTAACTCCTAATATTACATGGCAGGATGATTTACTTGATCATCCCAATGGAACACTTATGCTCTCAAATGTTTTGGTTGCCGTAGAAAACATTGAAGAGACCGTCAAACAGTATGAAGGATATTTTTCAGAGAAGTTTGAAAAGAGTGGAAATGAATATATTTTGAAACTAAAGAACAACTCTAGAATAACTTTTATCTCGAAAAATGACCTCAAAGAAGAATTCCCGGAAATAAAAGTTGATACCGATCCGTATATCGCAGCCACATACTTTGGAGTTAAAGATCTAAGTGTGGTTAGGGAAATATTTCAATCCAATGACGTTCCGTTTGAGGTTAAGAAGGATAAATTAGTTGTTCCATGCTCTTATGTGTTCAATTCAACATTTATATTTGAAGAAATTTAACAGCTGGTCTTTTTCCTAGGTAATCCATTTCTCGTTATATTATCGAGGAAAACGAAGGATTAATAATCTTGATATGTGATCAATTGCGTTGTTGTTTTTATAAATGTAGGAAGATTTTCTTTCTACGTTTATTTTTTTGTATTGATATAGTATTTCATATTTGGGTATTATATGAATATGAATTCATATTCATAAAGGAGTTGTTATGCCAAAGAAGACATTTTACAATTTAAAGGGCACTAAAAGAGAAAAAATAGTAGATGCAGCTATGGATGAATTTTCAACGTATACTTTTAATGATGCTAGTGTTAACAGAATCATAAAGCAGTCCGGAATTGCAGTTGGAAGCTTTTATCAATACTTTGATGATTTAAGAGATTTATACTATTATGTGCTAAGGTTAGCTATGGAGAGTAAATATGAATATCTTAAAACTGAAATAGATCTATTGCATAGTCGTGATTTTATTTCAACGATTAGAGCATTGTACAGAGGTGGTGTTAAGTTTGCGTTTTCTGATAAGAGACTTTTTGATATAAGTAATAATCTGATTAAATCAAATGATTTAGATATTATAAAGGAACTAACTGATTCTGATGGTCATACTGAGATAGTTGAATTCGTAAATAGACTTATAAAAGAAGCTATTGATAATGGTAAAATCAGAAATGACATTGATTCAAAACTTATTGTAAGTATAATAATGGGTCTTAATAACTTTATAGAGCATATGTTTTATGTTAAACCTGAAGGCTTAAATGGAGATGATTACAACATGATTTCTGATAAGGTAATCGATTTACTTATGAATGGTATAGGTATTAAGGAGACCAAAAATGATTAGAGTAGAAAAGCTTTATCATTCTTATACAAAGGATGATAAATACGCGGTTAGTGATGTGAGTTTTCACATCAAGCCAGGAGAAATATTTGGTTTTCTAGGACCTTCGGGTGCTGGTAAATCAACCACTCAAAACATTTTAACTGGGCTACTCTCTTTACAAAAAGGGAAAGTACAAGTAGGCGATTATGATTTGAGTAAGGAAGATAAGAGAAGATTTAATGAAATAGGAGTGTCTTTTGAGCAGTCTAATGTATACTCTAAACTTACCGCTACAGAAAATCTTAGGTATTATGCTAAGCTCTTTGATGTACCAACTAGAGATCCAGAGGAACTCATTAAAATGGTTGGTCTTGACGGAACCGAAAAGCAAAAGGCAGGTGAGTTTAGTAAGGGAATGAAACATAGGCTTACCTTTGCAAGGTCGCTCATAAATAATCCTAAAATTTGGTTTTTAGATGAACCGACTACAGGACTTGACCCTACTATTTCAGCAAAAATTAAGAGGGTGATAAGAGAGGAAAACGATAAAGGAGTTACTTGTTTTCTTACCACACACAACATGTATATCGCAGATGAGCTCTGTGATAGGGTAGCATTTATTGTAGATGGAAAAATTAAAATTATTGATAGTCCGAAAGAACTTAAATTGAAGTATGGAAAGAAGTTAATTGAAGTTGAATATGTTGATATGAATGAGAGAGTAATGAGGAGACTCGAACCAGAAAAAGAGGAAGACAGAGAACTGCTTAAAGAAATAATTGACAGTAAAAACATACTAACTATGCATAGTAAAGAAGCAACACTTGAGGAAATATTTATAGAGGTCACAGGTAGAAAGCTCGACTCTATAGAGAAGTGAGGGTGATATGAAAATTTTTGATCAAGTCTCAAAAGAGTTAAAAATAGCTTCAAGAGGTTTTTACTTCTATGTTGAAATATTCGTAACACTTATCGTGCTTTTTGTTCTCATTTTTATGGTGCCTGAGGAAACTGTAAGCAGTACAGAAGAGTACTTGTTTTACAATATGAAACCTGAAGTATCTCAGATGATATTTGATAAGTTAACTGAGGCTGGAACGATGGAGAAGATAGAGGATAAAACCTTTGAGCTAGAGCCAGCTGTTATAAATATATATCCAGACAGGAATACCGTTCCAAACAAATATGATGGAATAGTATACCCGCTAAATGAAGAACATACAGAGTATAAGTATACCAT
>PDWI01016622.1_pt1 | contig 11329 bp, 9 predicted proteins | sample 1430891 | NCBI WGS metagenome assembly PDWI01 (sample SAMN01162508, study PRJNA174530) | Oral metagenome, whole genome shotgun sequencing project. | biome: Marine environment; feature: Marine mammal; material: Swab sample of the gingival sulcus; isolation source: swab sample of gingival sulcus... | reverse complement strand
AAGTGTCTTTGTAATCCCGGTGGATGCTGCTGGACGCACTTTACCGGACTTGTTATCAAATTTTTTGATATAAATATGAAAAACATAACAAAAGCATTTTTAGTCATGCGTTATTCTTATTGACAATAAAACGTTTTTTAGTCTACAGAAAAAAATCGTCAAATGAATTTGCCATTTTTTCCATTTGTTTAATAAGCTTAAATCTTGAAATATTTTAGTTTTGTATGTCATTAAAGCAGAGAAGTTGATAATTTTTTGTAATTAACTTGATGAAAAAATAATGCTGTAAAAAGCACATTTACAGGTTTACAATACCGTTAAAACAAAGCATTCAGCGCTGCTTCATCAGTAGCCACTTTGTTTATAGGATTGATTCCCCATACAACACAGTTTAATTGGTTTTCAACGATGATTTGAGCTGTTGATGTTTACGTTGTCGTAATTGATTTTGTGTGTTATAACAATGAAATAATAGATTTACATTAATTTTTAATTACGTGGGTTGCCTTGATATGTAGCGGTAGCATCTCTGATGCTGTTACTTCTGCTTGCTTATCAGGTGCCTGTTCTATAAACGATGGCTGCTATAGGTTAATGTTATTTAATGTTATCAAAATATCGTTGGTGTAAGCAGCAAAGACTAACTGATATGATAGAAGTATAGTCGATATCAGGCAGAATTTTGGGGCCTGTAAGCCGAAAGGTTTGTGGCCGGTTTAAATATAATTAATAAGCTAAAGAGGATTATATTATTATGAATACAGAAAAAAGAGCCTTAGGTGTGCATTCCGAGCAAGGTAAGCTTCATAAAGTCATGGTTTGCCGCCCTGGCCTTGCCCACTTGCGTTTAACACCGTCAAATTGCGATGCGCTGCTTTTTGATGATGTTATTTGGGTTGAACGGGCACAACAAGACCACTTGGATTTTGTCAATAAAATGCGCGAACGCGGGGTCGATGTGGTTGAAATGCACGATTTACTGGCAACCACACTGGATAATGCCGAGGCAAAAAAATGGATTTTGGATAGAAAAATTACCGCTAATCAAATGGGGTTGAGTATCCGTAAAGATTTTCGTCACTGGATGGAAAGTTTATCAAGTGAAGTATTGGCAAAGCATTTAATCGGGGGAGTTACTATTACCGATTTACCAAAAGATTTTTCCAAAGATGTTTTGGAATTAGTGGCTTGTTCAGCCGGGGGTAATGCCGGTTTTATGATTCCACCGTTACCTAATACACAGTTTACCCGTGATAACTCAGCCTGGGTTTATGATGGTGTGACGCTTAATCCGATGTACTGGCCGGCCAGACGCCAGGAAACACTGTTAACCGCATCGATTTACAAATTCCACCCTGATTTTGCTAATCAGGACTTTACAGTGTGGTGGGGTAATCCTGATGTCGATTATGGTATGGCAACCCTTGAGGGGGGCGATATTATGCCTATCGGTAATAAAACGGTTTTGGTCGGTATGGGTGAGCGCTCATCGCGTCAAGCCATTACTCAATTTGCCAAAGCATTGTTTGATCATGATGCAGCGGAACGCGTTATTATTGCCGCATTGCCTAAGACACGTTCGGCAATGCATTTGGATACGGTATTTACTTTCTGTGATGTTGATGTAGTTAATGCTTACGGTGATATTGTTGATGGTATTACTCCGTTTACGCTGGTACCCGATGAGTCGCGAGCCTGTGGTTTCCGTGTTATCAAAGAAAATAAAGCTTTCGTTGATGTGGTTGCCGATGCACTTAATCTAAGTAAATTACGTGTCGTGACAACGGGTGGTGACAGCTATGCTGCCGAGCGTGAACAATGGGATGATGCCAATAACGTTTTTGCTCTGGAACCCGGTGTTGTTATCGGTTATGACAGAAATGTCAATACCAATAAATTGTTACGTGAACAAGGTATTGAAGTGATTGCCATTCGTTCGTCGGAGTTAGGTCGTGGTCGCGGCGGCGGACGCTGTATGACTTGTCCGATTATTCGTGACGGCATTAATTATTAAACGATTTTATTTTTACCCTTTGGGGGTAAGACAAATGTTTTTCCCCCAACTTTTATTAACCTTTTATTAATTAACCTTTATTAATTAGGAGAATTATCATGGGATTTAATTTACATAACAGACATTTATTAAGTTTATTCAATCACAGTGCACGTGAAATTAATTTTTTACTTGATTTATCGCGTGATTTAAAACGTGCCAAATATGCCGGTACAGAGCAACAACGCTTAAAAGGTAAAAATATTGCTTTGATTTTTGAAAAAACGTCAACGCGTACTCGCTGTGCTTTTGAAGTAGCTGCGTATGATCAGGGAGCAAGAGTTACCTATATTGACCCGACTTCATCACAAATCGGCCATAAAGAAAGTATGAAAGATACTGCCCGCGTTTTGGGCCGTATGTATGACGGTATTGAATATCGCGGTTTCAAACAAACAGTGGTTAAAGAGCTGGCTGATTACGCCGGTGTGCCGGTATTCAACGGTTTAACCGACGAGTTCCACCCAACACAAATGCTTGCTGATGTCTTAACGATGCAGGAGTTTACCGACAAGCCGCTGCATAAAATCAAATATGCTTATCTGGGTGATGCCCGTAATAATATGGCCTATTCATTGTTGTTGGTCGGCGCAAAACTGGGAATGGACGTGCGTTTGGCGGCACCGAAAAACTTGCTGCCGGATGCTGAGTTTGTTAAACAGTGTGAGGAGTTCGCTAAAGAAAGTGGTGCCCGTATTATGGTTACGGATGATGCCAAAGCAGCGGTTGACGGTGTTGATTATATTCATACCGATGTCTGGGTTTCCATGGGTGAGCCAATCGAGTCATGGAAAGAGCGTATTGATATTTTAATGCCTTACCAGGTCACCACCGAAATGATGCAGGCGGCCAATAACCCGCGGGTTAAATTTATGCACTGCCTGCCGGCTTTCCATAATTCGGAAACTACAGTTGGTAAAAAAATTGCCGAACAGTATCCTGAATTGGCCAATGGTATTGAGGTGACTGAAGATGTCTTTGAATCATCATACAATATTGCTTTCGAGCAAGCCGAAAACCGTATGCACACAATTAAAGCTGCGATGGTCGCCGCTTTAGGAGATGTATAAAATGAGAGTTGTTGTTGCATTAGGCGGAAACGCCTTATTGGAGCGCGGGGAAGCGCTAAGTGCCGAAAACCAGCACAAGAATGTTAAAATAGCCGCGCAACAAATTGCCAAAATTGTGCCGGATAATGAAGTGGTTGTTGCCCACGGTAACGGTCCTCAGGTCGGATTATTGGCACTGCAGGGAGCAGCTTATAGCGAAGTGGAAACTTATCCGCTGGATGTGTTAGGCGCAGAAACCGAAGGGATGATTGGTTATTTAATCCAGCAGGAAATGGGCAACTGCCTGCCTTTTGAAACACCATTGGCAACCATTTTGACACAAGTCGAAGTAGCGGCCGATGACCCGGCTTTTGCCAACCCGACCAAGCCTATTGGTCCTGTTTACAGCAAACAAGAAGCAGAGAGATTAGCAGCTGAGAAAGATTGGCATATCGCCCCTGACGGTGATAAGTTCCGTCGCGTAGTGCCTAGTCCGCGTCCTAAACGCATCTTTGAAATACGCCCTGTGAAGTGGTTATTGGACAAAGGCAGCGTGGTGATTTGTGCCGGCGGTGGCGGTATCCCGACTTGTTATGAAGAAAATGGCAAGTTAAAAGGTATTGAAGCCGTTATTGATAAGGACTTATGTTCTGCCTTACTGGCCGAAGAAATTACTGCCGATATGCTGATTATTGCTACCGATGCCGCAGGTTCTATGGGACCGAAGGTACAGGCTGCTTGTGAGTTTGTGCAGCATACCGGTAAGTCAGCCATTATCGGTGCATTAAAAGATATCGAACAAATGACTGAAGGTAGTGGTGGTACATTGATTACCAATACCGTTGAGGGTATACAAACAAATGCCTAGAAAGGCTTGGTAAAGTTGCTTATAACAAAAAAGCGAACCTTGATAATAAGGTTCGCTTTTTTTATGGGTATTTGTGCAAAGATTTCTATTATTAATTATCTTGCCAGTCAGGTTGGCGTTTGTCTAAAAAAGCCTGCATTCCTTCGCTTTGATCATGTAGTGCAAAGGTACCGTAAAAACGTTGTTTTTCATAATCCAGACCATCGCTTAGTGCCGATTGCTGGGCAAAGTTAACCGCTTCTCTGGCAGCCTGAATAACGGGTTTCGAGCGTTTGGCAATATTGCCGGCGATACGCAATGCTTCATTCAGTACTTCGTTGTCATCAACGACTTGTGACACTAAACCGCTGCGTTCGGCTTCCAGTGCGCCCATTTGATGACCGGCTAAAATCATCTGCATGGCTTTGGCTTTACCGACGGCACGAATTAAACGTTGTGTGCCGCCTGCCCCGGGGATAATACCAATGCTGGTTTCCGGTTGTGCAAAGACCGCCGAACGTCCGGCAACGACAATATCGCTGAGCAGTACCAGTTCACAGCCACCGCCAAAGGCAAAACCGTTGACCGCAGCAATCAGCGGCGTGCGGCGTGCTTCCAAACCCAACCAGGCCTGCTGCACATATTGCTGGTTTTGCACATCGGCATAACTTAAACCCTGCATTTCGGCAATGTCACCGCCGGCGGCAAAGGCCTTCTGATTGCCGGTGAGGACAAAAGTCCGGGCATCTTTTTTTTCCAGTTCGGTAATATGTGCGCTCAGTTCAAAAACCAAAGCATCGCACAGGGCGTTATAAACTTTGGGACGGTTCAGCGTTAATTGATAAACGCCGTTGTCGTGTTCGGTGACCAAAATATAGTGTTGTTCTTGCATTTTTTACCTCTGTGATATCGTATCGTTTATCCGAATTTTGCTGCTTGCTAATACCTTTTTTAAGACTTTTTTAAGATCTTATTTACCTGTAAATTTGGCGTGACGTTTTGCCTTAAAGGCGGAAATGCCCTCTTGTTTATCATCGGTCGATGATAGCAGGGAAAACGCCTGGCGTTCAAATTTCAAGCCGGCCTCTTGTCCGACTTCCTGCGACTGTAATAGTGACTGTTTAGCTTGACGGATGGCAAAGGGCGCATTACGAGCAATTTTGCTGGCGATTTTCTGCGCATATGCCATGACATCGCCGTCAACAACCTGTGACACTAATCCCCAATCGGCGATATCCTCAATGGCATAAATCTGTCCGGAGTAAACCATTTGTGCTGCCCGGGCCTTGCCGATTAAACGCGGTAAAAGCTGTGTACCGCCGGCTCCCGGCATAATACCCAAAGTGACTTCGGGTAGCCCGACTTGTGCCGTTTTATCGGCAATGGCAAAGTCGCACGACAACAGTAATTCGAGCCCGCCGCCTAAGCAATAGCCTTGCACGACGGCAATCAATGGAATAGGGCAGGCTCTGATGCGTTGCCAGGCTGCTACTCTGGCATCTAGTAAAGCCTGCTGAGGTGAGAGTTCGGCAATTTCATCAATATCGGCACCGGCAGCGAAATTACCCTCTGCACCGTTGATAATGACAGCACGACCGCCTTCAGCAACGATGTTTTCAAGCTGTCCGGCCAGTTCAAGCAACAATGCCGTATTCAGTGCATTTTTACGCTCGGGACGATTAATACTGATTTGATGGATATAATTATCAAGTTTCTGATAAATAATTAACTGATTTTTACTCATGTTTTAGTCCGTTTCGATAGGTATTGGCAAGAAATGCCGCATATTCTTCGACGCCGAGGCCTTTACCCGGTTTAAACCAGGTAAACGACCAGTTAATCGAACCCAGCAGGCTCATAGCAGCCACGCTTAGTAGTTGCGGCCGAGTAGCATAATCGGGGTAGTCCAATAAAATGGCGTGTTTAAAAAACTGCACAATCAAGCGTTCTTTTTGCCGAATAATTGCCTGCTTGTCTTGCGGCAGCACCTGTAAATCATTGAGGAGGACGCGGTGTTTATTATCAGCGTCGCGATACAATTCAAGCAATGTTTTTATCAGGTTTTCCAATTGAGTTTTAGCATTGTTTTTTTGCACTGTTTGCTGCAAAACAGTTAAAATTTCATTCATATGCTCGTCAAGTAAGCTAAATAAAATGCTTTCTTTATCGAGATAGTAATGATAAAGATTCGATTTGGAAATTTGGCAAGCTTCAGCCAATTGTGTCATTGAAGCACGACTAAACCCCTCGGCAACAAAAAGGGCTGATGCCTGTTGCAGAATATTGGCTTTTTTTTCGTGATGGTCGTTGGCGATGGCTCTTGCCACGGTTTTTCCTCTGTTAGTTGTATTTTATTAGGTTTTACGGTGTATCAACGCATACGATACAATCAAGTCGAGTATAGCATTTGCTACGCTTTATTCGCACAATTTTATCAGAAGCGATAGATACTATACGCTATATTTGCCCAGAACCAAACGCTTCTCCCTCCCTTTTTTTGTCAGCACTTTTTCAGCACTTTGTCAGCAGGGCTGTCAAGTTCCCTCTCCCACAGAGATAGGGGTTATAAGAACTTAACAGCTCTGCTCTCCCTTGACAGGGAGAGTGGATACGATTATTTCTTGTCGCGTAAATCAATAACGTGCTTGGCTTTACCTTCTGAGCGTGCCAAAGTATCAGGGTTTTCAATAACCACTTCAACCGATGAACCGATGCCCGATTTAATGTTATATTGTAAGGCTTTGCTTAATTTAACTGAATCTAAGTTGGCGTTTTCTTTTTCAACACGGACGCGCAATTGATCCATACTGCCTTCGCGGAAACGCTCAATTAAGTAATTTGGCGTTAAGCCACTGACCTTGAGAATTTGCTCTTCAATCAGTGACGGATAGATATTCACCCCGCGCAGGATAATCATATCATCAATACGAGCTTTGATTTTTTCGATTCGCCGCATACTGCGCGTAGAACCCGGCAATAAACGCGTAATGTCTCCGGTGCGGTAGCGAACCACCGGCAGGGCTTCTTTTTGCAGTGAGGTAAAGACCAATTCGCCTTTTTTACCATCCGGCAGTACTTCGCCGGTTTCCGGGTCAATGATTTCAGGATAGAATAAATCTTCCCAAACGTTAAGGCCGTCTTTACTTTCGACGCTTTCCTGAGCAACACCGGGGCCGCAAACTTCGGATAAACCGTAGATATCAACCGCATCAATATCAAATAAATCCTCGATATAGTCACGCATTTCATAGGTCCAGGGCTCGGCACCGAAAATACCGACTTTCAGGTTGGTATCTGCCGGATTTAACCCTTGTTTGAGGATGGACTCGCCCAGTTTTAACATATACGAAGGCGTGACCATAATGGCGTCGGGTTTTAATTCGTATAAAGTCTGGATTTGCCGTGTGGTCATCCCGCCGGAAATGGGGATTACAGTCGCCCCCAGACGCTCAATACCATAGTGAGAACCTAGGCCTCCGGTGAATAAACCGTAGCCGTAGGCATTATGGACAATGTCGGTTGCCCGGATACCGGCAGCACAACAGGAACGTGCTACGGCTTCTGACCACATATCAATGTCGTTTTTAGTGTAGGCAACAATGGTCGGCTTACCGGTGGTTCCCGAAGAAGCGTGAATACGAACGACTTTGCGTGGTGACGAAGCAACCAGGCCAAAAGGATAATTATCGCGAAAGTCGCTTTTAGTCATAAAGGGAAATTTTGCCAGGTCTTCCAGAGACTGTAAATCATCCGGGTGGACACCGTGTTCATCAAAACGTTTTTTCCAAAACGGCACATTATTATAACAGCGTTTGAGTGTCCACTGCATACGTTCCAGCTGCAGAGCGGAAATTTCGTCTCTGGAAGCAATTTCAATCGGGTTAAAAATATGTCGGGTTCTATCGGTTCTCATAGTGTGTTTCTCCTGATGATAAAATCGTGTGGTTAAGGTAATTCGGGAAAATGTTTTTGCCCGCGCAGTACGCGGCTGTAGCCGGTAAATTCGGCGATAACTTCGCCATCGATGCTTTCGTGGTGGACGCTGATGGTATAGGAACCGGAGCGTCCGTACACGCCGTTTTCGCTGGCCACTGCAAATAGTGTATCATTAGGCAGTCCCGGCCGCCAATAGGCGATGGTACACATATGGGCGACGGCAACGTCATTGCGGGCGTTACAAACGTGCGCAAAGGTGGTGTCGGCGAGGCTGAAAATCGCTCCGCCGTGACAACTGCCGTGCCCGTTTAAGTGTTGCTCGGTAATGGTCATTTTACAGACCGAATAGCCGACTTCGGCAGCAACAATTTCAATACCAAGAAAGCGCGACTGCTTATCTTCGGCCATCATCTTCTCGGCGATTTTCAATGCTAAGGCGTTATCCGCTGCAATACTCATTCGTGTTGTTCCTCAAATTTATCTTTTAGGTAAGGGCTGGCTTTGTAGCGCGCACTACCGTAATAATTTTCCAGCGCATCCAGTGTGTTACAAACAGTATTGATACCGATTTCATGCAGCCAGACAAACGCTCCCTTGGGATAGTTGACGCCGCCTTGAAGGGCTGCATCAATACCGTCTTCATCGGCAATATCCAGCAATGCAACCGTAGCTGCTTCGTTGATAATCATACTGATAACACGTAAATTAACCAGTCCCGGGCGGTCCGGCATCATAATCCAGCGTTTGGCCAAACGCTGTGTTTCCGGTAAGCGGCCGTTCATCAGTTTTTTCGCTTTAGGCGAATAAGCGATTGCCAAAGCGTTGGGTTTGGCATTATCGGCAATATCAATCAGGGCAACCGGCTTATCCAGGGCTTTTTCCCAATCGGCGGCCCGACGCCCGTCGGTACGGTACACGGCAACGCCATTAATTAAATCACCGATGTGTTTATTGCTGCTATCGACCGTATCGGCAAAAGCAACAACCGGTGCATTATTTTCCGGTAACGGTGCTTTTTCGTCTGTGTCGTAGTGATAAAAGCCGCGTTTGGTTTTGCGCCCCAGATATTTTGCCGCCACCAAATCACCCTGCACAAAGCTGGGTTGCAAATGCGGCGGATAGCCCAATGCCGACCATAATGATTCACTGACGGCGTAATTGACATCTTGGCCGATAAAATCAGTCAGTTCGCATGGTCCCATTTTAAAATTCATACCGGTGCGCAAAGCAGCATCCAAGTTACGTTTGCACAAAGCATTTTCTTCCAGCAAACGGAAACTTTCAACATAGTAAGGGCGGGCGACGCGATTGACAATAAAACTGGGTGTATCTTTACAGCGCACCGGTGTTTTACCCCATTGCTGCATCAGCTCAACTGCTTGTGCGACATAAGACTCCTCACTTTGTACGGCCTTGACCACCTCAACCAAAGGCATAATGCCCGGCGGGTTAAAGAAATGCAAACCCATAAAACGTTTCGGCAGCGACAGTGCCGAGGCAATTTCGGTAATTGACAATGACGAGGTATTGCTGGCTAAAATGGCTTTTGTGGAAACGATTTTCTCAAGATCCGAAAAGACACTCTGCTTAATATCCATACGCTCGACGATTGCCTCAATAACCAAGCCGGCATCAGCGGCAATATCAGCCTTTTCACTAAGTGTCAGACGGTCAATCCAGGCCTTTGCCTGTTTTTCACTGATTTTGCCTTTTTCAACAAAGCGAGTAAACAGCTTATTTAAGCTCGCCTTGGCTTTTTTCAGCTGTTCTTTCGATTGGTCGATCAGATAGACGTGGTGCCCGGCCTGCAAGGCAAGTTGGGCGATGCCTTGCCCCATCGTACCGGCACCAATTACTGCAACGGCAATTTTGCTCATAATGGTTTCCTCTGCTTATTTATTGTTGTTGTTCACGAATCGTTACCCAGCCGAAGCGTTGAGCAACAAAACCCAAATCGGTCAAGCTGGTATTGGCTGCCGGGTTTAAAGCCGAGCCGTGAAAATCCGTGTAAGCGCTTGACTGGTTAACATAAACTCCGCCAGTCAAATTGATAGATAAGGGTGAGCCGGCATCGGTGACTTCAGCGATAGCATGTTGCTTAAAGGTGTCATCTACACTATACAGACTGGTTGTCATTGCTCCGTGTTTGATGGTGCTTTCGGTTACCGCTTTGAGTGCCGCTTCACGGTCATCACAGGCGATGATAAAGGCTACCGGCCCGAATTGCTCCTCTTGAGCATACGGGTGATTGGCATTGTCAAAATGAATAATTAACGGTTTGGCTACGCTGGCATCCGGGAATGGCTCGTAAGTAGTTGAACAAGAATCCAAAATAATCTTACCGTCTTTGCCGGCAATGGCTGCCGCTTCACCAATACGCGATTGAATATCATCACTGTTAATTGCACCTAAAATAGCAAAAGCCCGGTTATCGTCACCGAGCAATTTCTCCACACTGCTGGCAATGGCTTTGGCTGCATCATCGAATGACAACTTGCCGTCCGGCGTGTCAATACCGTCTTTAGGGATATAGATATTTTGCGGTGCGGTACACATCTGTCCGGCATAGAGTGACAGCGAAAAAGCGATGTTATTGGCCATGCCCCTGACGTTGTCTGTGCTTTCGATAAGAATATTGTTGATACCGGCTTGCTCCAGATACAGTTGGGTATCGGGGCAATTGTTTTGCATCCAGTTACCAAAACCCGGGCCGCCGGTGTAGTCAATCATCTTGACGCGGGCATCTTGCAGCAAGTTTTGCGTGTAGCTGCGATCACCGCCGGTATTGGCCATCTGTACCAAATCCGGGTCACAGCCGGCCTCTGCCAAAACGCTGCGCATGACATCAACAGCGATAGCCAGCGGCAGCACGGCACTGGCACCGGGTTTGGTGATCACTGCATTGCCGGTGGCCAGGTCGGCAAATATACCGGGGTAGCTGTTCCAGGTTGGGAAAGTGGCACAGCCGACGATAACGCCAACTCCCTTACCACGAGGCACAAAAGTTTTATCAAACTTGGCGATAATCGGCTCGCCGGCTTTATTTTTACCGACGACTTTTTGCCATTTTGTTTGAGTCTTATTGGCAGTTTGAGCTTGATAAGCGTAAGCAATGGCTTCAAGCCCTCTGTCCAAGGCATGCGGTGCGCCGGCCTGGAAGGACATCATAAATGGTTGTCCCGTTGTATGCATAACCGCATGTGCCATTAAAAATGATTTATCTGCCAAGCGATAGAGCATCTCGATACAAATGCCGGCACGCGTATCGGTGTCCAGACGGCGCCAGGCTTTTTGCGCTTTTTCGGCACGATCCAGCAGGGTAGCAACGGGAATTTTTGGATAGGTAATACCTAATTCAATACCGTAAGGCGAGCGTTTTTCACCGGCAACAAATTCAGCATCCTGCATTGGTACGGCCATAGTAAACGGCTGGTTTTGCAGTGC
>PDWI01009289.1_pt1 | contig 11333 bp, 11 predicted proteins | sample 1430891 | NCBI WGS metagenome assembly PDWI01 (sample SAMN01162508, study PRJNA174530) | Oral metagenome, whole genome shotgun sequencing project. | biome: Marine environment; feature: Marine mammal; material: Swab sample of the gingival sulcus; isolation source: swab sample of gingival sulcus... | reverse complement strand
TATCACGGCTTATAAGCATTATCAAATTGTAAGAGTATTCTTGATAAGAGGAGAATTTGCCAAAGGGCAAGCTGTAGCACATTATTTTGATGAAGTTGCTCAGACTTGGCTTAATGCAGAGGGCAAACAAGTTGTATTAGCAAAAAAGAGATATGGCTTTTCTCCCTACTTTGATAGCTGGGTTTTACATAGCGAATTAGAAGTTAAGAAAGATAGTTATATCTATGAGCGAGTTGCTAATTGTCTGATTTATCCTCGCTATAAGGTTTTGCCTATTTTTAGACGTAATGGCTTTGCAAATAATTTCTTTGACATTAGTCCGATAAAGGTCTTCAGAGCCTTGCTTGATAATAGAATGGAAACGCTCTTAAAAGTTGGAGAGATAGAACTATTTAGGCATTTCCTTATTAGTCAAAATACTTCCTTAGAGGATTATTGGCAATCTATTCGTATTGCACTAAGGAACAAATATACTATTACAGATGGAGCAACGTGGTGCGACCATATCAGTACACTTAAAGCATTAGGCAAAGATATACGCAATCCAAAGTTTATTTGCCCCACAGACTTACAAGAGAGCCACGACTATTATAATCGGCTGTTACAACGTAGAAGACAACAAGCCTTTAATGAGAGGAGACACAAAGAGGATATTCAGAAACAAGAGTATTTTTATGAGAGTAAAAAGCAATATTTTGGCTTGAGTTTCTCTGATGGCTTGATACAAGTAGCCGTACTAGATAGTATTAAAGCCTTTGAGGAAGAAGGTAAGGCAATGAAACATTGCGTCTATCAAAGTCGTTACTATGATAGAGAGGATAGTCTTATTTTATCAGCTACCATTGAAGGCAAGCGTATAGAAACAATTGAGTTATCTCTACAAACGATGGAAGTTGTGCAATGTCGTGGGAAATGTAACGGTATAACAGAGTATCACGAACGCATTATTAACCTTGTCAATGCAAATGCTCATCTAATAGCAAAGCGTATGACAGCATAAGGATATTCTTGTTTTTGTGAATAAGGAGGTAGATTGCCAGCAGTGGCACTCTGCCTTCTTTTCTTTTTCTTTGAGAACAAGTAGGCGAGCAAAGAAAAGAAGCAAAAGAAACTCGCGAGTATTAAGCAACGTTTATTTTAAGTACTATCTTAGTATATATGATTTTTTTTGCTTATTTTAGTCTTTGGAAATAGACTTTTATGATTGCAAAAACTTATGTATATTTGCGTGTATTATAAACAAATTAAAAGAACAGCATATGATATTAGACTTTAAAGAAATCCCACAAGCAAACACTGGCAATGGAGACCAAGATACTTTTGAACTTTTTGCTCGTGATTTTCTTGAAATTTTAGGTTACAAGATTATTCAACAACCTGATCGTGGAGCTGATGGAAAAAAAGATTTAATAGTTCAAGAGTCAAGACCAGGAATTTCGGGAATTACCAATATAAAGTGGTTGGTTAGTTGTAAGCATTATGGACATAGTGGAAAGTCCGTAAGTGATCAAGATGAACCAAATATTTTAGATAGAATTAGTGTTCACGAATGTGATGGATTTATTGGTTTTTATTCAACATTGCCAGCAACATCATTAGGAAAAAATCTTGATGGACTAAAAAAAAGAACAAAGATAGACTCATTTGATAGAGAACGAATCGAAAAAATTATACTTGATTCTCCAGAGGGAATCAGATTGGCAAGTAGATATTTCCCTATAAGCTTTGAAAAATATAAGATTGAAAACCCAAAACCAGCCAAAATATTTTCAAATGACAATAGTATTCATTGTGAGCATTGTAATGCCGACTTACTTAAGGGGAAAAAAGGAATTTTTGTAACTATGCGAAGAATGTCAGATATAGAAGCAAAAGAAGACAAAAAGGAGCCTTATATAAAAGCATATTATAGTTGTAAAGGAAAATGTGATGCTATTTTGAAAGACAAGTATATGCAAGATGAAATACTTATAGATGAATGGTGTGATATTACGGACTTTCTCTCACCAACGACTTATATAAAAAAAATAATGGCTTGGATGAATTCATTTCAAAGAGAAAAAGAGGAGATGAGTAATGAGGCATTTGATAAACTAAAGTACCTTTTCCTTCATTCGTATCCTTATATTTCAAGAGAACAAACTACTAAGGAAAAAGAAAATGTTAAATTTTACTTGAAAAATGGATTAATAGACTGGTTATAAGAGAGGTAAAAGTCAATCGCTTTTATTTCGCTATTACTCATACACCCATCAATGTAGTAAAATACTTAGAGTCAATGGAAGAATTATTATCAAATAATATTATAATTGGAGTTGTTTCTAGCATGATTAGTGCTAGTTTGATGTTTTGGGGAAGATACGTATACTTACAATTTTTAGATAATAAATTAATGAAAAATGATACATTGATAATGGAACAAAAAATAACAGTATACACTAAGTTTATGCAAACACTTAAAGTAAATATTGAAGAGAATTCAATCCCAAGATATGTTTATAAAGGTAGCTTGAAAATAATTGAAGATACAATATATGGAAATATGACTGGAGTTGGACATCCCGCAAAAAGTTTTTTAGTATTAAAAATGCCTTTTAACAGAAAAGATAAGGTCCCAATTTTAATAGGAGTATTTACAGGGATTACACAAAATAAACAACCAGCTTCTGTAGTTGTTTGTTGGTCAAGAGAAAAAAAAACAAAAAGAGAGATAAAACAAGAATTAGGGAAAAAGAAAAAGCAAATAATAGTTGAAAATTATGGTGACGAAAATAAAATACGTACTATAATAGACCAAAACTTACATGTTTAATATGGATTGTATATCTATCTAAAATTTTCATTTTTAAGTATTTGTTCTTAATAAGTGCGTTACCTAACACAAGAGAGGAATAATACAGATAAAATTAGATTGGACAATATTAAATTTACCCTCACCTTTTTCTTAAGGATAATAATAAAGAATAACTCTCTGTTACAATTGGAAAATACGTATATTTTTATACAGGATAAAATAGAAAAGAGCGTAGCAACCAGATTTGCTACGCTCTTTTCTATGCATTAAGTTGTTTCAATTATCTCCACGAACACTCGTCTATCAAACTGTCGTTTGTCGGAGTTTTCTTTGCTTGAGATAAAGGTTGCTCTTTTGCCTATGCCTCGCACTTTTAGTTGTTGAGGATTGACACCTCGTTTGATGAGAGCTTTCTGTACTGCTTCGGCACGTTGTCGCGATAACTTTTCGTTGTACGTTGAATGCCCTTTGCTGTCAGCTGTTCCTGTGATGAGGAAGAGAGCCTTTGGCTGATTGATGATTGCGTGAGCGAGCAAGTCCAAACGAGCTTCTTGGTCGCTTCGTATCTCAGCCTTGTCAAAGTCAAAGAGGATAGGTTTTGCTATGAATACTCTGTCTTCAATAACCTTTTTCTCTACCTCAATATAAACAGGTCTATCGACGAAACGCTCCACCTCTTGATAAATAATAAGATTAGGTTTGTGCTTAGGCTTTCCTCCTATGCGATAGTTTAGCTTGAGACTAGCTTGTAAGGTGTTGCTATTCTCGGAGAAGAAGTGCATCGCATAGTTTGTTTCCAAGCCTAAGCCAAAGCTGTCTGTCAGCCAAAAGTTTAGCCCTGCTCCAAGCATTAGAGGATAGCTGTGCTTAGCATTTACAGCATTTTCCACTTGCCAAGCAATAGGCTTACCATTTACTTGAGCTGAGCCCTGACCTTGACTTGCAAGGTCTCGGTACTCATAGGCAAGACCTACACGCAAGTATGGGTCTATGCACAAATGCTCTAGTAGTGGCGTGAAGCGAGCTTGTAAACCAACCCCAGCTTGAGCAAAAATGTTATTTTTCTCATTGAACTTGTCATAGAAGAGCTTGGCTTGTGTGTCGAGGTATAACCAAGGTTTCAGCTCTTGAGCAAGGCTTATCCCTCCTCCAAACATCAGCTTACGTTCTTCAAGGGCGATGTTATAGCCTTTTGTCGATTGTCTTACTTGCCTTAGGCTGATACGTTGCGTTTGTATCGTAGAGCCGTCAAGACTTATCTCTAAGGCTTTTGTCTTCTGTGCGTAGCTTGTGCCTACTCCTAGTGAAAGGAGTAAGCCAAGTGTAATGATTTTAGTCTTCATAAGTTACTGATACGGGTTTAAGATTAGGAAATTTATTTTGTTGAAAAGTTACAAGGAAGTCTCTGCCATTAGGGGCATACTTAAGTGTACCACCAGTACGGTCTGGCTCCCAAGCTACACCATATACTAAGCCAGAGCTTGAGGACCAATTGAAGTCCACATGCGAATATGAACCTACGTAAGGCAATAGAGCCTTAAAGGTAGGGTCAGCCATGGTTGCTTGCTTTGCTAGTGCTTGTACGTCGTGCGTAATACCTCCTTCACGGAAGTTAAAATATACTTTTAACTTGTAGTTCTTTACCTCTTCATCAGTAAGCGGAGGAAATAGTATTTTCTGCCCTGTAGCAAAATTTGAGAAATCTCTTTTATAAACAGAATACAAACGCTTAAAATCAATATCCGAAGTATCAACCTCTCCTCTAAGACTTTCAAAGTAGTGAATACCTGTTTCAGTCTTCTTGAGCGATTTTACAACAAGGGACTTAATACGAGGGGCATACTGAATGGGAGGCACTTCTAGGATGAGTGCTTCCTTAATCAGCCCTGGGAAACTACCGAAGTTGAAATCACAGAGGTAATACTTAGGTTTACCATCCCAAAACTTAGTAATATCCTTAGGAACTCTTTTACTTTTTATCAGCGGTCGAGAAGGCACAACGTAACTACCGTTATAGTCCATACTAAAGTGCTTGACAATCTTATTGCCCTTCTCATCTAAAACGAAAGAATGTGGGTTTCTATGGTCTGAAATCAGATAAGCATTCAAACGTGTTTCAGATGTTTGAAAATATACTGGCATGCGTTCCCACTCTTTTTGGGGAGAACGCTTAATCTTTAAATCATAACTACCTTTTAAGATATCTGAATAAACAAACTTCATTGAGTTATTAATAGAAAATTTATATAGGAACTTATTAGGCACATAAGTATTCTCCGCTGATGCTAGACTTTCTCCATTGACCGTTACGGATTTAACACAGCCAAAAGAAATCTTATCTGAGAATGGCAGGTCTGCCATAGGTATGACAAACTCTCCTTTGTCATTTGCAGTATAAGTCTTATTTGGCTCTAAACCAGGTAAACCTTTAACAATTGCTTTAGGAGCAAGTTCTCCGTCCTTGCCATACACTTTATAAAGGACTCCTTTCGGGGTGATGTATTCACTTCGGCTCTGTATCGAGTATTGAGCAATAACGTTAGGCTTTCCTTCAATGATGATGACATCTTCTCCTTTAGTCCCAGGAGGCGTAGGTCTTCCATCAGCACCTTTCTTTCCGTCCTTTCCATCTTTGCCGTCTTTTCCGTCTTTTCCATCACGCCCTCTGAGGTATCTGAAGAAGTCATCAAGACTATCTTCCTTGAGCGACCAGACCTCTCCTGTCTTTGGATCACGGATAGGGTCTTTGCCCTTGTAACGTGCGACAAGCTCTTGTTTCCACAGCTCATAAGCTGATAGACCATTTGCTCCGTCTTTACCCTTAGAGCCATTAACCCCATCTTTACCATTCTTACCATTGATACCATCACGTCCGTCTTGTCCTTTTGCTCCCATTAGGAAGTGCCAAAAGTCTGCTTCAGAGACTTGACTCTTTGCCCATAGCTGAGATGGCTTTTTGGGGTTGTAAATCAAACCTTGTCCGACCTGCTGTTTCCACAGCTCATAGGCTGATAAGCCATTCGTGCCGATAGAGCCATCTGCTCCATCTCTACCATTACGACCATCCTTGCCATCTTTTCCATTTACACCGTTCTTACCATCACGCCCTTTGAGGTAGAGGAAGAAGTCGGCAACGCTGTTGCCACCACGCCATTCGATACTTCTGTTTTTGAGGGCTTCTTTCCATAATTCGTAGGCTGATAAACCGTTGCGTCCATCTCTGCCTTGTTCTCCACGCTCTCCTTGAACGCCTTGTATGCCCTGTTCTCCTTTCGGCAGGTCAAAGCTTATCTTCGAGCAACTTGCGAGCGATAGGCTCAAGCAAGTAAGGAGGTAAATACTAATTCTTTTGAGTTTCATTTTTCTTGGATTTATTATTAAAGTTAATTTCTACTGTTTGTCTTTGCTGATGATTATCTTCAAAGACTAATTCTAATGTCTGCTGTTCATCACAATGAGAGGTATAGAAGAGCTTAAAGTCGCCCTCTAGTACGCTGTAATAGTCATTGACCTTCATTGGTATTGCGGTAGCTGTGAAAAGTTGCAACGAGCCTGTACCATCATACTGAAAGTATCTCAGACGATAGGTGTTGAGGTCAGACTGCCGTTCTGCTTTTAGAGAAAAGCGTAGCTCCACCCTTTGCCCATTTTCAATAGCTTTAGGTATAGGCATTAGGCTGACCTTAAAAGGATAGGCTTCTTGCACCTCTAAGTTACGTTTGCAAGAGGCTAAACCAAGGTAGAGGAAGAGCGTGCCTAAAGCTATGAGTAATCGTGTTTTCTTCATTGAATTAAATTTTTATATCAATACTTCTTGAGTTTCTTCCTAATGAAACTTAAATTTCTTCGGCAAGAAACTTGAGTTTGTTCCCAAAGAAACCAGAGTTTGTTCGGGAACAAATTATAGGTTAAACCTTAGCCCTAAGGCTAGTGCTGGTCTTAGGCGATTGAGGTCTGTACCGAATGTTAGACGTTCTTGTCCTTTGAGGCTGAGGACGATGCTATCCGTGAGGAAGAGTTCTACTGAGGCATGTAGAGCTGAACCATAGACGAAGTTAGACTTATCTAAGAGCTTTGCTCCATTGTAAAGTAAGGTATTGTCCTCGTTCAGTTCCTCGTAGCCTCCTACTACCGACACTCCTAAGTAGAAAAAAATGTTCTTGCCCTTATCTGATAGTAGGGCGTGCATATAGCCCAGTTGCAAGAGGTAATCCTTGCAAGGCACGAGGCTTGCTCGGTAGCGATAGTTCTGCTCCTCATACTCGGCGGAGAGAAAAGCGTAGTTGCCTTGACGAAAGTACTGCATGAGGCTAAGAGCAGCCGTCATCTGCTCCTTTTGAAAAAGTTGTTTGCCTTTGATGACAGGCACACCAAGGGATAGCTCTATCGCTCTCTGATGAGGGATAAGCCTTTGAGCCTTAGCCGAAACTATGAAGCATAGAGCCGATATTGTCAATAACAAAAAGCGTCTCATTACCATTTGAGTTTAAGGTCATCAATAGCTTCGGCAGAGAGGAGGTCTTCGTTTTCTACATAGAAAGATAGACGGCGTCCTCCCTTACGTTCGTAGAGCGTTACCTCTAAGTGCTTATCTTCGGAGAGGGAGAACTGCTCAAGGGTAAAGACAGAATGCTCGGTCTTGTCTGCTTCAACGTTGATAACTTGGTTGTAGGCACGCAGAGGCTGTAGCACCTGCTCCTGTATGGCTGTTCGCTTGGCTACCTTTTTATCTACGACCTTAAAAGAGATGAAGTCCACAGAAAAAGGCATATTCGTGTCATTCTCTGTACGGATATGGAAATACAATAATCCATTGTGAGCGTATAAGCCACGAAGGAGGAAACGCATACCAAACTGCTTTGCTCCGATATGCTTGATGCGTCGCTTGTTATTCTGATAGATGGTCTTCATCATCAGTTTAACGAGGAGGGGACTTTCATTGCCCAGCTCTTTGAAGTAGATGTCGGAACGATTGCTTGGCAGGCGTCCTGCCGTAGAATGCAGAAAATCCTTCATCTCGATGTTTAGTTTCTCTGGCTCACGAGCGTACTTAACATTAAAACTATAGAAGGAGCCGTCCTCGCAGATGACAGAGAGGTTTGTCTCTGTCTCAAAGTCTCGGAGAGCTGCCTTGACACGTAGCACGTTCTCGGCATCGTCTGCCTTACCAGCAATGAGATTGCTACTCCCTAAATCCACATAACGAATAGGAGCAGGGAAGATGAGATGGACGGTCTTGTCAAACGCCACCTCTAAGCCATAGGGCAGGACAACACGTCCATTAGGTATGCTCTTCGTCAGTCCTTGATAGAGATCGCCCTTAGACAGAGACTTAGTCTGTGCTTGAGCCGTAGCTGTTAGGCATAAGCCCAGCATAAGGCTAAGGAGATAAAATACTTTTTTCATTGGATGTTAATTTTAGATTATGATGATAACTTTATTTCGTTTGTACGAGGAATAGTCGGTAGCCTCCTTTGACAGTAACCTCAACCGTACGGAGTTGCTTTTGTAAGAGTTGCTTTGCCCCTTGCATTACGGAGCGTGTTGCTTCGGAGATAATTTGGTCTTTAGCCGAGGAAGAGAATGTAAAGGAACTGCCCATTGAGCCACCAAGGTTTGCCCCCACCTCTTTCAAAGCTTTGAGGTTAGGCGACTGAGGAATATAGATGCCCTCTTGTCCATCTAGGTCAAAAGCTGATAGCTTGACAGAGAGGATACGTCCTGCTATCTCTATTTTATTGATGAGCAGAAACATCCTTTTTCCTTCAATCTTAGCCTTTGCAACGAGAGGCGTATTCTTTGGTAGGACTATTTCTTTCAGATGTACATCGTCTAATAGCCTTAGATGTAGGTAGTCTCCCTCTTGTAGGCAGGTCGTCTTATCAACGATGACTTTAAGGGTATTGACTTTGATGTTTGTTTGCTTAGCTTGGATAGAATGAAAGCCGAGGTTACGCTCTGCTGTGCCATAGTCGGCTACGAATAGCGAATCAGAGACAGGTCTCAGATTAGAGACAACGCTTTTCTTTTGAGAGATAAGCTCTAAGTCTGGCAGTTCGGTCTCTTGGCTTACTGCCTTTGCTTTCGCTTCAGCAAGCTTCGGCATTGAGCCTTGATTGTTCTGAGGGAGGTAGCGAGCCGCCATCTCATAGCTTTTCTCCATCATCTCCAGTTGCTTGGCTTCATCGTCCTGCATAGCCTCCTCTTGGGCAAGCCTTTCTTTCAGCTCCTCAACTTCACGACGTAGATGCTCTTTTTCGTAGTCGTAAGCTCCTTGCTCATAGAAAGAGTTAATGAGTGCCTTATTCCTTTCAAGATGCTCAGCCGAACGCTCAAGCGTTTCTCTGGTCTTATCCCTATCCTTTGACTTGTCTTCCTCTTGAGAGAGGTAGTCAGATAGCTGAGCTAGCTTTTGCCTATTCTGCTCTTCGGAAGACTCTATGTCACCCAGCTCGTAGTGCTTGAGCTTGTTCTCTGTCAGCCGTTCCACGTTGGCTTGTGGCACATTGTTGTTTAGACCTTGGTGAAGCTTTGTCTCTTCTGTGTCTGAGAAGGCAAAGATGAACCACATAGATAGAGCAAATAATAAGCCGAGTAAGGAGAAGACAAAGCCTTTCTTTACTTTTTCATTGTGAATAATTTTGTTGATGTCCATAATCAATTAGATAAATAGATTTGTAATTATATATGCTACTGTAAGGATGTAAAGAATACTTAGTAGCCAAACGATATATCCTCTTGTTTTAGGGTTCATACGACGACAACCCTGCTTAAGCTTTGTATTAAATTTGTGATATAAATCCTGTAGCATAGTCTTAGCGTTTAAGGGTTTGTATATCTTGATTATCTAGCACAGTAAAGCGTTCCATCATAAAACCCTGTGGGTTGTTGTCCGAACGAACGGTATTCAGCAACTGACAGCTTGTAATGAGTTTACGCTCCGTGATGTTACTCTGCCGAATGATGAACTGTCGAGCGAAGCACTGCACCTCATAGGGGTAACGCTCAAGCTGACAATGGATAGAGTCTATCTCTATACGTTGGGAAATATTCCCAGAGATGATTCTATTGTAATAGCCTTTCTCGGCTAAGTCCTTATAGTAGTTAAAGGCAGACTTATCGCAGAGCATAAAGGCTCTCTTGATGTTCTGCTCTATGGCATCCTTGTCTGGTGCAATAGTGAAGAACAGCTCGTGGAAGCGACGTATATGCTCCCTTGCTTCTACGGGACGGTTACGCTCAGCGTCCTGTGAGAGGGCAAGGAGTAAAGACTTCCCTTGATCTAGGACATAGATTTTCTCCCTCTGCTCATTAGCAAAAGCATAGGAGCGATAGAGGGCATAGCCTGTGACAGATAGGCATAGCACGACGAATAGCAGAGCATAGAGTCGTATCTGCTTGAATGATGTTTCGATATTTGTGAGTGATTTAAATTCCATATTCTATTAGATTTAATTGCCTTTAATAAGTCCACCTTTGATGCGTCCTGCGACATTACCTGCTATAGCACCACCACCTGCGGCAGCTCCTTTCGTGCCAGAGTAACCTTTCTGCAAGCCTTGCTGAGCCGTTTGGTTGACATTACGTCCATAAGCTCCTAGTCCTCCTCCTGCTTCAATAATCCAACCTGCCACCGTAGGGACAGAGAAGAAGCCGATAATACCGATGACAAAGAAGACCATATAGTACCAGCTCCCAGCCTCTGGCGAGTAGTTAGGCTGTGTCAGCTCGGCAATGTCTTTTTGTATCATCAGGATTTCAATTTTCGTGAGCAGGGCTGTGAGGATACTGCTCACAGGTAGCCATAGATAGACGGATATATAGCGAGAGAACCACGCCGTGAGTGAGCCACTCAAGCCATCCCATACGGAGATGCCGAAGACAATAGGTCCGAGGATAGAGAGGACGATAAGGAAGAAAGTTCTCAGCGTGTCAATGACTAAGCCAGCAGCGTTGAAGATAAACTCCAATAACTCTTGTACCTTTTTCATAAACCAACGCTTGGCATTATAGCTTGCACGCTCGGCATACATCCCTGCAATCGTTACGGCATCTTCAGGTCCGATGATGCCCATCTCCTCAATCTTTTGGTCAAACTTCTCGTTGGAGACGAGGTAAGCGGAAGACGGGTCTTTGAGATAGGCTTCCTCTTGTAAGCGGGTTCTTTCCTGCTTAAGATTAGAGAGTTGATTACTTTGCTGAGACACCATCTGTGCAGTGCCTTGCACCACTGGTGAGAGAATTGTATTGATTGAGCCTAAGACAAGGCTTGAGAAGAACATAATACAGAAGCCTAAGACGAAGGGGCGTAGTAAGGGGAAGAGGTCAATAGGTTCAGCTCGTGCAAGCGAAGACCATACCCTCATAGCGATGTAAAACAATGCCCCTAAGCCAGCAATCCCCTTAGCAATGCCAATCATATTACTGCATAGGGGGAGCATCTCTTGATAGGTTGAGCGTAGTAGCTCGTGTAAACTAGAAAAATCCATAATACCTACCAATAACGGTCATTAGCTGAGCCATAGAGTGCTTGCACTTG
>PDWI01015826.1_pt1 | contig 11335 bp, 11 predicted proteins | sample 1430891 | NCBI WGS metagenome assembly PDWI01 (sample SAMN01162508, study PRJNA174530) | Oral metagenome, whole genome shotgun sequencing project. | biome: Marine environment; feature: Marine mammal; material: Swab sample of the gingival sulcus; isolation source: swab sample of gingival sulcus... | reverse complement strand
CCAAAATATCCTTAGGCACATTGTCTATACTTTCGGTTAGGTCTTTTACGGGCATCGAGGAAATAATAATATCTGCTTCTATGGTTACTTTTTCGTTTGGCGCTGCTTGATACGTTACGGATTTTAGTTTGCCCTCACCGGTTTCTATGCTTACGACATTGGAGGTTTCTACTTTTCTGTTTTCTTTTTTGGTCGGCAACATTTTAGAGAAAATATCTTTAAGTATTGCTTTGATTGACAAGCCCTTTACTCGTTGAGCACCCCAATCGGCAGAAATTTCACGCGGGTGTCTGCCCCAAAGTTTTTCGGTGTATCCTTCAAAAAACATAGAGTAGAGTTTTCGCCCGAATCGATTTATATAAAAGTTTTCAAGAGAGTCATCGGGTAATTTGCTCAACATTGACCGCATATACGAAAATCCTGCAACGATAGTTGTTCCCGGTCCCATATTTCGCATAGTCGAAACATTGGGGACGGTTGTGGCTTTTTTGTCTAATTTTTTGTAATCGTAAGCGGGTACTCCTTGCGTAGGCATAACTTTTTCCCACCATTGGTTCACTCGCTTGTCTTTGGAGAAAAACCGATGTCCTCCTATATCCATTCTGTTTCCGTTGTGAACAACTGTTTTTGAGATTCCGCCCACTTGCGAATTTTTTTCTAAGATAATAACGTCATAATCACTTGATTGTTCGAGTAATTCGTATCCTGCAGTTATTCCCGCAGGACCTGCCCCGATGATAATGACTTTTTTCTTCATAACTTCTTAATAACAATATTGTAAAAAAATATCGGGCAAGTGTACATATTCAAGATTGGTTAAGTTTTAAAAGAGTTAGCTCTGGCCCCTTTTACTGCGAATCTCATAGATTTTTTCTTTTTCATAATGTATGTGGTTACAAGAGTCGCATTTAAACGCAAAAGAATCGTAAGCCTTTTTCTTGATTTCAGGATCTTTAATTTTGTTGTAGTATATACGCTTTACTTTATGTCCTCCGCATTTTTCGCAAGTCAAACGAGTATGTTTTTGTTTTACAAACCACCATATGATCAAAAAAATAAGTGTTATGGGTAAAAGAAGTATTGAAAGTATGACCAAGGGAACATTTGCTAACCAAATGGGAAATTCCCATTTCAAATACCTGAGATAAGGGTTTGGGTCATTAAATTTTCGAATATCTCGCTTTCCTTTATAAACAAGAATAAGGCAGAATAATATGGCCATAATCCCCAGCATAGTGAACCCGATAGTTGCATTTGCTTTGTCCTCTTCTTCTAATTTTTTGATCAATTTAAGTCTTGATTTTTCATTTTTAAGAAGCTCGCTTAAATGTGCAGTACCTTTTATTAAGCCTTTACCCCAAGTTTCTTCATTTTCTATTTCTTCTCTGATATTAAGACGAAGAAGGTTCGGGATTTTATCTTCTAAACTTTGAGATACAACAACATATGCCTCTGTTTTTTGGATCCTGTAACCGGAGGTGTTCTGCCTCATTTTTTGTATTTGTTCCGAATTGCCATAAACAACTACAAAAAGCAGCGATTTCCGGTTGTCGGGGTTCCATTTTTCATATAAATCGTTTGAGAAATTGCTTACAAGTGTCGTTTCTTTTATCTCGGGCAGCAGAACGACCGCTCCGTCAATATGTAACTCATCTTTCATGTATTGCATTTGTTGTTGCAATTTCTCTAAATGATCTTTTGACAGGAGGTGCTCCGGATCAGCCACCTTCTCATTGGATAGGTACAGATTGGGAATATCGTCAATAGTGTAAATCTTCTGGGCTGTTAAGAATTGCTGTATTCCTAAACAGATCAATACCATTATCATCAAACGGCTCTTTGCTTTTTTCATCTTGTTTATTGTTTTATGTAGTAAAATGGGTTACTGTTGGTTAATTATGCCGCAGGCATCTACAAGTGTTTTTCCGTCCACCAATTCCAGCCGAATGTTTAGGGTAAATTCCTCCCAATTGACTCCTTCTACAATGACGACTTTATGTTCTTCGTCAATTTCTTTTATTTGAAAACCTTCAGTCGGATAATCTTGTGCGTCTAAAATAGGATCGCCGGACGGAACTCCTTCCTCTTCATTGCTTAAAAAAACTTGATAGGCTTTTTTAAACTTCGGGGTTAATGAAGGATTATTCTCAATCCAAGCATTTAAATCTCCTCCTTTCTCAATATTCATAATGTATTGATTAACAAAGTCAACAGCCACGCTTGTGTCAAAGGCAATTTTATCTTCTTTATTTTTTGTCTCGGTTGTATTGTTACAGCTCAATAGAACAATCGGGAATAATAATAGTGTGAGTAATTTTTTCATTTTAGTTCATTTTAGTGGTTTGTTGTCAGGAGTCATTTCCACCGGGGAAGTGCTTCCTATTATTTTAGTTGTTTATTTCAAAAGCTTGGCACAAATTTATAAAAAAAAACTTGCAAAGCCAAAAATTTTTGTTCGACCCTGCAAGTTATATTGATAAAAAATTTAAAACCGTGTTTTATTCTTCTTTATTCTCTTTTTTTTCGTTATTCTCTTCGGGATTGTTTTTGCCGGCTCGGTATCTTCTGTTCAAACCTTTTATGATCTCGGAGGTTATGTCTGCGCTTGGGGCAATATACAATAAATTGGACTCCAAAGTGTCGCTGGTGAGTACCAAGTCATAATTTTGTTCTTTGTTGTAAAGCGCTACATAATTTTTGATACTGTCCAAGATTTCGAGAGTCAATTTTTGACGTTTCTCCATCATTTCCATTTCATAACGCTGTTGATCTTGTCTCAATTTTTGTTCTTCCAAGACTAAACTTTGTTGTTTTTTTTGCGCCGATGTCGGGGTAATCATATTATTTTGCATGTCTCGTTGTATTTTTAAAGCCTTGGTTTGCAGGCTTTTGTAACGCGCATTTAAATCCCCTTCTTTTTCTTGTTGATCCAACATTAAGGTTGTTTGTAAATCATTGTAATACTCATAGGCTTCGGCAAGAGTATCGGTTTTTACGTAAGCCACTCGAAAACTTCCGGTGTTGTTTGTGCCTGCTTTATTGCTTGCGGCTGATTTACTTGAATCATTGCAGGCTCCCGTAAGCAATACACTTGCAATTAAGCTCAGAATCATTAAAGAGTTCTTCATTTTATTGATTTATTTTGGTTAAAAAATGGTATTTTCTGTTAAAATCAGGGCGCAAATTTAATTATTTGTATCAAATATCTTTAAAAAAAAGAAAATTTTTATTTCCGACAGCTTCAAAGACAAGGGTAATACAGGAGATTTTTAGAATTGTAGAAAAATGAAAAGGATTTTGAAGCAGAATCGTTTCAGAGTTTGACAAAGTGTTGTTCCTTATCGCTACCGGAGATCTCCCGGCACCGGTCTGTTTATTCCAAGAAATGACTTCCAAATAAAATTGTATCTTTGCGGTAAAATAAAATGTTGTCAGCCATGAAGGAAAAATACATCCATCCGTTTACCAACTTCGCTTTTAAGCAGTTATTCGGAAAGATGGAGTCGAATTCATTTCAACATATTATCAAACTGTACAAAATGTAACTTATAATCGCCCTGATGAGGTTGATGAATTATTAGAAAGTTTGTGCCGGCAAAGTTATACCGGTTTTGAAACAGTAATAGTTGAAGACGGCTCTACAAATAAATGCGATTCCATTGTAGAAAAATTTAAAAATAGACTTGATATTTCATATTTTTTTAAGGAAAATGGAGGCCCGGCAGATGCAAGAAATTTTGGAATGTCAAAAGCAAAATATGATTATTTTGTGTTTTTTGATTCCGACTGCATAATACCCGAAACTTATTTTGAAATAGTTGATAATGAGTTGAAAGACAGGGGGTTATCAGCATACGGAGGTCCCGATGCTGCCCACAAAAATTTTTCGATAATACAAAAAGCAATAAGCTATGCAATGACCTCTGTATTAACCACCGGAGGCATTAGAGGCGGCAACGAAAAAATGGAAAAATTTAAGCCTCGAAGTTTCAATATGGGCTATACAAGAGAGGTTTACGAGCAAACAAAGGGCTTTTCCAATATGCGTTTTGGCGAAGATGTAGATATGAGTTTGAAAATAATGGACTGCGGTTTTTCTGCCGGATTAATAAAAAACGCATTCGTTTATCACAAAAGAAGAACTAAATTAAAACAATTTTTCAAGCAAGTTTTCAACTCCGGAATAGCCAGAATAAATCTTGAAAAAAGACACAAAGGCTCTTTAAAATTGGTACACACATTTCCCACCTTGTTCGTTTTAGGAAGTTTGTTTTTGTTAATACTTTCTTTTTTTGTTTGGTATTCCATTATTCCGCTGATAATCTACACGGTAGCCGTTTTTGTCGACTCCTTTATTAAATACAAAGACATAAAAGTTGCACTAATGGTTATTCCCACCGTGTACACACAACTTTTTGGGTACGGTTTGGGCTTTATGATCTCATTTTGGCGAAGAATAGTGTTGAAACGAGACGAATTTTATGCTTATAAAAATAATTTTTATAAATAGTTTTTATAAACTTCTGTATTAAAGGGAAAATCAGTCATGATTTTCTCCCTGAACTAATGAATCTGGGGTGTTCTGATCCTGTAAAGATTTTTTAGAGCATAAAAAAATCCCGCAAAATATTGACTTTGCAGGATCGGTAGTTTTTAATAAGCCTTTGGGGGGGCTTTTAACATCTGCGGAGAGAGAGGGATTCGAACCCCCGGTACGTTGCCGCACAATGGTTTTCAAGACCACCGCATTCGACCACTCTGCCATCTCTCCTTTCGGAATGCAAAGGTAATACATTTTTTTGTACAAAAAATAAAAAGAAGATACTTTTTTTTATTCCTTTTTTTTTAAACAAGTAAATGATATGTAGAGTGCTGATTATAAGCAAATTAAAGAGTTTTTTGTAAAAGAGGGAGACTGAAAATGTAAAAAATAAAGTGCAAAAACAAAAAATTCATTTGCATAAATAATTAAAAGCCTTACATTTGCGTAAATTTTAATGTTATTTTTAATTTATAAAAACTTTTAAGTATGAATAAGGCTGAATTAATTGACGCAATTGCCACCGGTTCAGGTTTGACGAAAGTAGACGCACGTAGATCTTTGGATGCCACCATCGAAGCAATTGAGAATGCTTTGAAAAAAGGGGATAAGGTTTCCTTGGTAGGCTTTGGATCGTTTGAAATCAAAAGAAGCGAGGCAAGAACAGGCAGAAATCCTCAGACAGGAAAAGAAATTAATATTCCTGCAAAAAACTCTGTAAAATTCAAAGCAGGAGCTGATTTGAAAAGAAAAGTAAACTAAGATTTTCTTTCTTAAACAAAAGGGAATATCTCAAGGACAGATATTCCTTTTTTTGTTTTATACCATGACTCAAAGACTTATACAACACCTCAGTCAGTTTGTAACCCCGGAGCGATTCGCGCTGTTTACCCGAATAGCCAAGCAGCGCACCAATTATATCTCTGTTTTATTGGAAGATATTTTCCAATCGCACAATGCCAGTGCCGTTTTGCGCTCTTGTGATTGTTTTGGAGTACAACATGTCCACATTGTTGAGAATGAAAATGAATATACTGTAAACCCCGATGTGGCTTTGGGAGCTTCAAACTGGTTATCTCTTCATAGGCATAACTCTCTGAAAAACAACACTCTACAATCTATTCGAAAACTAAAAGAGCAAGGTTTTCGCCTGGTTGCAACTACTCCGCATGTTCGCTATACCACATTGGATTTGCACGATTTTGACATTACAAAAGGAAAATTTGTGTTGATGTTTGGTTCCGAATTGCCCGGACTTACAGAAACAGCCCTGCAAAAAGCTGATGAATTTCTGAAGATTCCGATGTTTGGATTCACGGAAAGTTTCAATATATCAGTTTCCGCAGCTATTATATTACAGCATCTTAGAATGAAGTTGGAAACCTCCGGAATCAACTTTAAATTATCCGAAGAAGAACAAGAAAGGCTTATTTTGCAATGGCTGAAAGTATCTGTAAAAAAATCAGATGTTATTGTAGAAAAATTCCTTGCAAAAAATACTTAATATGCTTACTAACAGGCAGTTATTCTTTCAACATGTAGGACAGACTTCACCCGCGCCATTGGCTTTGGAAATAGAACGAGCCGAAGGAGTCTACATGTATGCAACGGACGGGAAAAAATATTTGGATTTAGTCTCCGGTGTTTCCGTGAGTAATGTCGGACATTGCCATCCGAAAGTAGTCGATGCCGTCAAACGGCAGGTTGAGAAGTATATGCACTTGATGGTGTACGGAGAATTTATTCAATATCCACAAGTTGCTTATGCAAAGAAACTTACAGAGATTCTCCCACAAAAATTAGATGCAGTATATTTTCTTAATTCAGGCAGTGAAGCTGTTGAAGGAGCAATGAAACTTGCCAAAAGATATACCGGCAGGCAGCAAATTTTTGCATTCAAAAATGCCTATCACGGGAGTACACACGGTGCCATGAGTTTGATGCATGCCGACACCTATACTCAAGCTTTCAGACCTTTACTGCCCGATATACAATTCCTTGATTATAACGATCTTACGCAATTGCATAGAATCTCAGAAAAAACGGCAGGAGTCGTGGTTGAGTTTGTGCAAGGTGAAGGCGGAGTGGTCGCCGGTCAGGAGTATTTTATAAAGGCTTTGCGTAAACGCTGTTCGGAGGTCGGCTGCCTTTTGATTGCGGATGAGGTGCAAACCGGATTTGGACGCACCGGCAAATTGTTTGCGTTTGAACATTATGATACTACTCCCGATATTTTGGTGACAGCCAAGGGAATGGGCGCCGGAATGCCGATTTCTGCGTTTATTGCAGAGAAAAAAGTAATGGATACATTGACCTATCGACCTGTTTTGGGACATATCACAACATTTGGAGGTCATCCTGTGTCTGCAGCTGCAGCATTGGCAGGTTTGGAGGTTTTGCTCGAAGAAAATTTGGCGCAAGAAGCTGAAAGGAAAGGAGAATTGTATGTAAAGCATCTGAAAAAACATCCTAAAATTAAGGGAATCAGGGGAAAAGGATTATTTCTTGCCGTTCAGACAATTTCCGGAGAATTTACGAGCAAATTGATTGAAGCGGGATTGGAGTTGGGTTTTGTCAGCGACCCGTTTTTATTTGAACCTTGTGCCTTTCGCATCGCCCCGCCACTGATCATTTCCGATGAAGAGATTATGCATTCCATAGATCTGATAATCAAAGCCTTAGATCGTTGTTGAAAATATTTCGCATTCAAATTTGATTGCCGGGGAGCGTCTTAATCTCTCTTGTTAAATCAGAACAATTTGTTTGTATCCCCGATAAAGTCAAGAATTTCTTTTTTTCCGATTTTTTTGAAAGATGAAGTAATAAAGTATTGCGGCATACTTTCCCAGGTTTGCAACATTTTTTCCTTGTAAACCTTAATGTTTTCTTCCAATTTTCTTGCGGAAATCTTGTCCGTTTTGGTAAAGACAATGACGAAAGGAATACCGTTTCTTCCCAGATTTTCCATAAATTCTTCGTCAATTTTTTGCGGAGCGTGGCGACTGTCAATCAATACAAAAGTGCACATCAAGTTGCGACGAGTCAAGATATACTCCTGAATAAAACTTAGCCATTTGTTTTTGGCTTGTATCGGGACTTTGGCATACCCGTAGCCCGGCAAATCCACCAAATACCAATTTTCATTGATTAAAAAGTGATTGATTAATTGAGTTTTTCCCGGTTTGGAAGAGATTTTTGCCAGATGTTTACGCCCCGTAAGCATGTTGATCAAAGATGATTTTCCCACATTAGACCTGCCAATAAACGCATACTCCGGCATTTCCGGTTGCGGACATTTCTTTACTTCCGTATTACTGATTATAAATTTTGCGGTTTTTATTTCCATTTTTCCATAAAATACAAAGATAAAAAACTTGTCAATTAATAAAAACAGAATTTTAATTGGCGGTAACTTTTACAGCTAAACTTCTTTTCTTTGAAAGACTTCCAACTTCTCGATAAATTTGCAAGTAATCTTTTTTTGTATCTGTTGAATTTAAACTGTAATTTTGTGTTTTTGGAAATAGCAAACATTTTTTTTAATGGAAATCTTAAAAGCACTTCATATTGAAAAGCAATATGAAAAACACAAAGCCCTCTCCGATGTAAGCATTGAAGTGTTTGAAGGGAGCATATTTGGTCTCTTGGGTCCTAACGGGGCAGGCAAAACAAGTTTGATTCGCATCATCAATCAAATTACTGCACCGGACAAAGGAGAAGTCCTCCTTTTTAATAAAAAAATAAGCCCGGAAGATACGAAACACATCGGTTATTTGCCTGAAGAACGAGGTTTGTACAAAAAAATGAAAGTAGGAGAACAAGCCATATATCTTGCTCGTTTAAAGGGACTTAGCAGAAATGATGCTAAAAGAAACTTAAAAACTTTGTTTGAAAAATTTGAGATATTCGGCTGGTGGGACAAAAAAGTCGAAGAACTCTCAAAAGGAATGCAACAAAAAATACAATTCATCATTACCATTGTACATCAGCCCAAATTGTTGATATTTGATGAACCTTTCAGCGGTTTTGACCCCGTAAATGCCGATCTGCTGAAGAGAGAAATCTTAGCCTTGAAGCAACAGGGAGCTTCAATTATTTTTTCTACTCATAACATGGAGTCAGTAGAAGAATTATGCGACCGAATTGCCTTGATTAACAAATCGGAAAAGGTACTGGACGGAGATGTGCGAACCATAAAGGCACAACACAGAACCAATCTTTATGAAATACATTTTGCGCAAAGTTTCAATAAGCAAGCTGCTGCACACACGGCTGATTACGAAATTCAAGACTTGAGCGAGGACAAGCAGAAAGGTTCGGTTTTAACAGTAAAGATCCGCAATGAACATTTTACCTCCAATGATTTGTTGCAAAAAATGATTTCATGCGGGCAGGTCATTGCATTCAAAGAATTGTTACCTTCAATGCACCAAATTTTTGTGCGTACAGTAACAGCACCTTCTCCCCAAAATTAATTATAAGAGTATAATAATCAGAATATTACATAATGAAAAATATCCCTTTAATCATAGGAAGAGAATACCTTAGCCGGATTAAAAAAAAGTCTTTTATCATAATGACCTTAGTGAGCCCGATATTGATGGCTGCACTTTTTATTGTCCCGATTTGGTTGGCAATGTCCGAAGATAAGACAAAAAAAGAAATTGATGTATATCTTCTTACAGACAGCCTCAAACCTGTTTTCCAAAATACAGAAACCCTTTCATTCCACTTTGTAAACGAGCCGGATGATTCCGTCCGCAAAGCCGATTTTTTGCAGACGGAGCATTACGCATTGCTCACGATGACTGATACAACAGGGCGTCATTTTAATTTGTATTCCGAAAAATCTCCCGATGTAAGTGTAAAGCAAAAATTGGGGCACATGATTGAAGAGTATCTTGAATCCGGTAATTTGCAGAAATTAGGAGTCAGCAAAAAGGATCTGGAGTCTGCCAAGGTTGATGTGTTACTCAATACCTATGTCATTTCAGAGGAAGGCGACAAAGCCAGTTCGGCGGAACTTACCGTAGCTATCGGTTTTATTGCGGCAATCGTGATTTATATGTTTATCTTTCTTTACGGCAGCCAAGTGATGCGAGGAGTGATTGAGGAAAAAGTAAATCGTGTGGTTGAGATTGTCGTCTCTTCCGTAAAACCTTTTGAATTGATGGCGGGGAAAATTGTCGGGATTGCCTTGGTGGCACTGACTCAATTCGTGCTTTGGATTATTCTGACCGGAGTGCTTGTCGGAGCTGCTTATTTCTTCATTGGCGCAGAAGTGCTCAAAAAATCGGGAATGGAAAATATGCCGCAAATGCAGGGACAGGTTTCTTCTCAGGATGTAGAGGGCGTGTTGTCACATATGATTCCCGGAAATCTTATAGATGTTGTCTTCAATTTTGATTGGGCAGGCATGTTGTTTACTTTTCTTTTTTTCTTTATGGCGGGTTATTTGCTTTATGCATCGTTATTTGCAGCCATCGGTTCGGCAGTGGATAATGAAACTGACAGCAACCAATTTACACTTCCGGTTAGTGTGCCATTGATTCTTGCATTTATAGCCTCACAAGGAATTATTAAAAATCCGGAAAGCCCCTTAGCATTTTGGATGTCGATTATTCCTTTTACCTCCCCGATAATTATGCCGATACGTGTGGCTATTGATCGTTATGCCGTGTGGGAGTTGTTGCTTTCGGGCGGGTTATTATTGCTGACTTTTGTCGGTGCCATTTGGTTTGCTGCCAAAATTTACCGCACCGGTATTTTGATGTACGGAAAAAAAATAAGTTACAAAGAGATTCGTAAATGGTTGAAATACAAGTAGTTTCGTTTTCTTTGACAGCAAATAAGTTATTGTTCAAAGCAAAAAAGAAACTTCGTTTTTTTGATTTTTTTCAAAAAGATATACTTTTGCCCTTGTAAAAAGCCGATATAGCTCAGTTGGTAGAGCGGCGCATTCGTAATGCGTAGGTCGCCGGTTCAAGTCCGGCTCTCGGCTCTTTCTTTTTTTAGACTTTACAAGTTTTGTTGAGGTTGTCTTATCCTCAGATGGTTATTTCTATTGCCTGAATGCACCTAATCAAAAACTATAAATACAGACAGTTAGAAACAGATATTAGCAGTATAAATAATGCGGCCATAATTAACAAATAAAGTTTTAAATTTGTACTATTTGCTTTTGGTCGCTTTTTTTTCTTCTTTTTTGTTTTTTTTGAGCGTTTAGTTTTTTTTATTTTTTCTTCAAAAAGACTCATCTTATAAGGCTTATTACTGCCATAAGGTTTTATAAGAACATCGTCGAATGTTTTTTTTGATAAAAATATTACCAATTTAATAAACCCAACAAAACAAAACGGCACAGCTACAATATACCAAATAAGTCCTCCCTTGAACATCTCCAAACTAAAATAAGCATTTAAAGTGCCATCATCTTCCAGAAAAGGGTGTATTGCAAGTGCTATAAGAAATGGTAACAGAAAAACAATAGGATTTGCAATAAAAGTACCAATTGTATAAATTGCTGATTTAAAATAAGATGGCTTCATATTAACTGCTTGTTTTACATCTTCGTATTCTTCCATAAATACAAGGTCTTCAAAATCATTTTTCAAATTAAAACCTTCTACTTTTTGCAATTTCCTATTTTTATGCCTCTCATAAGCATCTTTGGTTTTTCGTATCTTTTTCTTTTTTATAACTCCGCCCTTTATTTGGTCAAAAATTGCATAAACCATAAATGTTCCTATAAGTCCTATTGTTACAATAAGCATGTAACCTTCATCTCCGGGTCTT
>PDWI01009288.1_pt1 | contig 11335 bp, 10 predicted proteins | sample 1430891 | NCBI WGS metagenome assembly PDWI01 (sample SAMN01162508, study PRJNA174530) | Oral metagenome, whole genome shotgun sequencing project. | biome: Marine environment; feature: Marine mammal; material: Swab sample of the gingival sulcus; isolation source: swab sample of gingival sulcus... | reverse complement strand
ATTCTTTCGTATATTTCCTTCTCGTCTCCGGCATATCAAACCTCTTGTGGAATATCAGTATGCTTAACTCATCTGTCCGTGACTATGGTACCACTTCAAACCACTTTCTTTCGAATAGATTAATTATGAAGCAATGCGTGTACTTGTTTTTTTAGAGTCTTTATTGTACAATGTACGCATGAGCGTTGTGGTAGATGCAAATATATATTTAGCGGTTATTTTGAATGAGCCTGAAAAACAACGAATTATTGAAGTAACGCAAAATGTAGATTTAATATCTCCTATTATTTTACCTTTTGAAATTGGTAATGCTTTGTCAGCTTTGTTAAAAAGAAAGTCATTAAATAAAAGTGATGTTTTACAAACTTATGAGATATTTAAGCAAATCCCATTACGATTAGTAGATGTAAATATTGAAACATCTATAAAGATAGCTGCTGATTTTGATATATATGCTTATGATGCTTATTATTTAGAAAGTGCTAAAAGATATAATTCTCAATTATTAACATTAGATAAAAAGATGAAAAATGTTGCAATATCTTTGGGCATTAATGTTATGGAGGTGTAAATGAGAGTTTTTAATTATTCTGAAGCGAGACAAAATTTTGCTGCTGTATTAAATCTGGCATGTACAGAAGATGTAATTATTGCTAAAAAAGATGGTCAGAGATTTAAATTAATTCCTATTGTATGTAATGAAAATAAATCACCATTTAATATCAAAAGCATTAATTGTGAAATTTCTACTCAAAATATTATTGATGTAATAAGAGATGGCAGAGAAAGTTTATAGCAGTTGTCACAGTTGATAGTCCTGACCAAAAACTCATCGGAGGTGAATAAATCCTGGAAATACAGCTAAATTTTTTATTGAATACTTTAAAGTAATATTTTTAAATCGATGAAATCTATATAAATTATTAAAGAAAATAATCTGGGAGGAGAATTGTAAAAACACAACCTCCTTCTGGATGATTTTTCACAGTAATTTCACCATTCATCTTGTTTATAATTCCATATGAAACAGAAAGTCCCAAGCCCATATTCTTTCCAGAGGCTGTTTTCTTCGAGAAAAATGGAAGAAAAATTTTTAGTTTATCTTCTTCGCAAATCCCAGGACCAGTATCTCTGCATACAATCTTAATCCAATTCCTGCCATCAATTTCTTTCCGGCATAGACAAACATCCAAAATTCCTCCAGAATGCATCGCTTCAAAACTATTCTTAACTAGATTTAATATAATCTGTTTAACTTCAGTCTTATTGCATTTAAGAAATATTTCCTCTTCTGAAGCATTGAAATTTATACTTATATCTCTTTGAATTGCATTATATTCAACCAGTTTGAGAATATTCTTAAATAGAAGAGTGAGATTAATTATCTCAAAATTACTCGAACTACTATCTGAAAAAGCAGCTAAGCTATGTACTATTTGGTCAATACTCATTAACTCTTCTTCAATATTATCAAAAACCAGCTGAGAATCTTTAGAGCGATATTTTTTTCTCAGATATTCTACCTCCATCATTATTATTTCCAGCGGGTTATTTATTTCATGCGAAACTCCCGAAGCTAAAAGGCCAATAGAGCCTAGTCTTTCTGAAAAATTCAGTTTTTCCCGGAGGATCTCTTGCTCGGTAATATCATTTATAATTATCATACTTCCAATATAAATAATACCATCATGAATAGGCGATATTGTGATAATATTGATAGTTTCAGTATTATCAGAATGTTTAATTCTTGTAGTAAATGAATCAAGTTCTCTTTTGTTCATTGATGCACATATTTGTTTATATAATTCTTTATCAGTCGAAAAAACTTCTAGCTCTACCAATGGATTCCCCAGCATCGAAACTTCTTTTATATGGAAGTAACTCTTGGCGCTATTATTAAGAATGCGCATTATTCTTCCTTCATCAACAACAATCAAATTTACAGGAAGGATTTCAAGAATTGCTCTGTTATATTTCAATAACTGATAAAATTCTTTAGTTGTTGCACCCAAACTATTTTCTCTTATAATTTGAGTATACGCCAATTTTATAAGATTAATCTTATCTATATTCTGAACGGATTCCGTTATAAGAACCTGCCCATTTCTAATTACTGTAACTTTATCGGCGAATGTATAAACATCATCAATTCTATGTGTAATAAACAATACCGCCAATCCATTGTTTTTTCTTTCCTTTAATATGGGAATAACCTTATTTATATCTACAGCTGTCATTTTTTCAAATGTTTCATCTAATATCAATAATTGTGGTTGCGGAAGCAAGTGTTTAAATAATTCAACAACAACCTTCTCCGTATCTTTCAGCATGAAAACAGAATGTTCACCTCGAAACTCCGGAAAACCTAGATATTTAAAGTACTCATCAGTCTTTTTATTCAACATTTTTCGTGCAAATACTTTTCTCTTAAAAAAATCTGGGCTATTACCAAAAATATTTTGGGCCAGAGAAAGCTGCTCATATTGTTCAATCTCTTGCATGACAATTTCAATTCCAAGCATTTTAGCTTGCTGAGGAGTAGAGAAAAAAATCATATTATTTTTCCATAAGATTGTCCCGGAATCAGCGCGGGTATACCCACTAAGAATATGTGCAAGCGATGATTTCCCGGCCCCATGTTCTCCGATAACTGCATGGATTTCTGATTTATGAATAGCCAAATCAATATTACGGAGAACCTGATTCTGCCCATATTTCAAGGAGGTATTCTTTAACTCTATCAAAATCTCCTGATTATTTGTCTTCAAAGATTCCATATTTATACATCTTTTTATATAACGTTGTCCGGGAGATATTCAATTTTTCAGCAGTTTTCTTCTTATTATAATTATTTTTTGTGAGCACTTTCAAGAATAAAGCTCTTTCCAAAGCTTCACCTGGGGCTAAAGTATTTTTTTCTTCAGGTTTCCCTACAGGAGCAATAGGTAAGTCATCAGGTTTGATGATTGAATTATTACAAATTGTTGCGCCATAGGTAATTGCAGATTTTAGTTCTCTGACGTTGCCAGGCCAGTCATAAATTAACAATAAATCCATTGTCTCGGCAGCTAACGATATGGGTCTTAGATTCTCTTGACGAGTAAATTCATTTAGAAAAAACTCTGTCAAGAGCAAAATATCTTCTTTTCTATCCCGAAGAGCTGGTAAAGTAAGAGATGCACATTTTAGCCTATAATAGAGATCTCTACGAAATCGTCCTTCTTCAACCATCCTTTCCAGATTCTGATTAGTGGCTCCTATAAATCGTACATCAATATTTATCAGTTCCTTACCGCCAATCCGGCGTATTTCATTACTCTGAATTGCTCTAAGAATCTTAGCTTGTATTGAAAGTGGCATATCTCCTAGTTCATCAAAGAGCAATGTTCCCTTATTTGCTCGCTCAAAAACACCTTGAAAAATTGTTTCAGCACCTGTGTAAGCACCTTTCTCATGACCAAATAATTCATTATCCAATAAGCTGTCAGGAAATGCCGCGCAATTTATTCTAAGGAATATTTTATCTGCACGTTGTGAATACTTGTGTATAAGATCTGCAATAACTTCCTTTCCCGTTCCACTTTCACCAGAAATAAGAACAGACAAATTCGACTGAGCTAATTTTAAGGCTTTTTTTACCATGTTAATCATATTTGGATTTCTCGTATGAAGATTAGGAATTGCGGGAATTTCACGCGATTTATCTCCAAGGAATGATTTAACTAGTTTAAGCAATTCCGAGAATTTAACAGGTTTTTTAATATATTCCTCAGCACCTAATTTAATTGCTTTTACTGCAGTTTCCACTGTAGCAAAACCTGTAATAACCAATATAGGCATATAGGGAATAAGTTCCTTTATTTGAATTATAGCATCAAGACCATTTTCTTCGCCAAGGTTAATATCAACAAGTGCCAGATCAATTGGACAGGAATGTAATCGATTGATAGCTTCGGCAATTGTTAAAGCGGTTTTACATTCAATTCCTTCGGAATTAAAATTCCGTGAAAGTGTATCCAGAATCTTTTGATTGTCATCTAAAACCAGTATCCTGTTCATTGTATATATCATACTATCACAAAATCAATTGATTTGAAAGAATAATATCTAATAAGTTTTTATAACTGTTTATTTTGAGATAGCCTGATTGAATCGCTCTGGGAATCCTGAAGATTGTTTTAGTTGATTTCAAAATATTTTGTCAAATCTTTCAGGCACTATGATGCTTTATCTTAAACTCCGTGGCTAAAATATTTGTAAATGGCCAAAATATTTTGCTTATTAAAGCAATTAATCCATTTCAAAGCACCATATTACACGTCATTAGGATTTTTTGTAAAATCATTATGTTTTTAGATTAAATTAAATCCTCGGATTCTTCATTATTTAAAGTGGGCATTATCAAAAACTTCCGGTGAGGCCGGTGAATAAATCCAGCAACATTCCCCTCTATGCTATATAGTATTTCTAATCTCGATATGCTCTTAAATAAAACTTTTTGTCTTCGCTAAATGAGCAAACGGGTTTTATCTTTTACCTGAATATTTAATACCCTCTATCTGTTAAAGCGGTTTTTTGAGCCTCTTTCTCTTAAAATGCCGTATGTGATCAATAGATACAGCTGTCAAAAGTATCAATCCTTTAATAAGATCCTGCCAGTAGACGGAAACATCAAGCAAAATAAGAGAACTTGTAATTATCGATAGCAAAGCAATACCAAGAATAGAGCCAAAAACGGTTCCTTCACCACCAGTCAGGCTTGCTCCTCCTATTACTGCTGCAGAGATAGCTGTCATTTCAAGTCCCACCCCAAAACCTGGTGTGGAAGCTCCAAATCTTGACATATAAACAATGCCCGCAAGTCCTGATAAACTGCAGCAAAGGATGCTAACACCTATTTTAACTTTATCAACTTCAATTCCTGAGAAAATAGCAGCTTTTTCATTACTGCCGGTATAGAAGACTTTTCGGAGTACAGTGGAATTCCTAAGCATATAATCGCTTATCACTACAATTACCAGAAAAATAATGATCACAAAAGGCAGAGGTCCGATTGACCCCTGGCCAATAAATTTAAAGCTTTCAGGCAAAGTAAAAAGCGAAAGCGGTGTCCCTTGTGTAATAACAAAACAAGTGCCTCTGGCAATTCCCATAAAAGCTAATGTAGTAATAAAATGGACTAGACCTATCTTGGTAATAAGTAAACCCTGGATTGCACCTACTATAGCACAGGCCACAAGTGCGATGATACTGGAAAACCATGGGTTTATACCTGAAATGAAAAGTTTCCCCGCAATACACATTGCCAAACACATAACCGCGCCTACAGATAAATCAATCCCTCCAAGGACCAATATTATCGTCATGCCAACAACAACAATACCCTCTGTAGCAAACGAAAGGAAAATAGCTTTCCAGTTACTCCACGTCATAAAATATGGTGAAAGGAAGCTCATTAAAACACAGACTGCTACTATGATTAAAATCAGCGTTCCCTCTCTAAAAGTTTTGATTTTATCAAAGAGATTAACAGAGCGCATTGTTTGAATTTCATTAGTAATTTTCATAACTGAATCTCCTTATTTTTCACTCTTTTCAAGCCCTGAAGCCATATGAATTATTTTTTTCTCATTTATATCTTCACCCGTAATAATACCACAACTTTTTCCTTCATTCATTACAAGTATTCGATCACTCATTCCTATAAGCTCAGGTAATTCGGAAGAAATTATTACGACTCCAATTCCCTGATTGGTTAATTCTCTAATTAATTTATGAATTTCAGATTTAGCGCCAACATCAATACCGCGTGTAGGTTCATCCAGAATAACAACTTTTGGTTTTATGGATAATAGTTTACAAAGCAGTACTTTCTGCTGATTGCCCCCAGATAAAGACGAGACATTTTGTCCAAGTGAATTATATTTAACATTTAATTTTTCCGAATAATCACTTGCAAGTTGCTTTTCGCGGGATCGGTCAATAAATCCATTAACGGATACCGATTCTAAATCCAAGGCAGAAATATTTTCTTGGATAGACATATCAAGAAAGACACCTTCAACTTTGCGATCTTCAGATAAATATACAATTCCATTCCGAATTGAATCTTGATAATTGTCAATAATAATTTTCTTACCCTTAAAATAGATATTCCCCTTTAGTTTGGGCATAAGACCACAGATTGATTTAACTACTTCACTTCGACCAGCTCCGACTAAGCCAGACATTCCAAGAATTTCACCTTTGTAAACCGTAAATGATATATCTTTAAACCGATTGTTGTCACTAAATTTCTCTACTCTCAATATCTCTTCCTGCTCGTCACAGTTATTTGCCAATTTTGGTGGATAAAGATTGCTGATCTCACGTCCAACCATCTTACTCACTATCTCTCTGGAATCAGTTTCATTAACATCAAAATTTCCACAAGTATTTCCATCGCGCAGGACAGAAATCCTATTACATTGTGAAAAGATTTCTGCCATCCTGTGGCTGATATAAATCATACTTATGCCTTTCTTTCTCAGATCATTCATAATTGCAAACAGTGATTTTGTTTCCGATTCAGTAAGTGCTGCTGTTGGCTCATCAAGAATCAAAATCTTACAATTCAAAGAAAGAGCTTTAACTATTTCAACTATCTGTTGATTTGATATAGAAAGATCTTTAACAATTAATCTGGGGTCAATATCAGAAAATGGCGCAAGCGCAACTCTGGCCCGGCGATAAAGCTCTTTATAATTTACAAATTTCTTTTCCGAATTATTAATCTCTGACATAAAAATATTCTCAGCAACAGAGACATGCTGGCAAAGAGCTATTTCCTGATGGATAAAACCTATCCCATACTTCTGGGCATCAAGAGGATTCCTAATATTAACTTCCTGGCCATCGATAAATATCTGCCCGTCATCAGGTCGATACACTCCATCAATAATATTCATTAAAGTAGACTTACCTGCCCCATTTTCGCCAACTAAAGCGAGCACTTCCCCTTTTTTTAGAGTAATACTGACTTTATTAAGTGCTCTGGTTCCAGGAAAATCTTTTACTATTCCACGTACTTCTAGAGCATAATTACCCATAGATCAATCCTCTCGAATGTTTCCCTTACGTCAAAAGGACCGCAGATTTTGCTGCGGCCCCTCTGTTAACGAAAGCAGGAATCTACTCGTTTATACCTTTTGTACCTCGTCGCTTAAGATAATCATCCCAATAAAAGTAATCCGCATTATCTTTTGTAACAACCGCAAGACCGTTATCCACAAAGGGTATGCCCATTGGGTTATAATTTGCAGCGCTATGATCATTCATAGGATCAATCATGTTAGGATGTGCTGCAAGATAAAGCATCAACATACCATAATATCCTTGCGTACCTTGATTCGGATTAAGTGCTGCATATATATCACCTTCTTTAAGCATATCCAAGACTTTAGCATTTATGTCTACACACATAACCTTAATACCTGTTCCCAGCTCTTTTGCTGCCTGCGCTGCACCCATCCCCGAACTGGCCTCCGGCATAAAGATACCACCAAGTTTTGGATGGGCCTGTGCCATAGTCATCACAGCCTGATATGCTTTATTGGGATCTTGGTTTGTGGCAGCTCTTGCAACAACTTTCATATTTGGATAGGTACTTTCAATTCTTTCAATAAACGACTTAACCCTCAAGTCATGATTATCTTGTCCTGGATTCTCCAGAACAGCCACTTCTCCCGTTTCTCCAAGCGCTTCAGCAATAGTATCAGCAGCATATTCTCCCTCACGGACATTATCTGAAGTAATATAGGACACCCTCTTGGAATTTGGAGAATCTGCCGCAAATGTGACAACAGGAATACCCATATCAGCGGCTCTCTTGATTGGTTCAATAAAAGCATCAGGATTCATTGGATGGAGTAGAATGCCTGCGGGTTTCTTGGCCAGGATTTGTTCAAAAACAGCCAGCTGCTTGTTGACATCATATTCAGGAGTACCTGTATACACTGTTTTTACTCCCAGTTGATGCGCGCATTCTTTCATCATTTCATAAACAGGAAACCAGTACTCAACACCAGAGACCATAACGCACATGTAATAAGTCTCTGAAGGGTCACCTATGAAGGGCGAACTGGTTTCTTCATTACCAACAGTGACTTCTGAAGAAACTTTTTTTTCATTATTACAACTTGTAAGAATAAAAAAAAACCGACACGAAAAGCACAGCGACAACAAAAAAACGTTTTTCACTTCTAAGAGTTTTCATAAGCACTCCTTTTTAATCAATTTTAGATTATAGTTTTATATGACATATAGCAATTTGTATACCAAAAATATTTTCGTTAATAATTTCTAATACAGGAAATAGTTGTTAAATAAAGGGATGAGATCCGCCAAAAAACTGTGTTCATAATATGGACAGTGTTATATTTACAGAGTGTACAACAAAAGAACACTTACAAAGAATAGATATTCTTTGTAATAAAAAATACATGCTGATAAAGATAGCAATGAAATTGATTTTTAAATTGTTACACAAATTGATTTGACAAATAATTAATAATGCATTAATCGTAAAATATCATAAATTGATTAATTCTTTGGAGGATTATGTATGTATACACAAGAAAAAAAAGAACTTATACACACGGGTCTTGCTTTAAAAGAAAACAAACTTATTTCACTTTCTGGTGGTAATGTCAGTTACAGGTTGCCTGAAAATAAAATTCTTGTTACCCCCTCGGGAATGGCATATGAGAAAATGGTCCCAGAAGATATTGTGGTACTGGACATAGGAGGTAATATTATTGAAGGGACACGTAGGGCTTCGGTAGATTCTATAGCGCTTCTCCACATATACAAAAACATGAGCCGAGTAAAGGCTATTATTCATACACACCAGCCATACGCAACTGCTATTGGCATGATTTATGATCAAGTTCCTCCAGCTGTTACAACTCTTGCAAATGCATGTGCCGGAATGGTTAATGTAGCACCATTTACTTCAGCAGCAAGTCTTGCCATGGGTGTTGAAACTGTTAATCATATAGGCGATGCCAATGCCGTGATTTTAAAAAATCATGGTGTAATTACAGTGGGGAATACTCTAAAAGAGGCCCTATATGCTGCTGTTTATATGGAAGATGCACTAAAAACATTCTTTATTGCAAAATCAATTGGTGAGCCAACATTGCTGACTCTTGAACAGTATGACGAGGCCATAAATGTTTTTAAAGATTATGGGCAGAAAAAATAATCTGAGTATAATTTTTTTAGGCACTGAAAGAGTACTAAATTATGTATTAATTCTTCCAGGGAAAATTGACATAATCCAGTGTCACAGGATGAGGAATATTTTTATCAGTCTATATTATTAATATGTTGTTATTATTGGAGGGACTATGGGTAAATATTTTATGGGAATTGACAATGGTGGGACGGTGTGCAAAGTTGCAATCTACAATAGCTGCGGTCAGGAAATAGCCCTTGCCTCTAGAAAAATAGATATGATTTATCCAAAGCCTGGTCATACTGAAAAAGATATGAATGAATTTTGGTTGGCCAATCTTGAAGCTATAACTGAGGTAGTCAGAAGCAGTGGAATAAATCCTTCTGATATTGCAGGTGTCGCAGCTACCGGGCATGGGAACGGAATGTTTCTTATAGACGAAAAAGGTAAATCGGTTGGTAATGGTATAATATCTACTGATAACCGTGCAAAGAGATGGGTTGATAGATGGTATTCAGATGGAACATTTGAAAAGATAAATAAAAAAACACTTCAATCCATCTGGTCAGCTCAACCGGTTGCATTACTAAACTGGTTTAAAGAGAACAAACCTGAAGAGATAAAAAAAATCAAATGGATATTAATGTGTAAAGACTATATACGATTTAAATTGACTGATGAAATATGGGCTGAAATAACAGACTATTCTGGAACAAATTTATTGAATGTAGTCAAAACTGACTACGATAATGAACTGCTGAAACTTTTCAACCTTGAAGAATTCAGAGATAAGTTACCACCACTCCGTAAATCTACCGATATATGTGGCTACATTACATCGAAGGTAGCAGCTGAAACTGGTTTGATTGAAGGAACACCGGTAATAGCAGGTCTCTTTGACATTGATGCATGTGCAATCGCAACCGGGCTTACCAACGAACATGACATTAGTATAATTGCCGGTACATGGAGCATAAACCAGTTTATCAGCAAAAAACCGGTAGCTTCCAAAAAATTATTTATGACAAGTATTTATGGTATCCCTGGGTATTGGCTTGTCAGCGAGGCTAGTGCTACTTCGGCTTCTAATCTTGAATGGTTTTTAAAAAATTTTATGAAGGATTCAAGCTATCTTGAATTAAACCAAATGGTAGAATCCATCAAACCAGAAGATTCAGAGATAATCTTTCTCCCTTTTCTTTATGATTGTAGTATTGGAAACTTATCTTCATGTTTTGTTGGCCTACAGGGATGGCATACCAAAGAACATCTGTTACGTGCCATATATGAAGGTATTGTGTTTGGACATAAGATTCATGTGGACAAGCTTCTAGGTCAGAGAGGGCCAGTTCGGCACATAAAGATTTCTGGTGGAGCTTCTAAATCAGAAGTATGGGTACAAATGTTTGCGGATATTCTGCAAATACCGATTGAAATAACTGGTGCTGAGGAAATCGGGACCTTGGGTGCGGCCATATGTGCTGCAGTTGGGGTAGGTGAATTTTCAAGTTTTAAAGAGGCCACCGAATCAATGGTACACGTATCAAAAATTATTAAACCTAATCCAGATTCTGCCAAAATATATAACAGAAAATATGCTTTGTTCTGCAAATATATTGGTGCAATAAAAAATATTTTCTGAAACTCTTGTTTGAGAATGATAATATAGAATCTTTACAGTGACAGTATTTACCTGCTCCCTGTTCCTGGATTTCCCTCTTTTTCAGGCGACCTGGCTACCGGATTTGTGTTTTATTTCCAGGCCTTCAACGAAGGCTGTTGCTGATGTCTTACCTTCCATGTTTCGGTTCCGATTCTGGCTGAACTATTGGACGGGAATGTTCTTATATGAAAGAACGGCAGGCTACAGTACTTGGAGCATGGGTTGTGGCAGCAAGCGTTCTGGATTTTTATTCTTCATCTGTCAAGGCATGGCATCGTTCTGTTCGGAGAATTGACTCCAGAGAATTTGTTCCGTCTTATGCGGGAGTTGACCTGTCTGAAAAAAACACAATTCAGAAAACAGCATGTTGAGAAAATTTTGTAAGGTTTTTATTGAATTTTATGAGCTTTTCCACTTTTTATATTTTCGATTATTTTGTTTATTGTGTTTTTTAT
>PDWI01009556.1_pt1 | contig 11338 bp, 9 predicted proteins | sample 1430891 | NCBI WGS metagenome assembly PDWI01 (sample SAMN01162508, study PRJNA174530) | Oral metagenome, whole genome shotgun sequencing project. | biome: Marine environment; feature: Marine mammal; material: Swab sample of the gingival sulcus; isolation source: swab sample of gingival sulcus... | reverse complement strand
GCTCATCGACTTCAAGATCGAGGTCGGCCGGATCTGGGACAACGATTACATGCGGCTGATCGTGGCCGACGAGATCAGCCCCGACAGTTGCCGGCTGTGGGATATCGAATCGGGCCAGAAGCTCGACAAGGACGTGTTCCGCCGCGACCTCGGCTCGCTCACCGACGCCTATACCGAGGTGGCGCGGCGTCTTGGGGTGTTGCCGTCCAACGTGACCCATACGCCGAAACCGCATGTGATCGTATGAGATCCCCAACCAGAATCGAAGGAGCCGCCCGATGAAAGTCCGCGTCGATGTCATGCTGAAACCCGGGGTGCTCGATCCGCAGGGCGAGGCGGTCAGCCATGCGCTGGCGGCGATGGGGTTCGAGGGTGTCGGAGGGGTGCGTCAGGGCAAGGTGATCGAGCTCGACCTCGCCGAGGGCACGTCGGAGGCGACCATCGGCGAGATGTGCGAGAAGCTGCTCGCCAATACGGTGATCGAGAATTACAGCTTCAAGGTCATCGGCTGAGGCGTCATCGGCTGAGGCGCGGGGCCGTGGGCGGCCCCGGTTCTGCCCGCCGCAAAGCTCCGCAACAGGCCCCCCGCAAGCTTCCCGGAAAGGATCTGCCCCATGAAAGCCGCCGTCATCGTCTTCCCCGGCTCCAATTGCGACCGCGACATGGCCGTGGCCTTGCGGCAGGCGGGGGCGGATGTGGCCATGGTCTGGCACAAGGACGACCATCTGCCGGAGCATACCGATATCGTCGCCATCCCCGGCGGCTTTTCCTTCGGTGACTATCTGCGCTGCGGCGCGATCGCGGCGCAGAGCCCGATCGCGCGGTCGGTGATCGCCCATGCGGAGCGTGGCGGCTATGTGCTCGGGGTGTGCAACGGCTTTCAGGTGCTGACCGAAACCGGGCTTCTGCCCGGCGCGCTGATGCGCAATGCCAATCTCAAATTCATCTGCAAGCCGGTCGGGCTCGCGGTCACCACCGCCGACAGCATCTTCACCGGCGGTTACACCAAGGGCCAGCGCATCGAGATCCCGGTGGCGCATCACGACGGCAATTTTCAGGCCGACGCGGCAACGCTCGCCCGGCTCCGCGATGAAGACCGCATCGCCTTCACCTATACCGACAACCCCAACGGCTCGACCCACGACATCGCCGGGGTGCTGTCGGCCAACCGGCGGGTGCTGGGGATGATGCCGCATCCCGAACGCGCGGCGGATGTGGTGCATGGCGGCACCGACGGGGTGGCAATGTTCCGCTCGATTGCGGGGGCGCTGGTCGCGGCCTGATTGTGAGCCCCGAGGGCGCGTGGTTATGGTGGCGCCGATGCCAAAGACCCCGAAATCCGGCCCCGGCACGCCCGAAACGGCGTCCGAGACGGTGCAACCGCCGATGCAGCGGATGTCGGTGCGCGCCCGCGCGGCGCTGGCGGCGCTGTTTTCGCTGGCCATCGTGGTGGTCTGGGTCTCGAACGACTGGCTGACGGCGCGCTACACCGAAACCACCCGTTCGCGCGCCGAGCTGCGCACCGCGCTTTATGCCGGCAATCTGGTCTCGGAGCTGCAACGCAACTCGGTGGTGCCGCTGCTGTTGTCGCGCGACCCGGCGCTGATGGGGGCGCTGGCCAGTCAGGATTATGTCACCTCGTCGCAGCGGCTGATCTCCTACCGCGACGAGATCGGCGCCGCGGCCATGGTGCTGCTCGACAGCGATGGCCGGGTGGTGGCGGCGACCCAGCGCGAGCAGCTCGGGTCCAACCGGCGCGCCATGCAGTATTTCGTCAACGCCCTGCGCTCCTCCGACACCGTGTTCACCACCGTCCATAACGAGGCCGGCAGCTACGGCTTCAGCTATGCGCGCAAGATCGAGTTGCAGAACGATCTGCTCGGGGTGATCGTGGTGGAAGTCGATCTGGCCCAGTTCGAGGCCGGCTGGGCCGGGATTCAGGACGCGGTGATGGTCACCGACAGTGCCGGTGAGGTGATCCTCGCCACCGAGCCGCGCTGGCGTGGCAAGTCGGAAGGCGAGGCGCTGGCCGCGATCGCCCCGACCTCGGCGATCCAGCGCGCCATCCGCGCCACCCCCGACTGGGCGGCGCTGCCGGCGGAGGCGCTGTTCAACCGCAGCGACGTGCTGCGTCAGGACAGCCGCATTCCGTTCCAGGGCTGGCGGATGACCACTTTCACCACCTATGCTTCGGTGCGCGAGCGGGTGAACGGCATGCTGGCGCTGGAAATCATGGGCTTTGCGATCCTGCTGGCGGCGACCTTCTATGTGATCTCGCGCCGCGCCACCTCGCGCTCGCTGTTCTTCCAGCTCGAATCGGCCGAGCTGCGCACCCTCAACGAGGCCCTGCGCCGCGAGGTCTCGGAACGCCAGAAGGCCGAGGCCAATCTTCAGGTGGCCGAGCAGACCCTGGAACAGAGCTCCAAGCTTGCGGCGCTCGGCGAAATGTCGGCCGCGGTGAGCCACGAGCTCAACCAGCCGCTGGCGGCGATGAAGACCTATCTCGCGGGGGCGAAGCTTCTGTTGCAGCGCAAGCGGCCCGACGAGGCGCTGTCGTCGTTTCAGCGGATCGACGATCTGATCGAGCGCATGGGGGCGATCACCCGTCAGCTCAAATCCTATGCCCGCAAGGGCGGTGAGGCTTTCGAGGAGCTCGACCTGCGCAATTCGATCTCCGCCGCGCTGGCGATGATGGAACCGCAGCTCAAGCGCCGTCAGGTGCGCATCACCCGCAATATCCCGCGCGATCCGGTGAAGGTGGTGGGCGACCGGGTGCGGCTGGAGCAGGTGCTGATCAACCTGTTGCGCAATGCGATCGACGCCACGAAGTCCGCCGACGCCCCGCAGATCGACATCCTGCTCACGCAAGACAGCGACAGCGCCCGGATCTCGGTGCGCGACAACGGGCCCGGCGTGGCCGATCTCGACAAGCTGTTCGAACCCTTCTACACCACCAAGGCCCCCGGCGATGGCGTGGGCCTCGGGCTTGCCATCTCCTCGGGCATCGTCTCCGACCTCGGCGGCCGCCTCACGGCGCGCAACTGGACCGAGGGGGGGGCTGTTTTCGAGGTCGAACTGCCTATCTTGAAAGAAGGCGATAAACTGTCACCAGGCGCCGAAGCCGCGGCATAAGCGGCGAGGCGCCTCCCGGGCGGGACAGGTCCGGGCGCGTCAAGAGGCCCGAAAGGGGGGCCGGAGGTAACCGAAGCAATATGGCCCAGGCAATGAAAATCGCGATCGTCGACGACGAACAGGACATGCGGCAATCCATCTCGCAATGGTTGGCGCTGTCGGGATTCGACACCGAAACCTACCCCTCCGCGGAAGATGCGCTGAAAGGGGTCGGCGCCGATTATCCCGGTGTGGTGATCTCCGATATCCGCATGCCCGGCATGGACGGGATGCAGTTTCTCAAGAAGCTCATGAGCCTCGATTCGGCGCTGCCGGTGATCATGATCACCGGCCATGGCGATGTGCCGATGGCGGTGGAGGCGATGCGGGTCGGGGCGTGGGACTTCCTCGAAAAGCCCTTCAACCCCGACCGGATGACCGAGCTTGCGAAGAAGGCGACCCAGGCCCGCCGCATGACCCTCGACGCCCGGGCGCTCCGGCGCGAGCTTGGCGACGGCACCACGATCATGAAAAAGCTGATCGGCGCCTCGCCGGTGATGGAACGGCTGCGCGAAGACATTCTCGACATCGGCCAGGCCGATGGCCATGTGCTGATCGACGGCGAAACCGGCACCGGCAAGACCCTCGTGGCCCATGCGCTGCATGCGGTGGGGGCGAAGGCGGGGCGCAAATTCGTCGTCGTCCGGGTCGCGGGGCAGGAGGAAGACGAGCTCGGGGTGAAGCTCTTCGGCCCGATGGAAGAGGGCGGCGCCCAGCCGCTGGTGGAACAGGCCCGCGGCGGCACGCTGGTGCTCGAAGACATCGAGGCGCTGCCGATGGGGCTTCAGGCGCGGCTTCTCGCCTGGATCAACGATCAGGGCACCCCGCCCGAGACCCGGGTGGTGGCGGTGTGCAACATGGCCGATGCCGGGCAGGCCTGCGAAGACGCACTGCGGCCGGATCTGTTCTACCGGCTGGCGCAGATGAAGATCACCCTGCCGCCGCTGCGCGCGCGCGGCGAGGACATCCTGATGCTGTTCACCGGTTTTGCCGACCAGTTCGCCGAGGAATACGGCTGTCCGGCGCCCACCGTGACCGCGCAGGAGGCGGCGCAGCTGTTGCAGGCGCCCTGGCCCGGCAATATCCGCCAGCTGATCAACATCGCCGAACGCGCGGTGCTGCAATCGCGCCGTGGTTCGGGGACGATCTCGTCACTCCTGATGAACGACCACGAGGATGTTCAGCCCCAGACCATGACCACCGAGGGCAAGCCGCTCAAGGAATATGTCGAGGCCTTCGAAAGGATGCTGATCGACAACACCATGCGCCGCCACAAGGGGTCGATCGTGGGGGTGATGGAAGAGCTCTGCCTGCCGCGCCGCACGCTCAACGAGAAGATGGCGAAATACGGGCTTCAGCGGTCGGATTATCTGTGACCGCCGGGTCTTGAGGGGGGCGGCCCGGGGCAGCCACGGAGGCAGCCACGGGCGCTCCCACCAAGGCCGCTTACTGCGCCCCCGCCTCATTCCCCGAACGGATAGCGCACATAGGCGAAGGCGCTGGAATCCGGCGCCCAGCTCGGCACGTTGATCGTGCCCTGTCCGCCGGTGAAGGAGTCGATGTCGCGGATGTCGCTGCCATCGGGCCGCATGGTGCGGATCACCACCTCCCGGTCCACCGGATGACCGATGGTGCCGGGCGGATAGCTCAGAAAGGCCACGAGGCTGCCGTCGGGCGCGGGATGCGGAAACCAGTTGACCCGCGGGTCATGGGTGATCTGTTCGGGCGCGCCGCCGTCGAGCCTTTTGCGGAAGATCTGCGCATGGCCGGGCGCGGCGCCCACGGGTTCGGCGTTGAACCAGAGCGCATCGCCCGCGGGGTCGAATTCGGGCGCATCGAGCAGCATGGTGCCGTCGCTGTGCAGCGTGTCACTGCCACCCGCCGCGGGGATGGTCCAGAGCCGGGTCATCAGCCGTCCGGCGTGCAACTCCAGCCCGACATAGGCGAGCCATGCCCCGTCGGGCGAAATCCCGTGCAGGTAGTGGCGGAAGGCATAGGAGGGCGGGCGGTCGTTCGATACCCGCACCGGCGTGCCGCCCTCGGCGGGCAGGCGGTAGATATGGCTGTCTTCCGAGGTGACATAGATCCACCGCCCGTCGGGCGAGACCACATGGTCGTTGTTGATATCCTCGACCGGGGCGGTGTCGATCTCATGGGCGGCGCAGCTGCCATCGGCGGCGACGCGGTAGAGCTTGCCACCGGCGTTCATCAGCAGCCAGCGCCCGTCGGGGCTCCAGTTCGGGGCTTCGATGCGGCGTTCCGCGGTGCAGACCACGCGGATATCGGTGCCGTCGCGCGTGGCCACCACCAGCTCGGCGCGCTGGCCGGGGGCAAGGCGGCTGGCGGTGTCGAACGGGTCGCTGAAACGGGGATTGGGGCGGGGCGTGTTCGGGGGGGCGGAAGACGGCCCTGAGGAAGGCTTGGAAGGGGGCAGGGTCATGCGGCGTCGGGCTCCTTCGCTGCGCATCGGGACTGCATCGGGGCTCCACCGGGCTTCACTGGGGCTCCACTGGGATGTCCCTCCCGGGGCTTCGCATGATTATAGGTAAGTTACCAAAGGCCATGGCTCAACCCCTGCGGGTCCGTATGGCCGGGCTTTGAATGCGCGGTTGGTTTTGACCCCGGACGGGGCGGGGGCTATGGTGCCGCTGAACCGGCCGGGGCATCTCCCGGACGGATTGGTGGGGCTCCTTCAGGGGGCAGATGGAGCAGATATGGCGGCACGATTTCCGACCCGGGCGGTTCTGGCGACAGGCGGCGGCATTGCCGCTATGGTTCTGCTTTTCTTCGTGTTTTGGGGCCGCGCGTCGGACCCCGCGGAGCTTGCGCCCGAGCCGGCGATGGAGAATGCAACCGGAGGCGCAACGGGGAACAGCGCGGATGTGAGTGCCGCGCCGGATGCGCCGGCGGTCGCCGGTAGGGGAGGCGCAACCGCAAAGCCACCGGTGGGGTCCGCAAACGCGCCGTTTTCCGCCGAGACCTCCGGTGCCGGTGCGGGGTCGGCCGTGCCGGGTGGGGCTGGGGCCGTGCCGGATTTCGACCAGCAGATGGCCACGCTGCCGCCGGAGGTCGTCCCCGTGCCGGGTATCGCGCCCGACCCTGTGCCAGACGCTGTGCCGGGTTTTACGCCAGATGCCGAACCCTTCGCTGAACCCGCCGACCCTGCGCCGGAGACGGCCGGGGGCGCCGCTGTGCCCGCCGATCCGGTGGCGGACATGGCCCCGCCGAGCTTTGATCTGGTGCGGGTCGCCCCGGACGGCAGCGCGCTTGTGGCGGGCCGTGCCGCGCCCGAGGCGCGGGTGGCGGTGCTGGTCGACGGTGAACTGGTCGGCGAGGCCACGTCCGACTGGTCGGGCAGTTTCGTGGTGATGTTCACCCTGCCGCCTGTGGAAGCGACGCGGGTGATGACCCTGACCGCCACGCCGGGCGGGGCTGGCACCACAGTGCACGCGGAGCAAAGCGTCATCATCCAGCCGGCGGCCCAGCCCCTGCCGAGCGATGCCGAGATTGCCGCCCTCGCGCCGCAACACGCCCCGCCGCCGCGTCTGGATGCGGGCGGTGTGTCTGCGGATGCGGAAACCGGCGCGGGCGATGTGACCGCTGCGGGCGAGGCGGATGCGGCCTCTGCTGGGGTGGCCTCCGGGGATGCCGGGGCCTCTGATGAGGCCTCAAACGGGGCGAAAGCGGCGGTTACAGCGGCGGCGACCGGGCCCTCCTCCGCCGAGGCGCAGGCACCGGAGGTGATTGCCGGGGCCCAGCCCACCGAAGACCGGCCCACCGAAGGTCTGCCCGCCGAAATCCTCGCAGCCTCTACGGCCGGGGCCGTCGCGGATTTGCCCGCCGGGGTGCTGACGGAAGGGGGGGCGGGAGAGGCTCCCGCCGAGGCCCCGCCCGCCGCAGGCGCGCCGGAGGCGTTCCTGGCCGACACTTCTGCCCCCGCAGCCTCCGTGGCCGACCCTGAATCGGGCCCCGCATCGGATCCGGTGCCCGAAACCGCGCCCGAAACCGCCCCCGCACCGCGGCAGGTGGTCGCCGCCGCGCCCGCCGCGCCGCGGTTGCTGCTGGCAGGGCCGCAGGGGATCCGGGTGATCCAGGACAGCCTGCCCGAAGCGCAGCTGTCGATCGACGCGATCTCCTATGACGAGACCGGCGAGGTGGCGCTGTCGGGCCGGGGCATGGGTGACAGCACGCTCAGGATCTATCTCGACAATACCGCGATCCGTACCGCGGCGGTCCGCGATGACGGCCAGTGGCGCGCGCCGCTGCCGGCGATCGAAAGCGGGATCTATACGCTCCGGATCGACGCCGTTGCGCCCGACGGTTCGGTCACCACCCGGCTGGAAACCCCGTTCAAACGCGAACAACCCGAGGTGCTGGCACTGGCCGAGGCCAAGACCGAAGCCGCCGCCGCCGAGGGCCGCGTGCTGACTGCGGTGACGATCCAGCCCGGCAATACGCTCTGGGGGATCGCCGACCGGCGCTATGGTGACGGCTTCCAATATGTGAAGATCTTCGAGGCCAACCGCGAGTTCATCCGCGATCCGAACCTGATCTACCCGGGGCAGGTGTTCACCCTGCCCGAAGACGACCTCACCCCTGAGGCGCCTGAAGCGGCGGCAGAGGCCGAATAGCGCGGGCGTCCGGCCTGTCCCGGCGGCCGCGCCTGCTCGGGGCGGGGGCCTGTGTCGGTCGCGCTGTCCTGTCGGGTTCAACCACCCGGCCGTCCGGCCATGCCCGCAGCGACGTCACGGTGGCGGGCGGAGTATCCGTAATGGTCGGGCTTTGGGGAGCGTGGCTGGGAGACGGGCCGAAGCGGCTCACGGAGCCATGGAGTCTGCCGGTCGCAGGTATTGCCTTTGACAGTGTTGTGCCGTCCCGGGGCGGCCGGAGTATTGCACGTTCCTGTTTCCATTAGTCCGGAATACCGGACTAATGGAATCCCGTTTTCATACTTTTAAATCAGCAGGTTACAGGGGCATCGCCCCGGCCTGACGACCGGGCATTAACGCTTCGTCAACCGTTCCGAACCGCCGCCACCCCATTCAAATCCGCGTGTTTCCCGGCTACCCTTTGTCCATGCTGAGCGTCGCCCGCCTCTCGACAGCCTTGATCGGTCCGATCTCTCTGGAACTCGCCGCGGGCGATTGCGCCGCGGTGCAAGGGGCGTCGGGGTCGGGCAAGACCCTGTTGATGCGCGCGATTGCCGATCTTGACCCGAACCGGGGCGCGGTCAGCCTTGGCGACCGGGCACGCGGGAGCTTCAGCGCGCCCGAATGGCGGCGGGCGGTGGCGCTGGTCCCGGCGGAGAGCGGCTGGTGGGCCGAGACCGTCGGGGCGCATTTTGCCGCGGATCCAGACCCGGCGCCGGATCTCGAAGCCCTCGGCCTCGACGGCGCGCTGGGCTGGGAGGTGGCGCGCTGTTCGACCGGCGAGCGCCAGCGGCTGGCGCTGCTGCGCGCGTTGCAGACCGCGCCGCGGGTCCTGATGCTCGACGAGCCCACCGCCGCGCTGGACGGTAACGCCACCGCGGCCGTCGAGGCCTTGCTGCGGGCGCGGATGGCAAAGGGCCTCGCGATCCTCCTCGTCACCCATGACCCCGCGCAGGCCGCTCGCCTTGCGACGCGGCACTACCACATGGACGCGGGCCAGCTGGAGGCCCTGCCATGAGCGGCTATGTCTCCCTCGGCTGGGCCGATCTCGCGGCGGCCTCGGTGTTTCTGCTGATCAACGCCGGGCTGTCGCTCTGGCGCCACCTCGGCATCGAGCGCAAGCTCTTGTTTTCGGCGGCGCGGATGGTGGTGCAGCTGCTGCTCGTCGGGCTGGTGCTGAAAACCGTCTTCGCGATCCAGAGCCCATGGCTCACGGCGCTGGTGGCGCTGGTGATGCTGGGGTTTGCCGCGCGCGAGATCCGGGCCCGACAGGAGCGTGCTCTGGCCGGGCTCTGGGGCTGGAGCATCGGCGGCGGGGCGATGGCGGTGGCGGGGATATTCGTTGCCAGTTACGGGCTGATCGTGGCGATCGGCACCGAGCCGTGGTGGACGCCCCGCTTCGCGTTGCCCTTGCTGGGGATGATCCTCGGCAACATCATGACCGGCGTGTCGCTCGGGCTGGAGGGGCTGCTGGGGGCGCTCCGGCGCGAACGGACGGCGGTCGAGGCGCGGCTGTTGCTCGGCCACAGCCGGGCCGAGGCCTTCCGGCCGCAGATCCGGCGGGCCTTGCTGGCGGGGTTCACGCCGGTGATCAACGGCATGGCCGCGACCGGCGTGGTGTCGCTTCCGGGAATGATGACCGGTCAGATCCTGTCGGGGGTCGATCCGACCGAGGCGGTGAAATATCAGTTGCTGGTGATGTTCCTGATCGGCGGCGCCACCGGTCTTGGGGTGTTGATGGCGGTGCTGGCGGCGGCCCGGCGGATGAGCGACGACCGCCACCGGTTGCGGCTCGACCGGCTGGGGCCGGCGCGCGGGCGGGGCTGAAACAGGGGCTGAAAAACCAATGACCCGGCCGGAGCCGGGTCTTTGGGAGTGTTCGTCGCATACTGCGGGGCTTCGCCGGTCCGCCCCGCGGGGGGGGGACAGAGGCCTCAGCGTCCCCAGGTGCGGACCTGGCCGCAGTCCATATGGACGAAGTTGGAGCCGGAATACTTGCCGACGCCACCGGCGCGGCAGGCCCGCGCGGCCTTGTAGATCTGGTTGACCGAGCGGTTCTTGAGCCGGAGGTCGGCGGCCTGACCCGCCATGTGCAGCGAGTTCTTCGCCACGCCCCGCGAGCGCGACCGCAGCATCGCGTTGGTCTGGGGCGTGCGGTAGCCCGAGAGCAGGGTATAGGGTTCGGTCACGTCCAGCAGCCGGTGGGCCGCGGCCATGATGTCGATGGTGCGGGTGTCGATCTCCTTGACCGAGTCGACCCGCCAGTCGCGCATGAAGTAATTCACTTCCTTGAGCGCGTCGGTGATATAATTGCCGTCGATCCAGTAGATGATGTCGACCTTTTCACCGGTGCGGCCGGAATACATGGCGATGCGGCGGATGTCGCCGGCGCCGCGGGCATAGGCCGGGGCCCCGTAAAACATTGGCGCGGCGGTGAGGGTGGTGGCTGCGAAGGCGCCAAGAAGCGTACGCCTGCTGAGCCCGTTCGAGCTAGAGGTGGTCATCTGTCCCAGTTCGTCCCGTTTCTTCTTCAAACACCGCAGTACAGCTTTCCGTACAGCTTTCCGCACAGCTTTCCGCGGCGTCTGCCTTTGCACCTCGTCCCCCGGGTGCAGCGCCGTTATGGCACGCACCGAATCCGGCGCCAAGGCCATTGTCTCTGCAACGCCGCAAATTGGCCAATATTGGCGATAATTCGCTCAATTGTCTGAATGCCACGTTAAGAGTGACCGGTTTGCAGCAGGTTAAAGCGAAGTTCGCCGGAAACACTCTATCTCGCCGATGTGAATGGACAGGCCCGGCCTTCCTCCGCACTATCCCCCGGCGAAAAACAGGCACGCCGGCGAGGCCGAAAAACGACCGCCGGCCGTGCCGGAAAACCACCGCAGGCCATGCCTGAAAATCACCGCAGGCCGTATGGCCGGGGATCGAGGACAGATCGAGGACAGACCATGACGACGCTTCCGTCGCGCCTGAGAACACTTCTTCTTTCGACCGTGGCCACGCTGGCCCTGGCCGCCGCGCCGGCAAGTGCTGAAACGGGCACAGAGACGGGCGCTGAAATGAGCGCAGAGACGGGCGCGAAAATGGGCACGGAAACGGGCGCGGCCGCGGCGGGCGACAGCCTCGGGTTTTCCGCCTTTGCTCAGGCGGTGGCCGAGGAAGCGCTGGCCCATGACGAGGTGGCGCGGTTCTATCGCGAGACCGGCTATGCCCCGGTCTGGACCGGGCAGGGTCCGGCCGAAAGGGCCCGCCTCACGGCGCTGCTCAAGGCGATCCTCCATGCCGACGACCACGGGCTGCCGCAATCGGCCTATGATACCACCGAACTCACCGGGATGATGCGCCATGTGGCCAGCCCGCGCGACCGCGGCCGGGTCGAGGTCGAGCTGACCAATCTGTTTCTCACCTATGCCCATCAGATCCAGACCGGCATCCTGAACCCGCGCTCGATCGACAAGCTGATGACCCGCAACCCGCACCGGCGCGATCCGGTCGAGCTGCTGACCGGCTTTCTC
>PDWI01009285.1_pt1 | contig 11338 bp, 6 predicted proteins | sample 1430891 | NCBI WGS metagenome assembly PDWI01 (sample SAMN01162508, study PRJNA174530) | Oral metagenome, whole genome shotgun sequencing project. | biome: Marine environment; feature: Marine mammal; material: Swab sample of the gingival sulcus; isolation source: swab sample of gingival sulcus... | reverse complement strand
ACCGGGATATCGACATTCTGACGCGCAAGCTCAGCAAGGATATGCTCCATCTCCTCAAGGGACGGGGTAATAAGACCACTTAAGCCGATGATATCGGCCTTTTCCCGGACCGCCGTGTCAATAATGGTCGCACAGGGGACCATGACGCCGAGATCTATCAGCTCGAAGTTGTTGCACTGGAGAACAACAGAGGCGATATTTTTCCCAATATCATGGACATCTCCTTTCACCGTTGCAATAACAATCCGCCCACGTACCGCCCCCTCCTCTGTTGACGATTGAAGGTAGGGATCAAGACAGGAGACCGCCCGCTTCATCACCCGCGCCGACTTGACCACCTGGGGCAGAAACATCCTGCCGTCACCGAAGAGCTCACCGACCTGTTCCATGCCACTCATCAACGGCCCTTCGATCACATCAAGGGCCCGCTCAAAGAGCAGGCGCGCCTCCTCGATATCCTCGTCAATATGGGAGGTGATCCCGTTTACAAGCGCAAACTTCAGCCGCTCCTCGACCGGCAGGCTGCGCCACTGGTCGTTTTTCTGCTCTGCGGCGGCTTTTACCCCGCGATATTTTTCGGCAACATCAAGAAGACGCTCCGCCGCATCCTCTCTCCTGTTGAGGACGACATCTTCGACGGCCTCTTTGAGTTCCGGGTCAATATCGTCATAGATGGTCATCTGCCCCGCATTGACGATACCCATATTCATCCCGGCCCTGATCGCGTGGTAGAGAAAGACCGAATGGATCGCCTCACGGACGATATTGTTGCCGCGGAATGCAAACGAGACGTTTGAGACACCGCCGGAGACCAGAGTGCCGGGCAGGGTCTCTCTGATCCGTCTGGTCGCCCGGATAAAATCAACGCCATAGTTATCATGGGCTTTGATGCCGGTGGCAACGGCAAAGATATTGGGATCAAAAATAATATCTTCGGGGGCAAAACCCGCCCGGTCGACAAGAATTCGAAAGGCCCTTGTACAGATCTCGACCTTCCGCTCCTCTGTATCCGCCTGGCCGTCTTCATCAAAGGCCATCACAATGACCGCCGCACCGTATCTTTTGATGAGGCGGGCGTGGTCAACAAAGACCTGCTCACCCTCCTTGAGAGAAATCGAGTTGACGACCCCCTTCCCCTGGATCGTCCGCAGTCCGGCCTCAAGAACACTCCACTGTGAAGAGTCGACCATGATCGGCACTTTCGCGATATCAGGTTCGGAGGCGATCAGGTTCAGGAAATGGGTCATGCATTTTTCGGCATCAAGCAGCGCCTCATCCATATTGACATCAATGATCTGCGCCCCGTTTTCGACCTGCTGAGCTGCGACCTCAAGGGCCTCTTCATATTTTTCCTCCTTGATAAGCCGCTTGAAACGGGCAGACCCGGTCACATTGGTGCGTTCGCCGACATTGACAAACAGCGACTCCTCTGTGACCCTCAGCGGTTCAAGCCCGGCGAGACGGCAGCCAGGGGCAACCTCCGGAATCCTGCGGGGCGGGATCGTCTCGACAGCCTCTGCAATCGCACTGATATGCTCCGGTGTCGTTCCGCAGCATCCGCCGATGATATTGACAAGGCCGCTGTCGGCCCACTCACGCAGATGAGCGACCATCTGCTGCGGGGACATGTCGTACTCACCACAGGCATCGGGAAGACCGGCATTGGGATGAGCGGAGACGTAACATTCGCAGATCTGTGAAAGTTCGGCGACATGCCGGCGTAATTCGGCCGGCCCGAGGGCGCAGTTAAAGCCAAAACTCAACGGCTTTATATGGCGCAGCGAGTTATAAAAGGCCTCACCTGTCTGGCCGGAGAGGGTCCTTCCCGAGGCGTCGGTAATGGTTCCCGAGATCATCACCGGAAGCGCCTGCTGACGTTCTGTAAAGACAGCGTCAACGGCATAAAGAGCAGCCTTTGCATTCAGCGTATCAAAAATCGTCTCGACCAGAAGAAGATCGACACCGCCGTCAATCAGGCCGACGACCGCATCGCGGTAGCCGCTGACGAGGTCAACAAAGGTGATATCCCTGTATCCGGGATCATTAACGTCGGGTGAGATCGAACAGGTTCTGTTTGTCGGCCCGATAACCCCTGCGACATAGCGCGGTTTTTCCGGTGTCGACCAGCGATCTGCCGCCTCTCTGGCAAGGCGCGCTCCACTCAGGTTTATCTCGTTTGCAAGCGATTCGAGCCCGTAATCCTGTTGTGAAACTGCGGTGGCGTTAAAGGTATTGGTCTCAATGATATCGGCACCGGCCTGCAGGTACGCCTCATGAACCCGGGTAACAATATCCGGGCGGGTCAGTGACAGGATATCATTATTGCCCTTCAGATCCTGAGCGTTGGCCTTAAACCGCTCTCCGCGAAACTCTTTCTCTCCAAGCCTGTACTTCTGCAGCATGGTCCCTGTTGCCCCGTCAAGCACCAGGATCCTCTTTTCAAGTTCGCGCTCTATCACCGGTTTCTGTTCCCCCATTATTCCTCTCCGCAGCCGGCCGTACCGAACTGGATTCTTTGCAGGTTGTATGCTATCATTTTTATCGCAGCATCAGCAGATGTTGAACAGTACTCCTTAAGGACGCGGCAGAACAGGGCGGCAACAGACCACAGCGCCTGAATACCCGCTCTTCAGCCTGTCCTGAATGCAGCACAGCTTCATTGACTCCCTTTTCACTCATCTCAACACATCCCGAATATGAAAACAATGTCTCTTTCCGTCGTTATCCTTGCCGCCGGCAAGGGTACCCGGATGAAATCGAGCAAAGCGAAGGTCCTCCACGAGGTCTTCTGTCGGCCGATGGCCGCCCACGTTATCGAGAGTGCCGCCCGTCTTGATCCCGTTCAGATTCTGGTTGTGATCGGCCACCAGCAGGAGAAGGTCAGAGATGCACTGGCGTCGCCCCGCTGCGAATTTGCAGTCCAGAGCGAACAGCTCGGAACCGGCCATGCGGTGCTTGTGACCGAGCCGGCCATCCGCGACGAGGCCGATTCGGTTCTGATCCTCTGTGGTGACACCCCATTGATTCTTCCGGAGACACTTGAGCAGCTCTGCCGCTGCCACAGTGCAGAAGACAACGACATCACCCTGCTCACCACCACCCTCAGCGAGCCGTTCGGCTACGGACGGATTCTCCGTGATCACCGGGGCGGGATAGAGGCGATCGTCGAAGAGAAAGACGCAGACGACGACCAGCGTGCAATCACCGAGGTGAATGCAGGGATCTACTGTGTCAGGAGATCGTTTCTCTTCACCGCCCTCAGCCGGATCGGCAGCGACAACAGCCAGGGGGAGATGTACCTTACCGATATTGTCGGCATCGCTGTCGGCGAGCAGCGCCGAGTCCAGCCGTTTCATGTCAACAATCCGGTCGAAGTGCTCGGTGTCAACTCGCGCAGGGAGCTGGCGGCGGCTGACTGCGAGCTGCAGCAGCGACGCAACACGGCCCTGATGGCTGCAGGCGTCTCGATTCTCAACCCGCAGAGCGTTCGTGTCGAGCCGGCGGTGACCATTGCCGCCGACACCACCCTTGAGCAGTGCCTCCATATCTCCGGAAGTACCACCACCATCGGGGAAAACTGCCATATCGAACAGGGCTGCGTCATACGGGAGTGCTCCATCGGCGCCGGCAGCACCATCGGCGCCGGCTCCTTTCTCAGCGGCGTCACCCTTCCGGCGGGCAGCACGATCGCTGCCCATACCTGCAAATCAGCTTAAGAGGAAACAGCCCATGAGCGATCTGAAAAAAATGTACTCGACTCTTCTCGGCGACCAGTTCCCTGCCCGGATGACCATCTCTTTCGGCGATCAGCAACTGGTCTATCAGAAGAGGACATGGGGCATACCGCAGGAGGACGGAACCATCGATGAACGCGGCCTCCGCTATGGAGAGAACCCCGATCAGCAGGCGGCACTCTACCAGCTGGTCAACGGCAATCTCACCCTCGGCGACTGCCGTTTCATCGCTCCCGGAAACGGTCTGGTCTCGGCGATCACCGCTGAGGATATGCTGCAGGCGGGCAAGCATCCCGGCAAGATCAACCTCACCGATGTCGACAACGGGCTCAACATCATCAAATATCTGATGGCACGCCCGGCAGCGGTCATCCTCAAACACAACAACCCCTGCGGAGCAGCGTGGGCAGACGAGCTTTCGACCGCGTTCACAAAAGCGCTGCGCTGTGACCGTATCGCCGCCTTCGGCGGTGCCGTTGTCCTCAACCGGCCCTGCGACAAGACCACCGCCGGCCTGCTCGCCGACAACTACCTCGAAGTGGTCTGTGCACCCGAATTTGAAGAGGGAACCGTCGAAATTCTCGCTGCACGGAAGAACCTGCGCATCATCCGCATCGCCGCAATCGACCGTCTTGCCGAGTTTGAAAACTTCCGCTTTCTCGACTTCAAGAGCCTGATCGACGGCGGCCTGATCGTCCAGCAGTCGGCGGTCAACAGCATCCGCTCCGGTGCCGATCTCAAACCCGCCATCGCAACCTGGAAAGGCGAGGAGTTCCGCTGTGACCGCCAGCCGACAGCGCGCGAGATTGACGATATGATTTTCGGCTGGGCGATCGAGCACGGTGTCACCTCAAATTCGGTGCTCTACGTCAACAACGGCTGTACCGTCGGCATCGGCACCGGAGAACAGGATCGTGTCGGCGTCGCTCAAATTGCGGTGCAGAAGGCCCGGGTCAAGTATGCCGATATCCTCGCCTGGGATCAGTTTGGCATCGGCTACGCGGAACTCGCTGTTGCGGTCAGAAACGGCAGCCGGCCTGCTGCGGGAAAAGAGGAGATTGATCACAAGTGTCGCGCCGAACGTGGCGGTCTGCCCGGCTCGGTGATGATCTCCGACGCCTTCTTCCCGTTCCGCGACGGTGCCGACGTCGGCATTGCCGAAGGGATCTCGGCGATCCTCCAGGCGGGCGGATCGATGCGTGATTTCGAGACCATCGTCGCCTGCAATGAAGCCGATCCGAAAGTGGCGATGATGTTTACCGGACAGCGCTCGTTCAAACACTGAAACCACCACCTGCGCCCCCTCTTTCGCAGAGGGGGCGCTCACCCCTGAAGAAAGACGACGTAGCCAAGAGCGCAGAGGGTCACCGCAAGAAAGAACAGCAGGGCAAAGCTGACAAGAAGAGCGCCGAGATGCGCTTTCAGCCACCTTGTGAACCGTCTGCCGCCACCCTGCTGCTGCGGACGCTTCCTGACCGGTTTTTTGGCTCTTTTTCCCGCCGTCCTCTTCGTGGTCGCAGATGTGCTTTTGCGCCGGCTCGGTCGTGTCGCCACCCTACCTCTCCCGTTCAAGGACAAAACGCCCGAGCGCAGCCAGGCGATCACGGGCAGCAGCCGCCTCAGGTGCCGCAAACAGGGCGAGGGCGTCAATCCCCCGCTGCATCGCCTCTTCGGCCTCCCGCCGTGCCGCAGTAAAGCCGCCGCCGCGGGTGATCAACGCCCTGACCTCAACGAGGCTCTCCGCCCTCCGGCGAATTCCGGGATCAGCAACCACCTCAAGCAGCCGATCTCTCACCTCGGCACACTCAAGAGCACAAAGCAGTGGCAGGGTCATCTTCCCCTCATGAAGGTCATTGCCGGTGCGCTTGCCGGTGCTGTCACTGTCGCCGAGGTAGTCAAGCAGATCATCGACAATCTGAAAGGCGCGGCCGAGATTCTCACCGTAGCAGCGCAGCGCCGCAACCTCAGCATCACTGCCGCCGGCAAACAGTCCACCCACTTCGCAGGCGACGGCAATCAGCAGGCCGGTCTTGCGCATCACCGTCCGGTCGTACGCCTCAATGTCAACAGAGGTCGTATCGGTACGACGCAACTGCTCGAACTCGCCGTCGACCATCCCCTTTGTCGCCAGATGAAACGAGAGCAGCCCCCGCCGGCCGGTATATTCGCCAACAATCTCCATCGAGTGCGCAAGAAGAAAATCACCGGCAAGAATCGCCGCAACCACCCCGAACTTCTGGTGTATCGCCGCTTTTCCCCGGCGGAGAGCAGAGTTGTCGATAATATCATCATGAAAAAGGGTCGCCGCATGAAGATACTCAAAGGCGATCGCCAGCTTTTCACACTCCGGCCCGGTGCGTCCACAGAGCTCCGCCGCATTCACCACCAGAAACGGGCGCACCCGTTTGCCGCCGCCGAGCAGACCGTAACGCAACACCTCAACAAGCAGCGGCTCATGGTCGGCCGCAAGCAGGCGGAGATCGTCTTCAATGGCCGTGTTGATACGCGCGGCCCCCTCTTTTAATTGAGTCCGTAGATCCATCTCAGTCACTGTCGGCAGCAAAAAAAGCGTCAACTTCCTGAACAGAACTGCAGCGGGGCGACGGCGGCAGACTGCGTAAAAACGTTTTACCATAACCTCTGGTCAGCAGTCGGACATCCATAATCGCCACCACCCCCCGGTCGGTTGCGGTACGCATCAGCCGCCCGACCCCCTGACGCAGAGTCAGCACCGCACGCGGAAGAAGAAAACCGAAAAAGGCGTTGCCGCCCTCCTCTTCGACCCGGCGGCTGCGCGCCTCAATCACCGGATCATCAGGAACCTCAAACGGCAGCTTGTCGATGATCACACAGCTGAGCGCCTCACCGGCGACATCGACCCCCTCCCAGAAACTGGCAACCGCCACCAGTACCGAGTGGGTCTCTTTGCGAAAGCGGGCAAGCAGCGCCGCCTTTGCCTCCCTCCCCTGCATCAGCACCGGATAGTCGAGCTGCGCGGTCAGGACCTCGGCCAGCTCCTCCATCGCCCGATAACTGGTACAGAGAACCAGCGCCCTGCCCCGACTCGAGTAGAGCAGCTCAACCACCCGGGCACAGAGCTGAGCGCGAAACCCGGCGGCCGAAGGGGCCGGAAAATCGCGCTCGGGCAGATAGAGCCTGGTGCGCGCAGTATAGTCAAAAGGAGAGGCAAACTGCAGATACTCCGCCTCCGCATCAAGTCCGAGCCGCTTCCGCATATACGAGAACGAGCCTCCGGTCGACAGGGTGGCCGACGTCAGCACACAGGCGGAGATACCGACATAGAGGTTCTTCTGCAGCTCGGCGGCGACATCTATCGGGGTCGCAGAGAGCAGCAGAGAGCGTTGTCGGCGATCATACCAGCGGACAAAGCGTCCCTCCTCTTCGCGCTCACGCCGGCCGCTGACAACAAGCAGAGACTCGCGCAGGTCCCCGGCGCGGCGGGCGTAGCCGTTCCACACCTCTCCATACGGTTCGAGTTGTTCAAGCCTTTCACCAAAGCGGGCGAGCGCAAGCGCGAGCAGATCAACCTCACTCTGCCACTCCTGCTCTCCCGATTCAACAATAAACGGATCAAGCGGAAAATGGCCGGGTTTGACCGGAAAGAGCGCCGCAAACCGCTCGACCCTTTTTTTCAGCGCGCGGCCTGCAGCGATCAGCAGCTCAAGCTCGTCGCCCGCAAGCGACAGCGTCCCCTGCTGCTCAACATCACCGAGCAGATCTGTCACCTGATACTGGCTCCAGGAGCTGCCGAAGAAGAGACCGGCAACATTTTCGATATGGTGGGCCTCATCAAAGATGACCGCTTCGTAACGGGGCAGCAGCTCTCCATAGCCACTGCGACGAAGGACAAGGTCCGAAAAAAACAGGTGATGGTTGACGACCAGAATCTGCGCTGATCCCGCCCGCCTGCGGAGTCTGGTAATAAAACAGTCGCTGTAGTGCGGACAGTCGCTGCCCAGACACTGCGCCGAACTCAGGGAGAGCTTTGCCCACAGCGGGGAGCTGTCCTCAAGCCAGCCCAACTCCGCCCGGTCACCAAACTCGGTGGTTGCTGCCCAGGCGTCGATCTTTGCAGCGCCCGGATCATCGACCAGCTGCAGCTGCGGACTGGCACGATACTGAAACCAGCGATAGAGGCAGAGATAGTTCTCCCGCCCCTTCATGATCAGCGCCTCAACGGGGCGGCCGAGAAGATCTTCGACCAGCGGGATATCCTTGTCCCGAATCTGATCCTGCAGGTTGCGGGTCGCAGTCGAAATGACAACCCGCTTTCCCGACAGCACCGACGGGATCAGATACGCAAGGGTCTTGCCGATCCCGGTCTCGGCCTCGATCACCAGCACCCGTGCTCTGACCTCCGCGCCGTCACTCATCACCTCGGGCGGATCGCCGTCTGCGGAAGAGGCGAGGGCAACAGCGACAGCGGCGGCCATCTTCGCCTGTCCCGGCCGTTTCTCAAAGGCCGGAAAACGGGCGGCAAGCAGACCGTTTTCTCCAAAGATGTCGTCTGTGTCCATCACATGCACCGGCAAAGAAGGAAAAGAGAGGTCGATCCGCAGCTCTGATCGGCAGTCAAAGATCGAGAAGTTGCATGTTCATCGTGACAACATCGCGGTCACCGCCCCCCAAAAAATTCAATAACAGATACGGTGCAGGAACCGGTCACAGCCGTTCTCGTGAATTCGAAGTCGCTTTTTACAACCCACTCTGCCGTTCACCACAGGTGCTCTGCTGATACCGCAGCCACCGGCACTTTCTACTCTCTTCTTCTGCCCTTTTTTTGCGCAGACGAGAAGTCAATTGTGACGGTCAGCAGGGTTGAGTCACCACGTCCCGGCAGCAGTGACGAAACGGTACCGCCTGCCGGGAGACTGGTAACATAGAGCAGACCTGTGCGAACTCCCTCCGCTTCCTTTGCCGGCGAAAACACAAAATCGGACAGACAGCCCTGAAAGCTCGGGGTCTCCCAGAAGGAGACAAGCTTTTTGCCGTTCCAGGAGAGGCCGGCAACCCGCCCTGAGCGTGAGGATCGCAATCCGGAGAAAAAGCCCATACCAGGCATTTTGAGCCGTGCGACAAGAATCTCACTGCGCCCGTCGCCGTTGACATCAAGCGGCTGAATACGCCCCGGCATAGCGAGCAGTTCGCGTTCAAAATCCTGATCAGCACCGGCGTCAGCCGCGCCCGCCTGGTCGTCAGCGCCCTCCTCACCGGGGCCGATCACCACCTTACTGCCGCCGTACCTGCTGTCACTGACAAAGAGCAGTTCTCCTGCAGAACTGAAGACCTGCAGGTGGTTGCGGTCGTCAATGGCCACCATCTCCTGACGGCCGTCACCGTTGAGATCAGCATACTCAAAATCAAAGAGATCGACCCCTTTCGGCAGGGTCAGCGGTTGGCCGAAACGCAGCTTTTTGTCTTCGAATGTGGCCAAAAAGACTCCCGGCCTGCGCAGCTCCATCCGGCCGAGTCCACGCCGCTGAGCGAGCAGGGTCACGCCCTGTCCCGGCAGCTGTACCGGCCGGATATAACTGCCGATCCCCCTGACCCGCCATGAAAACCCGTCCTCCTCTGTCCAGTTCATCACCGCCGAATCGACCGACATTCCCCGTGTCGCACTGAGATAGATCTCGGCCCGGCCATCACCGTCAACATCGGCCAGATTGCACGCATGAACCCGCATCTCCGGGGGAATCGCACAGGCATCGACCGGACGAAGCCGGCCGCTGACAAAACGGCGGACCTCAATTCGATCCGGGAAAAAGAGAAAGATCTCGGTTTGGCCGTCGTTGTCGGCATCGACGACCTGCACCCCCTGCAGCTTGCCATCAAACCGGAACAGACTGCGCTCACCACGATCCTTCCCCGTAAGTTTTGCAACACTCTCAGCCCTTGCAGGACCGGCATACTCGCCCCGTTTCCACGCCTCCTCAGGGTGACGGGTCACAAAACCGCTCGCCCCCTTTTCCCGCTTTCCGGGCGAAGTGCTGACAACAGGGCGCCTGGCGGTAAAGACATCGTTGACAATCTTTTCGACAAGCGTATTGATGTCGGCAATGAGGTTGCCGTCTGTTGCCGAGAGGATCGTAAACCGCTGCGGCTCGACCTGGCGATCGACTGTGCCTCCGTCGACCGCATAAAAACTGACCTCCACCCTGACATCACCGCTCACCTCAACAAGAGCACCCGAGAACAGGTACTCTCTGCGCATCTTTTTATCACCGACAATACGCGCCCTTCCTGATAGCAGCTGCTCAAGCTGTGCCGGGGTGACCCCCTTTTCAATCACCTGGACTCCGGGCTGGGAAGCGAGCCGACTCACCAGCATCGCCTGGATACTGTCACCCATTTCGGTATACTCTCCGGCCCTGGAGAGATCAAAGGGGACCATGAACAGACCTGTCTCACCAGCCTCCGCAACGGAGGTCAATACGCAGAGAAGCAGGAAAAGAGCGCGCTTGAGCGTTGATTTCATCGTGTTCCTTTTGGCAGTAGAAATATCATTTACAGGAGGTCCTTCACCGTTTCGGGTCGAGCCCCATCTTTTTCGCCAGCAACTGCAGATCGTCCCACGCCGCCCGCTTCAGTCTTTTTTCGGCAAGCAGGGTTGAAGGGTGCCAGGTGACCAGCGCAGGAACAGCCTCGTTTGCTGCGGAAACAGAGAAGAAACGTCCGCGCATCTGCGGGACCTTATAGCGTGAACCGAGCAGCGACCGCACCGCCACCGCTCCCATCAGACAGAGAAACTGCGGTTTGACCGCAGCAATCTCAGCCGACAGATGCCGCACACAGCTGAGCGCATGCCGCGGCGCAGGATGGACTCCTGCCGCCGGACAGCATTTGATCGCATTGGTCACGTAGACCTGCTCAGCGGGCAGCCCGATCGCCTCGATCATCTTTTCGAGCATCGCATCCTCGGCCGCACCGAAGACCCCCTCTCCGGTGGCCGGCCAGGTGCCGACAATCATCAGCCGCACCACCCCGTCGTCTCGACCGATACGCCGGCCGGAGGGGCGGACAGCAGCACCGGGATGCAGTTCACAGGCACTGCAGCCGGCGACGGCCCGGGTAATTTCGGCAAGCTCTGCCGACAACGCCGCAGGCGCAGCTTCACCGGCAGCCGGCGGCGGTTGCCGGCGAGGTTCCACCCGGCGGGGCATCTCTGCTGCGATCTCCGGCAGCCGTGGAGGCAGGCCGAGAAACGCCTCCAGAGCCTCCCCGCGCGGCCACGGTTCAATGCCAAGTTCACGGTGATAGCACAGCACCCCGCGCAGAGCCGCCAACAGCTCAAGCCCGGAATACCCCCTTTTTTCTTCCATCACCCTTCCCTCTGCACCCAAAATGGAACCCCTCGCGCAATCAGCAGGAAAAACAGACCGGTATAAATGCGGTTTCGTCTCCGCCCGGAGCCCTCAACACGTTGCTGAACCCGCCGGACTCCGGGCTGCCCCGGCGAGTCGGCACTGCCGGAACACCATCGTATGTACCATACTGTCTGGTTTTCGCCCAGATTTCTGATGAGTTTTTTTGTTTTAAAATTAACCACATGATATCATTACAGGGAGAAAAATCTCTCAAAAAAG
>PDWI01009282.1_pt1 | contig 11340 bp, 12 predicted proteins | sample 1430891 | NCBI WGS metagenome assembly PDWI01 (sample SAMN01162508, study PRJNA174530) | Oral metagenome, whole genome shotgun sequencing project. | biome: Marine environment; feature: Marine mammal; material: Swab sample of the gingival sulcus; isolation source: swab sample of gingival sulcus... | reverse complement strand
TGATAAGCCGTTTGTGCTGACCTCGCGCCGAATGCTTGGTGTGATGAGTAATGGTATGATTGCTAGTCCAAGAGAGCTTGGCCTGTGGGATGAGCACGAGGGCATTTTGGATTTGGGTCAAGAAATTGGGCCAGGTACTAGTTTTGCTGAATGTTATCAGCTTAATGACTATATTTTAGAAATTGAGAACAAATCGCTAACCCATCGTCCAGATTGTTTTGGCATAATCGGTTTTGCTCGAGAAGTGGCAGCGATTTTGGGTCAACAATTTTCTAGCCCTGATTATTTTCAGACTAAGTTAGCTAACGATAGTCAATTTGAAATCAGCATTGATGATAACCTTTGCTCTGGCTTGGCGCTGGCTTTGGTTGATAATCAGTCATTAAAAGGCTTGAGTTTATTAGAGAAAACTTATTTGGCTCGATCTGGTGTTGCGCCAGTTGATGATTTGGTTGATGTCTCAAACTTTGTTATGTTGGAGACTGGCCAGCCAACTCATTTTTATGATTATGATAAAATTGTCGCTTTGGCTGGCGAGCAGCCGAAATTCTCAGTTCGAGTTTCAAAAGATGGCGAGAAATTGACTCTACTAAACGACCAAACAATTGAACTTAAAGACGATATTGTGATTGTCGCTAATGATAAGCCAATCACTTTGGCTGGCATCATGGGCGGTCAGGCGACTAAAGTTGACCAAAATACTAAGCGCTTGCTGATTGAGACGGCGTCATTTAATCTTTACAAAATGCGCAATGCTCAGATGCGGCACGGTATCTTCTCGGAGGCTCTAACTCGCTTTACCAAAGGTCAGCCTAGCGGCTTAATAGAAGTTGGCTTGGCTCGTAATTTGGAAATGCTGGCTGCTAAAAGTAGTGTTAGTTATCAGATTAGTCAGACTCAAGAATCGGAAATTAGAGTTGATCTAGCCAAAATCAATGGTCGTCTAGGAACTGATTTTACTGTCAGTCAGATTGAGCAGAATTTGGCTAATGTTGAATTACAAACCAGGCTTGATGGTGAGCAAATTGTTGTTAAAAAGCCATGGTGGCGAACCGATCTTAATACAGATGTTGAAATAATCGAAGAGATTGGCCGAATTAATGGCTATGACAATATTAAATTAAGCTTACCAAGCCGCTCGATCACAGCTAATCTTCCGACTACTTGGGATCGGTTAAAAGCCGATTTTCGTCACAAATTGTATTCGTGTGGTGCTAATGAGGTGATGAATTATAGTTTTGTACCAAAAAGTCTGATTATAAAAGCCAAGCAAGATCCAGAAAATTCTTATCAGATTGTCAACTCAATCAGTCCTGAGCTAGAATGTTATCGTCAATCATTGACTCCAGGCTTGTTAGATAAAGTCTATTCCAACATTCGGGCTGGTCACAATCAATTTGCAATTTTTGAGCTAGCCAAAGTTCACAATAAATTGTTCGGTCAGGCCACAGACAATGTGCCGGTTGAAAAAACTAATCTGGCATTGGTTTTGACTGATAAAAAATCACAAGATTCGGCCTATTATTTGGCTAAAAAATATTTGGATAAGTTACTAACTGATTTTAATATTGATTACAAAATTGAACCAATTGATGATGCTGATGAAATCAATCAAATTTTTGAAAGTCGTCGGGCGGCTCAGGTTGTGATTGCGGATCAAGTAGTGGGTGTAGTGGGTGAGTTTGAAAACTCAGTCAAGAGTGATTTCAAGCTGCCACAGTTTACGGCTGGCTTTGAGCTTAATTTGGACAAAATTTTGTCGGTTTATAAAAATGCTAAACCAAGTATTAATAAGGTTTACACTTTACCAAGTATGAGTCGAGATTTTTGTTTCGAGGTCAAAAAAGACTTAGCTTATCAAGAGCTGTATCAAAATATTGCTGAGATTGTGGCTCGATTCAAAGAAATTGATTTTACCATCACTCCAATTGACTTTTATAGCGATAATGAAGCTAAAAAACGCATCACCATTCGCTTAACTCTCAACCCAACCACCGAAACTCTAACTACCAAAAAAGTCGACGGCATCATGCTCGGAATATTAAAGAACCTGAAGCAAAAAGTCGATTTTAAAATAATCTAAAAAGGAGATAGAATGAATAATAAAAAAACAAGCAATATATTCCTATTAATTAGTTTGGGGCTAACATCAGCGGGATTACTGATTAATGGTTTTATACATAAGTTACTAGATTGGCTAGGGATTGTAGTCTCGATCTTGGCCGTGGGAGCATTGATCTATCATATTATTGTAGCCAATAAAAAGCGTCAATAAGCCAATTGTCATGCTAAGAAAAATATCAAAAATTGTATTCATTATAATCGCTTTAGTACTGTTTTTATCAGTTGTTGCGCTCAGTATTGAAAGTGAGAAAATCGCTTATATAAATGATGATTATCAAGCTATCTACAAAGATGAGAGGTACGAAGAACCGGTAATTATAGATGGGGTAGTGTTAGTAAGTCAAGAGCACTCTTGTGGTTATGCAATTATTGAAATGGTATCAACGTTTTTAGGCGATAGAGTAAGCGAAAAAGAGTTATTCGATGATTATGGTAAGGTCGTGACTTCAACTGGCAAGTCTTTTTATAAAGAAATGAACAAAAGACTGCCCAATCATAAAACTACAATGTTCAAACATTTGAAAAACACCGAGCTGATCGATAAGGTCTACTTTAGTCTCAAAAAAGGGATGCCGATCCCTTTTGAATGGGCGGCAAAAAAAGATGGTAAATGGACTTTACACTATTCTTTAGTCGTTGGCTTAGATATCAAAGCTGATAGAATATATGTTCTTAATCCTTATGGTTATCAGGAGAAAATTAATCTAGAAGAGTTTTTCAAGAGAACTAGCTTTTTGGCATATTCTGATATGCCAATCTATCTAAAGCTTGCTTTTTCGCTAGGGATATTTGAAAGGAATACAATTTTCATCATAGAGCCTAAGTAAAATGATATAATATGACTATGAAAATAATCGAAGTAAAAAATTTGAGTAAACAATATGATGACCAAACGGTAGTCGATCAGATCTCGTTTGCGGTTAAGAAAGGTGAAATTTTTGGTATTTTAGGTCCTAACGGAGCTGGCAAAACCACAACTTTGGAGATGATCGAGACTTTAACACCGTTATCGAGTGGAGAGATTAAACTTGATGGTCTTGACGCGGTTAAAAATTCGGCTAAAATTAAGCAAATTATTGGTGTTCAGCTCCAATCATCACGCTTTTTTGATCATTTGAATCTAAAAGAACATCTAAAATTATTCGCTGATATTTATAAAACCAAAATCAACCCACAAGAATTATTAGAAAAAGTCGATTTGGGCAATTTTGCCAAACATTATCCAGAAAAATTGTCTGGCGGTCAAAAACAGCGTTTTAGTATTGCCTTAGCTTTAGTTAATCAGCCAAAAGTGCTGTTTTTGGACGAACCAACCACCGGTCTTGACCCGCAAGCTCGGATTAATCTTTGGGATTTGATCAAGAAAATTAACCAGACTGGCATTACAATTATTTTAACGACTCATTACATGGATGAGGCAGAATTGCTTTGTGATCGGTTGGCGATTATGGACCAGGGTCAGATTTTGACTATTGATACGCCAGCTAATTTGATTGATAAATTATTAAAATCAGGTTTTAAGAAAGAAGTCGAGGTTAAGCAAGCTAACTTAGAAGACGTTTTCTTGGAACTGACCGGAAAGGAATTGCGACAATGAAACAGACTTTTGCTATCGCCAAAGTGATGCTATTAAGGACTTTGCGTGACAAAATATCTTTATTTTTCACTTTTTTGTTCCCGCTGATTTTTTTGATGATTTTTGGTTCAATTTTTGGCGGAAATGATTCAATTTCTTTTGAAGTTGCTTTGATTAATCAATCAGAAACCAAGTTTGCTAAACAATTCGTCAAACAACTTAAAAAAGATGAAATGATCAAAGTCAACCAAAAATATAAAACTTTAAAACAAGCCGAAGCGGCGGTTGAGCATAGTAAAATTTCAACTTTGATCTATTTAGATCAAGATTTTGGTAAATTCGATCTAAAAATCAAACGACCAACTGGTAAGGTTGAACTTCGTTATCTTAAAGGTTCGGAGCAAGCTAGCCAGGTTCTAGGCGGCTATATGTCTGGCTTTACTGACGGAATTAATAAGGGTATGGGGCGAGCTGATCCTTATTTTTCGGTTGTTTCTCAGCCAATTAGCTCGACTAATAAAAAACTCAAAGCTTTTGACTATATTTTTGCTAGCATGCTGACTTTTGCCCTGATGAGCATGGGAATTTTTGGCCTCGGTAATATTATGCCGACTGATAAGAATAGTGGTGTTTATCGGCGGTTGCGAGCAGCGGGCGTTAAGCCTTACCAGATAATTTTTGGTAATAGCTTGGCTTATGTAATAATGACTAGCCTGAGCGCTTTGACTGTAATTGTGGCGGCGATTTTGTTCTTTGATTTGCATTTTGTAGGCAGTTTGTTGTCGTTTGTGCCGTTTTTGTTGTTGGCAGAAATCTCTTTACTAGCTTTTGGTAGTTTGGTTGGTGGTTGGGCTCAAAATGAACAACAAGCGCAACCAATTCTTAACTTGGTAACGTTCCCGATGATGTTTTTATCAGGTGTCTTTATCCCAGTTCATCAAATGCCAGAATTTTTACAAAATTTTGCCAAATTTATTCCGCTTAGCTCAATCGTTGACGGTTTTCGGATGATTGTGGCTCAAGGTTTTGATTTTAGTCAGCTAATTTACCAAATCAGTATTTTATTAGTCACAACTATAATCATTTATGCTTTGGCGATCAAAGCTTTTCGCTGGCAATAAAATTCTGTTATAATAAAAGCAATGACCAATATCAATATTTCTTATCACAAGACTGAAATTAGCGAGTTGATTATTGGTTCGTATCAAGATAAGTTGTGTCTTTTGGATTATCGTTATCGCCAAAATCGAACCACGATTGATCGGCGATTGAAGAAATATTTTAAGGCCGATTTTGTGCTAATGGAAGACCAAGTGATTTTGGAAGCTAAAAAACAAGTTGATCAGTATTTAACCAATAAGCGACAACAATTTGATTTGCCTATTATCATGGCTGGAACTGATTTTCAACAATCAGTCTGGCGCGAATTGCTAAAACTTAATTATGGACAAGCCGTTTCTTATTTAAACTTAGCAAAACGAGTCGGCAAGCCCAAGGCGGTTCGAGCGGTTGCTTCGGCAGTTGGTGCAAATGCCCTCAGTTTAGTCATTCCATGTCATAGAGTTATTCAAACCAGCGGTGGATTGGGTGGCTACGCTGGTGGACTGGTCGCCAAAAAGAGATTATTAAAATTAGAAAAAGGAGAATATATGGTAAAGATCAATCAAAATATTAAGTCAATAATTTTTGACATGGACGGAGTAATTTCTGATACTCAAAAATTACATTCTAAGATTGAATCGCAGTTGCTTTCAGAAAATGGGGTTGAGATTTCGCCCGAGCAAATAACTGAGAAATATTCAGGAGTTCACACCGAGGAGTTTTTTAGTGAATTATTGTCGGATAAGGGTGTTGACATTAAAGAGTTACTTAATAAAAAATGGCAGTTAATGGAACAAGAGATTAATAAGTCGGGTATTGATGAAATAACAGGCTCGGTAAATTTAATAAAAGCACTTTCAAAGAAATATTCGCTAGCTGTGGCTTCGGCTTCGCCTTTAGCTTTTATTAAAAAAAAGTTTTGTCGGCTTTGGAGATTGGTGATTCTTTTGAGGCAATCACTAGCGCAGAAGAAGTGGAGCGAGGTAAGCCAGCTCCGGACGTCTTTTTGTTGGCAGCAAATAGATTGAGTTCGGAGCCGAATCAATGTCTAGTGATTGAAGATGGAATTTCTGGCATGATTGGCGCCAAAAAAGCCAATATGAAGTGTATCGGCTTAGTCTCAGAAGATAATCTTGATTATCAAAAATACCCAGCGGATAATCTCGTTACTGAACTAAGTGAGATTGAATTTTAGTTTTTTAAAGAAAAGCTTCTAAAAATGCTATTTTTGGCTCAAAATCAGACCAAAAATGACCAAAAATTTGACAAAAATGCTCTAGAATGGCATTAGAAGACCCTAGGTTGAATGATAGCAAAAATGCGTACCCCTGTATTGCTGTTGAGACAAGACTCTTTCTAGGGGCTCTAGCGAGGGCGCAAAATTACAATTTATCAATAATTTCATCTAGCTTTTGTTCTAGATTGGCTCGGTTGGATTCGTTGATGATAGTGTAATCAGCGCGGGCGATGGGGCCGGCTTGATGCAAGTTCTCGATTTGAGCAAAATCACGATCGATCAACTCTTGTTTAGTTAGTGGTCGTTCAGGGCGATTGGCTAATCTCTCAATCCGAGTAGTAGGCGAGGTGTATATGGCCAAAACTCTGAAATTATCACCAAATTCTTCTCTTAGTAGCAAATATTCTTCCCACGAATACATGCTCTCAATAATGACGCTCGAGTTTTGGTAAAAGTCTTTAATTTTTGGCAAGCTCAGCTTGGCATAGGCGGCCATGCCGTGCTTGGCACGGATTTCTTCGCGCACTGGGCGTTCGTTGGCTTGGGTGAATTCCAGGCCTCGTTGTTTTAGAATGTCAAAAGTTACATCACCAAGATAAACTTTTGGCCAGTTGGTTTGTTTCATAAGGTAGTTGACGGCCTCGGTTTTGCCAGCTCCGGGCAGACCAACTACAGATAGAACAATTTTATTTTTTTGATTCATATTGTCTCACTTTCACGCCAGCTAGTTCAAACAATTTAGCGCTGGCTTTAAACGACGGCTTGTCGCTGTATTTGTTTGATTCGTAAATTACTTCTTTGATACCGTTTTGGATAATGGTTTTAGCGCATTCGTTGCAAGGATAAAGGGTACAATAAATTTTGCAGTTTTTGGTTGAGTTGTTGGAATTGTAGATGGCGTTTTCTTCGGCGTGGCAGACATAGGCGTACTTGGTGTCGCCAAAATCGCCTTCGCGATCCCAGGGTAAATCGTCATTTTCAATACCGCGTGGCCAGCCGTTGTAGCCAGCTCCGACAATCACATTTTGTTGATTGGCGACAATAGCGCCGACTTGTGATGATGGGTCTTTGGAGCGCTTGGCGATAACTTTTGCCATCTCCATAAAACATTCATCCCAAGAGATAAAGTTTTGATTTGATTTTGTACTCATAAAATCTCCAATCTTTTACTATAAAATGATTTTATCATAGATTTTATGAAATAAATAGCTTAGAAGGGGATCTCTCCTTTGTCATCGATATTTTGTGTTCCGTTTTCTATTATTAACTGAATTGCAATCATTATTTCAGTCTTTTCTTTTTCCGAAAAGGTGCTTCCTGAGAATAACAGATCAAGAGCGTCTTTACTGTGATCTATCTTAAAGACATTGGCATTTTGAAAGATAATAAACACTGCTTCTGCTCCAAGCTCTTTGTAGGCTTTTTTGGCAAAAGTAAAGAAATACTCTTCCGGAAGTTGGTTTTCGTCGTAAGATTTTATTCTGTTTAAAACCGCTTCTATTCCGAATTTTTTAATTATGTTAGACATCAATTCTTTAGAGCCGTTTTCACTAATGTTGATTTGATTGCTGTGAGTATCATTCAAGAGGGAAAAGGCTAATTCTGTTCTCCATTTAGGGGCTATATCGTCTTTTTCTAGATCTCCCAATAAGGTTTGTGCTTGTTCAAAACGATTTGCTTCCATAAGAATATGAAATAGACAGATTGACTCTAATTGAGTTTTTTCCTCTTCATCTTTTCCTAATAAGTTGTCTATTTTATCTAAAATAGTTTCTTGAAAGCCTAGCTTGGCTAACTCTTTACCTATCTCGTAACTAAATGTCGCGTTGTTATCAATGCAATAATTGATTGCGTCGATATTGCCTTCATTAAATAAATCTTCTAAAAATAGAGGATTTGATATTGCTTCTTCGAGCAGTTCTTCTTTCATTCCTATTGTCCAGTCTTTCCATTCTGGATAAAAGCTTATTGGCTCTATATTTGGTTTAATTTCTTCTGACATATTTTCTCCTTTTAAGACAATTTTACTACTATTAAGCATTAGACTCAACCATAAACGACTTGGGCGATTTTCTTTTTAAAACTGCTAAAATATGATAAAATATGGGTTATGATGAAAATTTCAAAAGACCAGATAAAATATTTGGCAGGTTTGAGTAATTTTAGCTTGACCGATGAAGAAACCGAGCGCTTGCAGGTTGATTTGAAGAATATTTTAAATTATGTTAAACAACTAGATGAAGTCGACACTGAAGGAGTTGAGCCGACTTATCAAGTTTTGGATTTAAAAAATGTTTGGCGCGAGGACGAGCTGGTTGATGAGGCGGTTAAGCCGGAACAATTGATTGAGCTAAGTCCAGACAAAGCTGAACGACAGATAAAGGTGGCTAAGGTATTATGAGTGTTATAGAAATAGCAGAGCAAATCAGAAGTGGTAAACTAACCGCTGTTGAGGCGGTGACTGAGGCGATAAAACGAGCCAAGGCTGATCAAGAATATAATATCTTTGTTAATTTGACTGAAGAGCGAGCCTTGGAGAGAGCTCGAGAGATTGATCAGAAAATTGCTAGTGGCGAAGAGGTTGGTCTGTTGGCTGGCGTGCCTTTTGCGACCAAAGATAATCTACTAGCTTTTGATGCTAGCACGACCGCCAGCAGCAAGATTTTAAACGATTTTAAAGCGCCAATTCAGGCGACAGTGGTTGATAAATTAGAGGCAGCGGGAGCGATTTCGATTGGTAAGACCAATTTGGACTCCTTTGCTCACGGTAGCTCAACCGAAAATTCAGCCTTTTTTACTACTAAAAATGCCGTTGATAAAACTAGAGTTCCTGGTGGCTCAAGTGGTGGCTCGGCCGTAGTGGTGGCTCGAGGAATTGTACCGTTTTCACTTGGTACTGATACTGGTGGGTCGATTCGTCAGCCAGCCAGCTACAATGGCGTTCTGGGTCACAAACCAACTTATGGCTTGGTTAGCCGATTTGGAGCAGTGGCAATGGCTTCTAGTACTGATTGTATTGGCTGTTTTACGACTAATGCGGCTGATGCTGACTTGGTGATGTCAATTATGTCTGGTCAGGACAGCAAAGACATGACTACTTATGATAGTGATTACCAAACCTGCACTGATTTGGGTAAGTTAAAAATTGCTTTACCTAAACAATTCATGAGCGAGGCGATAGATGATGATACTAAAAAAGCTACTATGGCAGCGATTGATAAGCTAAAACAGCTCGGTCACACCGTTGAGGAAGTTGATTTTGATATTGCTAAATATGCTTTGGCAATCTACTACATTGTGGTTTCGGCTGAAGTGTCGTCCAATTTGGCTCGCTATGATGGTGTTCGCTATGCGATGCGAGCTCAATCTGATGATTTGGCTCGAATGTATTCTGATACTCGGGCGGCTGGTTTTGAGCCGGAGAACAAGCGCCGAATTATGATAGGTAGCTTTGTTTTGTCGAGTGGTTACTTTGATGCTTATTATCTAAAAGCTCAAAAAGTTAGGACCATTTTAATCAATCGTTTTAACCAGTTGTTTGAAGATTATGATTTTATTGTTGGTCCAGTTACTCCCGAGCCAGCTTTCAAGATTGGTCAAAATGTTGATGATCCGCTGAAGATGTATATTTCTGACTTGTTAACTACGCCAGCTAGCTTGGCTGGTCTGCCGGCTTTAAGCTTGCCTAATCAGTTGTCAAAAGAGGGGCTACCAATCGGTTTTCAGATTATGGGGCCACTTGACTCTGATGCTAAGATGCTAACTTTGGCTAAGCAGTTTGAGGAGGTGAAATAATGAAACCATCCATAATGATCGCGATCTTGGTAGGAGCGTTCTTACCAATTTTTGTAGCAATCTTTAGCAGTAATAAGTATCAAGCCAAAAAGAATAAAGGCAAAAACAGAGATGAGGAGAGAAAATAATGGATAAAATAATTATTTTTGTAGTGATTGTCTTGGTGTTGGCGATTGTTCTGTTTGCACTGCTAACTTTGAAACAAAAGACTGTTCAGATCGATAAGCAAAAATATCGTAGCCTGTGGCTCAAGATTGAAAATGAACTCAAAAAAGAAGATGAAAAAACTTATCAATTGGCGATCTTAAATGCTGATAAGTTGCTTGGCAAGGCATTAGAGGAAATTGGTGTGGCTGGTAAGACTACCGGTGAGCGAATGAAAAAATATACTCCCAAGTTTTCCAAGCCAAACGGTATTTGGATGGCTCACAAGCTTCGTAATAAAATTGCTCATGAGACCGAGATCAAGCTCAACTACGATCAAACAGTTTTAGCTTTGGGATTTTTTAAACAAGCCTTAAAAGATATGGAGGTGATTTAATGTCAAAATACGATGATTATCAAATGACGATTGGGATTGAGTGTCATGTTCAGCTCAAAACCAAAACTAAGCTGTTCTCAACCAGCGATAATGATGCTAAAGGACAACAACCGAACACAAAAGTCAATCATATTGACTGGGGTCTGCCTGGAATGCTGCCGGTGCTTAATAAGCAAGCGGTGGTGTTGGCGGCTCGAGCAGCCAAAGCTCTAAAAGCCAAGGTTAATCCAGTTAGCCGATTTGATCGCAAGCACTATTTCTATCCAGATTTACCAAAAGGTTATCAGACTTCGCAATTGTATCAGCCGATCATTGGCGCGGGTGAAGTTGAGATTGAGGTCGAAGGCAAGAAATCGGTAGTGCGAATTGAGCATGCTCATCTTGAGGAAGATGCTGGTAAATTGACTCACGGCTTAAACTCAAGCTATGTTGATCTTAATCGCTCTGGTACGCCTCTGATTGAGATTGTCTCAATGCCCGATATTCACTCGGCAAAAGAGGCTCGTGCTTATGCTCAAGAGCTGCATCGATTAATGGTGTTTGCTGGGGTAACAATTGGTGATTTGTACGAGGGCAATATGCGGTTTGATGTTAATATCTCGGTTGCTAAAAAAGATGCGACTGAGCTCGGAACTCGAGCCGAGGTCAAGAACCTAAACTCGTTTAAGGCGGTTGAAAAAGTGGCCGAATATGAATTTGTTCGACAAGTTGATTTGTTAGAAAAGGGTGAAAAAGTAGTTCAGGAGACTCGTGGTTATGAAGATGCGACTCAACGAACTTTTTCTCAGCGATCCAAAGAAGAGGCCAAAGATTATCGTTATATGCCCGATCCTGATATTCCGCCAATTATTCTTTCGGAGGCAGAAATTGAAGAAATGCAGGCTGATATGCCATTGATGCCGCCAGAATATCGTCAGAAGTGGGCCGACTTAGGTTTTGACCAATCAGTTGAGAACTCGTTACTAC
>PDWI01020882.1_pt1:10000-11341 | contig 11341 bp, 5 predicted proteins | sample 1430891 | NCBI WGS metagenome assembly PDWI01 (sample SAMN01162508, study PRJNA174530) | Oral metagenome, whole genome shotgun sequencing project. | biome: Marine environment; feature: Marine mammal; material: Swab sample of the gingival sulcus; isolation source: swab sample of gingival... | reverse complement strand
GTCAGCAAGGAGCCGAAGAGGCGACGCTGCGTCAGCACCCTCCCGCTCACGCCCACTGTGAGGCTTGCAAGAGTGGGTCAGATGTGTCGATTGCGGGTGTGGGCCAACCGGCCTTTTGAAATTTTACTTGGCACCGACCTACTTTCCCACATGTGGGCATGCAGTATCATCGGCGATGGAGGGCTTAACTACCGGGTTCGGAATGGGACCGGGTGTACCCCCTCCTCCTTGGGCACCAAGAAAATTCCGGGTGAACCGGAGTGGTTCATAATATATAAGTAAATAGGGAGAAGAGAGAATTCCGTCATTGTGTAAAATAAGTCGCACGATCTATTAGTACTGGTCAGCTGAACAGCTCACACTGCGTACACTTCCAGCCTATCAACCTTGTCGTCTTCAAGGGATCTTCAGGGACCGAAGTCCGGGGAGAATTTATCTTGAGGCGGGCTTCCCGCTTAGATGCTTTCAGCGGTTATCCGTACCGAACTTAGCTACTCTGCAATGCCGCTGGCGCGACAACAGAAACACCATAGGTTCGTCCACCCCGGTCCTCTCGTACTAGGGGCAGACCCTCTTCAATTCTCCTACGCCCACGGAGGATAGGGACCAAACTGTCTCAACCCAGCTCGCGTACCACTTTAAACGGCGAACAGCCGTACCCTTGGGACCTGCTTCAGCCCCAGGATGTGATGAGCCGACATCGAGGTGCCAAACCGCGTCGTCGATGTGAACTCTTGGACGCGATCAGCCTGTTATCCCCGGCGTACCTTTTATCCTATGAGCGATGGCCCTTCCATGCGGAACCACCGGATCACTAAGACCAACTTTCGTTCCTGCTCGACATGTCTGTCTCACAGTCAAGCTCCCTTATGCCTTTGCACTCAACGGCTGGTTTCCAATCAGCCTGAGGGAACCGTTGCAAGCCTCCGTTACTCTTTGGGAGGCGACCGCCCCAGTCAAACTACCCACCAGACACTGTCTCCAAGCCGGATAACGGCTTTGGATTAGATATCCAAGTATTCAAGGGTGGTATTTCAAGGATGACTCCACACACTCTGGCGAGCATGCTTCAAAGTCTCCCACCTATCCTACACATGAATAATCAAATACCAATGTCAAGTTGCAGTAAAGGTGCACAAGACAGTGGGGAGATCGTTACGCCATTCGTGCAGGTCGGAACTTACCCGACAAGGAATTTCGCTACCTTAGGACCGTTATAGTTACGGCCGCCGTTTACTGGGGCTTCGATTCAGGGCTTCGACCGAAGTCTAACCCCACCTCTTAACCTTCCAGCACCGGGCAGGCGTCAGTCCCTATACATCGTCTTACGACTTAGCAGAG
>PDWI01020882.1_pt1:0-5000 | contig 11341 bp, 5 predicted proteins | sample 1430891 | NCBI WGS metagenome assembly PDWI01 (sample SAMN01162508, study PRJNA174530) | Oral metagenome, whole genome shotgun sequencing project. | biome: Marine environment; feature: Marine mammal; material: Swab sample of the gingival sulcus; isolation source: swab sample of gingival... | reverse complement strand
CTTTTCGGCAAAGAACTTGTGAACCGCCTGGGCAAGTTCGGAACGAATACGGAAAATGGCCCCATATTTGTTGGTCCGCGGACGCAGATGTGCGATTGTACGCAAAAATTCATCGCTGTGCCGTTTTTTCTGGAGCGGAAATGTTTCTTGATCCGCTTTTCCCAGCAACTCGATGGATTTCCCACGAACCTCCCATTTCTGCCCCTTGCCCGGCGACTCGACCAGTTCCCCCACAATGGCAACAGAGGCACCAGTGCCAACAGCGTCAAGGACGTCAACGATTTCCGGAGTGTGATCAATGACGATTTGAATATTCATGAGACAGGAGCCGTCATTGAGTTCAATAAAAGAAAATCCCTTATTATCCCGCTTGGTACGGACCCATCCCTTTATGAGGATTTCATCCATGGGAGCTTCGGAACAGAGCGCGTATTTTATTTTGGTTCGTTTCATGATGCATCCTTATTAATGATTTTTTTCACTCTTACCGATTATGCCGTTGATTGGCAACGCTCACCCAATAAATATCGTCTATTGCCACCAGTGGTCAGGTAGGCTATGAAACACGCCCGAACCACAACGACAATAACGATATGAGGCTCCCAATGGGATTCTTTAGCAAACTGAAAAAAGTATGGGCTAGCCCGGAAGATGTGGCGCAACAGGCTCTTGATGAATACAAGAAAAAACATGGTCTTGATGAGCCTGAGTCCACAGAACAAACGGAAACTCTGCCAACGGCTGATCAGCCCCTTGAAGAAAAAGAAACGGCTTCTGCCGAAAAAACCGATGCCGCACCAGTTCCCACTGAAGACTGGCAAGCCGGACTCACACTCGCACTTCGGCAGGCAGAACCCAAACTTTCCCAATGGCTGAACATCATTGTTGAGGGTGTTGAGGAAAAAGGAACTGCCCTCTGGGATCGTCTCACGTTTTTCTTTACGGCACTGGGGGCACCGGAAGAGGAGGCCAATAAATTCATCGCGCAGTTTGACAACTGGCTCGAAGAAATGGGCTATGTTGCCATAGCTGAGTTCAAGTCGGAACTACAATACAGGCTCGCTCTTGCCCTTGATCTTGAAGACGAGGAAGACGAACGGGACCGCCTCTTCCTCAAGCTGTCTGAAGGTATTTCCAAAACCCGGGAACAGATCACCAAGCGGATTGACGGCCTGCTCTCTTCCCATACAGAATTAAATGACGAGTTCTGGGAAGAATTTGAGGAAATCCTGATCATGGCAGACGTTGGCATGGAAGCAGCCACACAGCTCATGGACAACTTAAAGGAGCGTGCTCGAAAGGCCGGGACAGATGATCCCAACGATTTCAAGGATATCCTTCGAGATGAACTGGAAGACATCTTCAAGGTGCCGCCGCGTATCGAAGCAGTGAATCCCCCCGAAGTCCTCATGATGGTCGGCGTCAATGGCGTGGGAAAGACCACCACTATCGCCAAGCTGGCGCATCGAGCGCAAATGCAGGGACGTAAAGTGCTCATTGCCGCAGGCGACACCTTCAGGGCCGCCGCCATTGAACAGCTTGAAGTCTGGGCCAAGCGCATCGGAGCCGGTTTCTTTGCCAAAAAAGAAGGGAGCGACCCGGCAGCCGTGGCCTATGAGGCCATGGATAAAGCGGTCAGTGAAGGATACGACCTTCTACTGCTGGATACCGCTGGTCGGCTTCACACCAAAATCAATCTCATGGAAGAGTTGAAAAAGATCGAACGCGTTGTGGGCAAGAAACACGAAGGGGCACCGCATCGCTGTGTTTTGGTCATCGATGCCACAACCGGCCAAAACGCTCTCTCCCAGACCAAACTTTTTAACGAGGCTGTGGGGGTCGACGAGATCATTTTAACCAAGCTCGATGGCACGGCCAAAGGCGGTGTTGTCGTGGCTGTCACACTGCAAAACAAACTCCCGATCACCTTTGTCGGCTTGGGGGAAAAGATGGAAGACCTGCGTCCGTTCAACGGCAAGGACTTTGCCAAGGCATTGTTAACGTAACCCTTTTATCAAACGGTAAACATCGTGTCTGAAGAATTTAAAAATCGCAATGGTGTGGAAGAAGGCGAAGCCAGCTTTGCCGAATTATTCGAGCAATACAGCGAAGGTGGCGGGGACGACCTGAATGTCGGAGACAAGGTTTCCGGGCAGGTCATTCAAGTTGGTGAAAGCACTGTTTTCGTTGACACCGGTACCAAACTCGATGGCATTGTCGAAAAAGACGAACTACTGGATGACGAAGGCAACTGCACCGTCAAGGAAGGTGACACGGTTGACCTATACGTTGTCGGCAAGGATTCCGGCGGCATTAAATTGTCCCGCGCCCTTTCGGGCATCGGCGGTCTCGCCATGCTTGAAGAAGCCAAAGCCAGTGCGCTCCCGGTGGAAGGAACTGTCGAATCCACCTGCAAAGGCGGCTTTAACGTCACGGTCATGCTCCGACGTGCTTTTTGCCCGGTCAGCCAAATCGACAACCACTTTGTGGAAGAACCCGAAGAATACGTTGGCAAGACCCTGGAATTTCTCATCACCAAACTGGAGCAAGGCGGTCGAAACATCGTCATTTCCCGCCGAGCCTTGCTTGAACGTGAGACCGCACAATCCATCGAGACCTTTACCGCTGACACCCAGGTCGGCGACGAAGTTGCAGGAACCGTTACCCGTCTGGCTCCCTTTGGGGCCTTCGTGGAAATCATGCCCGGCCTGGATGGCTTGGTGCATATCTCACAGATTTCCCATGGCCGCATCGGACATCCAGAGGAAGCGGTTTCCGTCGGTCAAAAAGTCAAGGCCAAAATCATCAGATATGAACATGACGACAAAGGACGCTTGAAGATATCTCTTTCCATGAAAGAGTTGGCTCAAGACCCTTGGGACACCATCGCCGCGACCTTTGCCGAAGGCGACAAGGTCACCGGCAAGGTTGTTCGTTTGACGGATTTCGGTGCCTTTGTGGAGATTGCACCCGGCATTGACGGCTTGGTTCATGTTTCCGAAATGAGCTATACCCAGCGCGTTCACAAGCCTTCCGACTTTGTCGAAGAAGGTCAACAGGTCGCCGTTCAAATCAAGTCCATCGACCCCGTAGCCCGCCGTATTGGTCTGTCCATGAAAGACGCGGAAGGCGATCCATGGATGGATGTAGAAGATAAATATCAGGCCGGACAAAAAGTGAAAGGCACTGTGGAAAAACGGGAACAATTCGGCATTTTCATCCAGCTCGAACCTGGCATCACCGGTCTATTGCCCAAATCCGTCATTGCCCACAGTGAAAACGCCTCCCAATTTGAACGACTGCACGCTGGTGACAGCGTTGAGATCGTTATCGGTCAGGTCAAAGCCGGAGAGCGAAAAATATCCCTCACCACTGGCGACAGTCAGGAGGACGGAGACTGGAAAGAGTTTATTCCCAAAAAGCAACCGTCTTCGGAAGGCTTCAGTGGCGCGGGCTTGCTGGGGGAAGCACTCCAAAAAGCATTGGACAAGAAAAATAGCCGATAAGTATCAGCCCTTCAAAGCCTGATTCGCATTGCCAATCGGGCTTTTTGAGGGATTATCCGATTTGAGGGTATTTTCCATCATTCATCCCGCGCCGACAGCCGCATCCTTATGCCGCGCGTCAGCCGGGAGCGAAGCAGACGGCTCTGCACAGCCAGCGCGGCTTGGCCTTTCCGCGATTCTTGGCAGAGCAAACGCGTGAACAATCTTTTGCTTTGCCAACCTCACCACACGCGCTCTCATGGAGAAAAGGACGCTTGAACCGGAAGTGCCGAAAAAAGGGCGCATGGGGCGTTACGTTGTCGGGGAGAAGATAGGACGCATGGGCTCTTACATTGTCGGGGAGAAGAAGGGCGTATCGACTTGGCGTATCTTTGCCGAAGTGCGTGTCTCAAAAAAAAAGATCATCCGATTTGAGGGTACTTTTCCATCATACATCCCGCGCCGACAGGCGCATCCTTTACCGCGCGTCAGCCGGGAGCGAAGCGGACGGCTCTGCGGAGCGAGCGCGGCTTGGCCTTTCCGCGCTTCTTGGCAGAGCAAACGCGTGAAAAATCTTTTGCTTTGGCGGCCTCGCCACACGCGCTCTCATGGATAAAAGATGAACCTTTTTTTGAGGGAGCGTAAGGCTATCGGGAAAACTATTCTACCATGGGGCGTCGACTTCAGCCATAAAGCCGGGAAACTCTATTTTTTGGTGGTGCAAACGAAGCCCTCCTGCGCCACCGCGACCATAGAGCGGATCGCCCACAATGGCATGGCCGAGACTGGCCAAATGCGCCCGTATCTGGTGACGCGCCCCTTTTGCAATGAGGCAGCGCACTTCCGTGGTATCGGCCTCATGATCATGCGACACCGCTTCCACGTCAGTCCAGCGACAAGGATCAGTACTGTCTTCGGCAAGTACTTTGGTCTTTTTTCGATTGGCAGTGTCCAACGCCTTCTTTATGGTCACCCATCCGTCCAGCCGCCCATGAACGACTGCGCCGTAAAATTTCTTGATCTTTCCTGCAGACTCAAACGCCCGATAAAGCGATTTTGCCTCAGGTTGCAAAGCAACCAGCAACAGCCCGGAAGTCAGATAGTCCAACCGATTCAGGAGCACCGGGGACAGACCAGGGAAGACATCTGGCAGCATGTTTTCGACACACGGCTCTTCTTTTCCGTCAATGGAGGCGGAATGTACTCCACCGGGCTTATACACGGCCGCAAACAGGTCATCCTTCCGCACCACCTCGACATCACACGTATCCATCGGTACAGATGCTCCCTTCATGCGAAGCGTTATCTCCTGCCCGCCAAGCACCTTATAACCGGGCCTGGCCTTACGCCCGTTCACCTCGACCCTTCCCTCATCGCAAAGGCGACGCCTTAGTCTCAGGCCAGAACCGGGCAACAATTCCGTTACGACCCGGTCCAGACGCGCCCCTTCCAAGGACTCGGAAACAATATATTTTTTTGCTGACATCAATTCAACCCTGCACTTCAACTAATTGA
>PDWI01009281.1_pt1 | contig 11341 bp, 10 predicted proteins | sample 1430891 | NCBI WGS metagenome assembly PDWI01 (sample SAMN01162508, study PRJNA174530) | Oral metagenome, whole genome shotgun sequencing project. | biome: Marine environment; feature: Marine mammal; material: Swab sample of the gingival sulcus; isolation source: swab sample of gingival sulcus... | reverse complement strand
CCTGCCTTTGGGCAGGGACTCCCTTCAAAGGGAGAATTTATTTAAGCTACTTATAAATCGTTGGCATAATAACTTTTTGCTTATCTTGAGCATAGGTCAAATTAAGTAAAATTCAGCATTTTTCGAGCGCCTGTATCCGTGAGGATATGGGCGTTTTTTTTTGGTTTTATTGCTCTATATAAGTTCTTGTTAATGAGTGTTCTATATTTCACTTCAGAATGGTAAAAAAAGTTTAGCGGAAAACTTTTGAAAACTTTCCGCTAAACTCAAAGAAGTTTTCCCTTAAACTCATTTGACTTTTCCCATAAACTTTTTCAAGTTAATTCTTAGCTTTGTTTGAAGTGGTACAATTTTATATCTTCTCTTTTTGATGCATTTATTTGCTAAGAAAAAGAGTATTTTTCAAAATATATTGTATCTTTGTAAAATAGTGAGGTGATAAACCACATAAAACTAATAATATTTTTCACTCTCTAGGAGTAAATTTGATTTAATTAACATTTATTTGAGATTAGAATGAAACGTAACTATTTAATAATCTGCATTGTTCTCTGCTTGCTTAGCCTTGGGGCTTGTAAGCGAAGTGAATGCCGTAGCTGTCTTGAAAAAAAATATAGTCAGCAATCTCGAGCTCTTCTTTTTTATTTAGCAGGGGATAATAATCTTGCTTTTGACGCGGACAATAACCGTCAAGCGCTTCTTGAGGCGTGGACACCTAAGCAGGGACCTTTGCTCGTTTTTTCTGAAACAGATAAAAAGTCTGCTTCATTAGAAATTATTATTCTCAAAGATGGGAAGAAAGTTTGGCAAGTCGTGAAGACTTATCAGGAAGAAAATAGTGCTAGTCCAGAGCTATTAAAACAAGTCATTCAAGATACAAAAGAGGCAGCACCTCTGCGTTCCTATGGTCTTGTGCTTTTTAGTCACGCCACTGGTTGGTTACCGCAAAAGGCATTTTCTAAGCCCAATGACTTCCGCTCTATTATGATGGATAAAGATCAGGAAATGAGCTTCAATGAATTTTGCAATGCTTTGCCAGACTCGTCGTTTGACTTTATAGCCTTTAATATGTGCTTTATGTCAGGTATTGAGACCTCTTATGCTTTACGTAAGAAAACACCTCTTATTATTGCTTCTACAACGGAGATTCTTAGTCCTGGTTTTATTCCTGTTTATAAGTCAAATTTGGAAAAACTATATCGCAAAGAACCTGATGCTGTCGGCTTTGCTAAAGCCTTTTACAAGCATTTTGAGCAGTTAGAAGGGCAGTATCGTTCTGCGACGATTAGCGTTATTAAGACCGAAAAGCTTGATGCTCTAGCTGAGTTTGTTAAAGCTCATAAACCGAAACAGCTAAGTAATGAGGCAATTGCTTCTATTCAGCATTTTGATCGCAAGAATACTCATTTATTTTTTGATTTGAGAAGCTATCTACTTAAAGCCAATGAGCAAATTAAAGCTTCAGAGTTGAATAAGTATTTAGATGACGTACTCCTTTATAAAGGTAATACAGGGAAGATTGTGAAGCTGAACATTAAGGAGCATTCAGGTTTTAATACCTATATTCCACAGGACGGTTTGCCTAAGTTAAACGAAGCTTATCAAGAGACTGCTTGGGCTAAGTTCTTGAAAGATTAGAGCTTATTATCAAGAGTAAGCTAATGACTAAAAGCCCCTTGGGAAAAATTTTCCCAAGGGGCTTTCTTGTATGTTTGATCTCGATTTTTATAGCTCTTGAATGCTGGCGCTGAGGAGGCGGTAGATTTCTGCTAGCTTAGTTTGACTGGAGAGTGCCTTTAGATGTTCCTGCATCGTGTTTTCATCGTGCCGAATGGCAGGACCTGTCTGGGCAGTCTTAGCTGGTAGCTCGTGGAGCTTGGCAAGCGTCTCGTCAATGAGTGGTAGAAGTGTCTTTGGCTCAATGCCTTCTCTTTCTAACATTCCTTCTGCAAGTGCGATAAGATGATTGCTGAAGTTGCAAGCAAAGACTGCCGAGCAGTGGAGCTTTGCCCTGCTTTCGCTAGAGAGCCACTGTATGTTTTTAGAGAAAGCAAGCGCAAGTTCCTCAACTTCAGCGCTGGTGTCTGCGAGGGCTTCCAAATAAAGCGGAATACTATTCCAATCAAGCTCACGCTCTTTACTGAAGGTTTGCAGGGGGTACAGCACTGCAGACTGCTGATGATACTTTGCCATTGCTTGCACTGAAACTGAGCCTGCTGTATGTAGCCAAATACCTTTTGTTGGGGGCATCTTAGCCCAAACTGTTTCAAGGGCTGAGTCCGCCAAGGCAAAGATGTAATAGTCTGCATCTTGTTTGACTTGACCAATTTCATTAATCGCCTGAACTTCATTTGGAAAAGGGATTTGTGCAAGCAGGTCTTCCGCCGTCTTTAGCTGACGACTGAAGACTTGTTTAAGCTCGTAAGCTTGGACTTCGCTGAGCTTTTTCGCTAGATGAAAAGCTACGCGTCCAGCTCCTAGAATAACGATTTGCTTAGGCATTGCTTGGCTCTTCAGGTTCTTCTTCGTGATATTTTCCAATGTGGATTTTCTCCCATTTTAGGCTTTCCACTGGGCGTTCAGGAGCTTCGCCATTGGTATAACCAACGCCAATAATGCATAAGACCTCTAACTGATAAGGAATGTCCAAGAGGTTGCGGACATATTCTGCTGAGTCTTGACCATTGGCTGTCAGACGTCCTGCAACCTCTGCCCAACAAGAGCCTAGCCCCATTTCCCAAGCTTGCAACTGCAGATAGCCTGCCGAGAGTGAAGCGTCGGCAATCCAATGCTTGCATTCCATCGGAGAACCAAGGACAACAACAGCTAATGGCACGTCACGAAGGAAGGCACAGCCTTTCTCTCTTAGATGGCTCAGAGCTTCAAGCTTTTCCTTATCCTCAACGAGGACAAACTGGGTAGAATGTCTATTCATCGAAGACGGTGCGCGGAGGGCTGCCTCCATCAGTACGCTTACTTGCTCTGGTGTAAGGGATTTGTCTTTGTGATAAATACGAATGCTTCTGCGTGTGCGTATTGCGTCTAATATCTTTACTTCTTTCATTTCGTCTTTGTTTTCAGAATAATTTAATGTGTGGCGAGATACTTAAGTATAGTTCGATGTACGAACTGAATTTAGCTTTCAGTAGAGGGTTGCACCAAAGTGCGCCAGATAAGCCGAAGCTGTAATCCTTTTGTTCAATGAAATTATAGGAGACCTTCGCCTGTATGTAAGCGGAATGCCCATCTTCATTGATAAGCTCTCCGTCGCTTCGTATCGTCTGTGCGAAAGGACTGCCCAAGATGCTGAGGAAATTATGCCCATACCATAGGTTTAGGTTTGCTTTCAGATGCTGAACTTGTAGCTCATTCTTAAGGTATATGCCCCAGCCTTCACTGACTTTGTAATGCTCTCCTCTCTGCATATAAGTCAAACCATAGAGACTGCTTTTGAGCTGGCAAGCACGTTGTAAGAGCTGAAGCTCCTGCTGATAGCTAAGCCCTAGAGCAAGGTTTGCCCAAGTGTGTACGGTATCTGCAACGATGTTGGTCTTACCGCCTCGGTGTCCTGTTAAGGCTTGTAGCGAAGCGTTCCAGTGAGATGTTTTCTTTTCTGCAAAGCGCCTTTCAAGGTCTAGCCCCACAAAGAAAGCTTCTTGATGCTTGTCATCGTTAAAGATGAAGCTCTGCCAATCGACCCATATATCAGCTTTTGTCCTTGGACTTTCGTATCTAATCTCAGCACCAGTCTCACTGTCAGCACTTAGGTTTAGCTCGGGGTTGTAAATCGGTTCAATGATCTGATGCTTAGCTCCTCCGTCAAGAGCGCCTAAGATTATTGCCCACTTCTTATTTAAGACAATCGAAGCTTGGAAGTAAGGGCGGAGGCGAAACTTGCTGTAATCCTCACCTTCGGAAGACCAATAGGCTAAGTCGCGGTAGGCAAGCCCTGCAGGGTACTTACTTGCGCCCCAATAGTACATATTCTCTACGCCGAGCTTTAATTTAATAGGCTGTTTTGTCGCAGGACTGTAGGTGAAAAAGCCCAAAGCACGATAACCTGGTAGGCTATAGTCTCTTGTTATTTCGCCAGAGTATTCGTTATTTCTAAAGAAACCTTCCCCAATGAAATCAAGCGATAAGCTTTGCTTTTCGCGTGGCTTTCCCTCATCAAAGATTGAGGCTATCTGAGCTCTGTAATAAGTCTGAGCAAAACCTCTACTCAAGCCAAAGGTGCAGGTCGATAGTATTAAGCAAAGAAATAATTTAATCGTTCGCATTAGGACGCTTATTGCCTTGTTTACTGATGAATAAATTTAATACTCCTTTGTTCGCCATCTACAGATAAAACTGCGATGTAGACCTTATGCCTTGCTAATGCGCCAAGGTCGAAGATGTTTTGTCCAAGCGTTAAGCTCTCTGTTTGATAGCAGAGCTTCCCTTCAAGGTCATAGATACGGAGCTTAGACATTTCCCTGTCATTAGTGCCTATTTTATTGATATAGGCATAGAGCTTACCCTTGCTGTAGTAGCAGAGTGGGGTATTGACTAGCTGAACCTTGCCTCCCAAGGTAATTGGCCTAGCCGACTGGAGAACAAGATCCAGCCAAACAGCACCTTTTCTTGTCTCATTCCATTGTCCAGCTCCTTGTGAATAATAGGTCAGGCTGTTGGCTCTAGCTCCTTTGTTGCTCTTAAGTAAAGGCAATGTAATAGGCTGACCAGCTTCCGCACGTCTTAGGCAAAGGAGATATTTCCCTGCTTGAATCTTGACGCCAGCCTTAGGCTGAAAGACCTCAATCGTATCTTTAAGTATCGTGCGCGGATTGGGGACAAAAGCAGAAGAGCTCTGACTATAATACTCATAAGTTGGCATCGTTACTTCGCTTGACCAAAGAACTTCGCCAACCTCTTTCCCTTCAATCGGACGTAGCTCAAGTAGATGTTTGGGGAAGTTGAGCTGTAGCTCCTTATTACCTTTGAATACAAAGTATGAACCAAGCACTTCCATCTCGCCATCTCCTTCAATCTCAAGAAAACGTGCTAGCCCGTTATGCGCCTCATTATAAATCTCTAATGACTGCTCTTTTGCGTAGAACTCACTGAGGCGATAGACTTGATTTGTCTCATTTGGATCGAAACCTGCGCAGGCCTTTGCCGAAGTATTATCTGGATCAAGCCAAGGCTTGAGCGATTGCATTGCTGTACTGCCTTCCCACGTTTTGTAGAGGGCAAAGAACTTATCGTTTTTAGGGTCATAACAGCTTGAAACTCCTCCTGTCAATCCACCGATAATCCGCCCTTTTTTGTCAAAGAGTGGCGAGCCTGAAGAACCTCCAGCTGTTGTGCCTATGCTCCATTTTTTGACGAGCCAATGCGTATTTTTGAAGATTAACCCATTGACTTTGTATGTGGATAAGAGGCTTATATCTTTTTCTTTTGATAGGTTAAAGCGTTTAGTTGAAGCCCAAGGGTGATGAATGTTGAAAAATTTTCCTTTGGGATTAGGGTTAATGTTCCAACCCGAAAAATAAGGATTGTAAGCAGGCGGAATGAATTTTTTGCCCAGTGCATTGCTTGGCAGTCCAGTCAGTTTAAGGAGTGCCATATCAGTGCCTGTGTTATAGGCGATAAGTTCAGCGCCACTAATTGTCTTTTCCTCACTTCCTCTTATGTTACCGTTAGGGATAGGGCTTTGAAAACCAAAGAATACAACTGTCGTTTGAGCCGTTTTCTTGACGCGTTCTAAGTCATTCGGATAGCTGAAAACACGATTAACGCAGTGCGATGCAGTTAATAAGTAAGGTGTCCCATCGTGCCTTGCGTTGTTGATGAGGCTGGCTGTGGACATCGTGTCTCCGTCGGTAACGAGTAAGACGACCGAACGCGCTTGCAAATCTTGCGCTTCGTGCTTGATGACGTTATCCGCGCAGAAAAGTCCACTCAAGGCTCCTTGGTAATCATAATAAGGCTCACCCTTAGAGAAGCCATATTGTTCTCTAAATGCCAAGTCCTGTATGTCTCTGAAACCGTGCGAAAAACGTGTAATTCTAAAGGGCAAAGTCTTGGACTTGTCTCCCTCAGAGGCTACATAGATGAGCTTAATCGTTTCGCCCTTAATCGGAGCTAATTGCAGAACTTTACTTGGCGTATTGTTAAGCGAACTTAAAGCCTTGTTGTTGATTTTCTGCCCATAGACGAAGAGCTTAGCGTCGTCTTTCAGCTCGTAGTCCTCAAAGAGGAGTGAGCCTGAAAGCGCCTTTGGACTTGTGATAGAGAAAGTCCAAACGTAGTGTCCTTCATTGTCAAGTGACCATTGCCCTAATTTCTGTAAATCTAAGTTCAGCGGGCGGTTAATGGCAAAGCGATATACGCGAAACTCTGAGGACTTATCATTGAGCTTTGTACTTCTAAATTCATCGGCGTTTAGTTCGTCAAGGACTAAGTCTTGTGCAGAGACATAGCTTGCACGAAGCTCTTTGATAGGCGCTAAGGCGCTAAGATTTGGGGCTTTTGCCGAAATCTTATATTGAGCGTTTGCTTCCCCTAGGCTTAGAGTGGCAAGGCATAGGCTCAAGGAATATATAAGTTTTAATCTTTTCATTTGTGTTACTCTATTTCGTATGTCGCTTGTTGTTAATTACTTTCTTTAATCTATTTATGAGACATACATCAGAACAAAGATACAATATATTATGCGGATTGCGATTTTCTTCCCTTTGCTTTTGACTTCACAAAATAGGGGAGTGTTTAGCCTTAGGCTAAGCTCCAAAAAGTTTTCCCATAAACTTCTGAGAGTTTAGCGCTAAGTTTGAAAGAGTTTTTGGGAAAAGTCATTTGAGTTTATGGGAAAACTTTTTAGATCTTTCTGATGTGTCTTGTAAACCTCTGTTTAATAGTTGTTTATGTTTGTTGGGTTGTCTTGTGTTTTTGCCCTGTTTGTCTCCAAATTTTAGCCCCTTACAAACCCATCGTTTTTAGCTCTTATTTCTAAGCTTTGTTGCTTCTTCTAAGACAATTACAAGTAGCTATCTAAGGAATTTACTAAATTATTATGATTGATTAAAATAAATGTCTTAACTTTGTATGGCTCGTGTGGATTTGAGCGATACAATACTTGTATAAGGATATAATAAGAAATATAAAATAGATATGTCAAAACAGAATGAAAATCAGTTCGAGGAGTTCGAACAAGTTGATCAAGCCCTCGTAGAAGGCGAACGTTTCGTTGAGAAACACTTAAATAAGATTCTGATTGCTGTAGGAGCTGTTGTTTTAATCGGTCTTGCAGTCTATGCTTATGTTAAGTTTTACAAAGAACCACGTGCAGAGAAAGCTGTTGCAGCTGCTTACGTTGCGGAGAATAACTTTATCCTTGGTAAGGACAGCCTAGCTATCGCTGGAGAAGGCGTGGCAAGCAAAGGGCTTCGTCAGGTTGCAGAAGAGTATTCAGGTACTGCTACTGCTTCTGTGGCTCACGTATATACTGGTATCGCTCTCTATGAAGAGGGTAAGTATGAAGAAGCTATCAAAGAGCTTAAGCAGTTTGAAGGTGATGATGTGTATGTAGCTCCTTCTGCTGTGCGTTTGACAGGTGACTGCTACGTTCAGCTTGGTAAATATGAAGAGGCTCTTTCTGCTTATGAGAAGGCTGCGAGTATGGCTAGCAATCCTGCGATTACGCCTAGCTGTCTAGTTAAAGCAGCTCGTGTATGCGAAAAGCTTGGCAAGAAAGATAAGGCTGTAGCCCTATACGAAGAGATTAAGAATAAGTATTATACTACGCCAGAAGCTAGTACAGTAGAGGCAGATCTTCTACGTGCTAAGGCTGGAAAGTAAACAATACATTAAATATAAGCGAATATGTCAACGATAGATCATATCGCTACTAAGCCTAACGAAGCTCAAATTCTCAATGCTGAGGGTTTGAGCTTTGGCATAGTAGTGGCAGAGTGGAATAGTCACATTACAGAAGAATTGCTTCGTGGTGCGATTAAGGTTTTGGAAGCTGCCCAAGCAAGAGAAATTCAAATAATGCACGTTCCAGGGACTTTTGAACTTGTTAATGGAGCTGCACGCTTTAAAGACGAAATTGGTGTTGATGCCATTATTGTTATTGGTTGTGTCGTTAGAGGAGACACGCCTCACTTTGATTATATCTGCCAAGGAGTAACGCAAGGTATCGCGCTTCTAAACACTCAAGCAAGTCCTGCGAGAATTTATCACAAATATTCTCCAATAATTTTCGGGGTCTTAACAACTGAGGATATGGCTCAGGCAGAGGAACGTACGACTGGTAAGCTTGGAAATAAGGGCGAAGAATTTGCAGAAGCTGCTATAAAAATGTGCAGAATTACTTGCACGATTCAAAAATAGTTATTACCTTTGCAGAGCAAAAGACAAAAGAAGGGCAGTTACCAGAGTGGCCAAATGGGGCTGACTGTAACTCAGCTGGCTTACGCCTACGGTGGTTCGAATCCATCACTGCCCACTTTTCTCTTGCGGAAGTAGCTCAGTTGATAGAGCATTAGCCTTCCAAGCTAAGGGTCGCGGGTTTGAGCCCCGTCTTCCGCTCTAAAGTTCAAGTGAACTGATTTTTCATAACGAAGGAAAGAGTTTCTATTATAAGGAACTCTTTTTTTGTATCTACTGGAATTATAAGTTTAGATGCTAAAAGGCATTGCTTTCTCCTTGGGATAATCCCTCTTTTTTAGTACTTTTGGAGAAAAGGATTAAATACATATTATTATGAGTGAAGAAATAATGGGTTATGATGATTTAGAAGCAGTTGCTTTTATTCGCAATCATATTCCACAAGAGCTGAAAGAGGCTTGTTCGGACGATGATATTATCTATATCGTTGATTTGACTTATGAGTTCTATGAGAGTCGTGGTATCATCAGCGATGACGAAGATGAAGACGCTGTCTTGGAGTTTGATGAAGAGGAATTGCTTGAGTTTGTCGTTAAGAACGCCTTACGTGATAAGGTGGGTAAATTTGACAAGGAGCAAATTCGCTTTATTATTCAGGCAGATATGGCTTATTGTGAGAGCTTAGGCGTTTTTGAAGATTAGGACAGCAGCGACGAATGGCAAAAAATAAACTTGCAAAGTTTGCAGATATGGAAGGCTATCCTCACGTCTTTCAGTATCCTTGGGCAAAGATTTCTGTAGAGAGTTTCCCATTGAAAGGACGTTGGCGAGAGGACTTTTTTCATAATGATAAGCCTATCGTGCTAGAGCTAGGCTGTGGTAAAGGCGAATACACTGTAGGTCTTGGTGAACGTTTCCCTGATAAAAACTTTATTGGCATTGATATTAAGGGTGCTAGAATGTGGACAGGGGCGACTGAAAGCCTAGAGAAGGGAATGAAGAACGTTGCCTTTCTGCGTACAGAGATTGAGCTATTGGAGCATTTCTTTGAGGCTGGAGAGGTTGATGAGATTTGGATAACCTTCCCAGACCCTCAGATGAAGAAAGTTAATAAGCGCTTAACTTCATCGCGTTTCTTGACGCGTTATCTGAAGGTTTTAGCTCCGAAGGGACGCATACACTTGAAAACTGATAGTCCATTCTTATATACCTACACGAAGGCATTGCTTGAGCTTAATGAACAAGAGGTGCATATTGATACTTCTGACCTCTATGCTAGTGAAGGCTTGGTAACAGATATTTTGGATATTAAGACTTTCTATGAGCGTCAATGGCTCAGCCGTGGGCTAACGATTAAGTATTTGCAGTTTACGCCTGCCGAACCAAAAGGTGGCTGGCAAGAACCTGATATTGAGATTGAGCCTGATAGCTACAGAAGTTTTGGGCGTAACCGCCGAACGGCTTTAGATAAGTAAAGAACATTAAAGGGATAAGCAGATGACACAAACGAAGATATATCCTAATCTTGTGCTTGAGGCTTTGGCAATGGTTCGTTGTCCTGGGACAGGGAAAAACCTTGTAGAGGGCAATATGGTAGAGGATGATATGCGGATTGATGGCTTGAAGTTGAGCTTTTCGCTTATTTTTGACCGAGCAAATGCTCCCTTTATGAAGTCTGTTGTTAAGGCTGCAGAGAAAGCTATTTATACTTACGTTGGGGAAGATGTAGAGCTGACTATTAACGTCAAGGAGCCTGAAGTGCCAGCTCCTCAGGAGGAAAATAAAATTTTGCCAAAGGTAAAGAATGTTCTCGCTGTCTTCTCAGGTAAGGGAGGAGTAGGGAAGAGTACAATATCTGCTAACTTGGCTGTGGCACTTGCTCGCCTTGGCTATAAAGTCGGTTTGCTTGATGCTGATATTTTTGGTCCTTCAGTGCCAAAAATGTTTGGCTGTGAAGATGCTCGTCCTATCCTAGAGGAAGTCGAAGGGAAGGAGTTGATTAAAACAGAAGAGCACTACGGTGTGAAAATGCTCTCGATTGGTTTCTTTATCAATGTGGAAAGTCCTGTTCTTTGGCGAGGCAGTATGGCGAGCAATGCACTCAAACAGTTAATTACAGAAGCTAATTGGGGCGAACTTGATTACCTTGTGCTTGATATGCCCCCTGGGACAAGCGATATCCACTTGACCTTAGTGCAGACCTTAGGCATTACGGGGGCTATTGTCGTTACGACGCCACAAGATGTTGCACTCGCTGATGCAGTCAAAGGAATTGCAATGTTCAGAGAGGAACAAATCAATGTGCCTGTTCTTGGGTTAGTGGAGAATATGGCTTGGTTTACGCCTGAAGAATTACCAAATAACCGTTATTATCTATTTGGTAAAGAGGGGGGTAAACGCTTAGCAGAGGAACAAAAGATTCCTTTCCTTGGGCAAATCCCAATCGTTCAAGGCATTTGTGAGCAGGGCGACCTTGGTAAACCTATCGCAACGGAAGAAGATAGTATCGTTGCTAATCAGTTCTTGCTCTTGGCAGAGGAGGTAAACCGTCAGGTAGAGCTGAGGAATGAACGCTTAGCTCCTACTCAGAAAGTAGAAATCAATAAGAAATAAAAGCATATAATAATAAGGATAGAGGAATGGTCTGTCGCGGTACTTATTCTTGGAGTATAGTATCGAGGAACGTCTGGGCAACGCAGAGTGCCATACTTCTTAACGGGAAGCTAGGCGTGAGCTTAGAGTAGCGTAACAGAGAATGACAGCCTACTTGAAGTCTTTCGTGAGAGAAACTATAAGTCGGTGATGGTGAAAAGGTGGGGTAAGAGCCTACCAGACATTGCAGTGATGCTGTGTGCTGTACGCCTTATGGGTTGCAAGATCGCGTAAACCGACGCTAACTAGGGTTACTCGCCCAATGTCGGAGGGTAGATTGCTAGAGCTATGGTGTGAGCCATAGTCGAGATAAATG
>PDWI01009280.1_pt1 | contig 11342 bp, 11 predicted proteins | sample 1430891 | NCBI WGS metagenome assembly PDWI01 (sample SAMN01162508, study PRJNA174530) | Oral metagenome, whole genome shotgun sequencing project. | biome: Marine environment; feature: Marine mammal; material: Swab sample of the gingival sulcus; isolation source: swab sample of gingival sulcus... | reverse complement strand
ATGGGAAGATATTCTTGACCCTGCTTTTGAAAACAGGGTTTCTCTTCCCGTGGGAGACTTTGACCTGTTTAACGGGATCCTTCTTAATATCCATAAAAAATATGGTGATGAAGGTATTAAGAAATTGGGACGCAATCTTCTTGAATCTCTCCATCCATCACAGATGGTGAAAAGTGACCGGCAGAAACAGAACCGCCCTATAATAACAATAATGCCCAGCTTTTTTACAAAGATGGCCAAAAGCGGAGGGCCCATGACGGCTGTATGGCCGAAAGACGGAGCAATTATTAGTCCGCTTTTTATGCTTTCAAAAAAAGATAAGATAGAAGAACTTCAGCCGGTTATAGATTTTTTTGCATCAAAAGAGGTTGGAGAAATATTATCTCACAGCGGGCTTTTCCCAAGTATTAACCCCGATGTTGATAATAATCTTTCAAAAGATGACGGCTTCATGTGGCTCGGCTGGGATTATATCTATGATAACGATATAAGTAAGCTTATAAGGCATTGTGAAAGCGTCTTTGAGAATGCAGTTGGGTGATGGTAAGTTATGAATTTGATTACAATTTCGGGTCCGCCTTCTTCCGGTAAAACCTCGGTTATTTTAAAAACTATTGACTCGCTTAAAAAGCGCGGTCTGACAACCGCGGTCGCAAAGTTTGACTGCCTCTATACCGATGATGATGTCCTCTATGAGAAGGCAGGAATACCGGTAAAAAAGGGGCTTTCAGGAGCTCTCTGCCCCGATCATTATTTTATCAGTAATATTGAAGCAGTTACAAAATGGGGCTTTGAGAATAATTTTGATCTCCTTGTAAGTGAATCTGCCGGACTATGCAACCGCTGTTCACCTTATATAAAGGGAATAAAGGCCGTATGTGTTATAGATAATCTAAGCGGTATAAATACTCCTAAAAAAATAGGCCCCATGCTCAAATCAGCAGATATTGTTGTAATAACCAAGGGCGATATTGTTTCTCAGGCTGAGCGCGAAGTCTTTGCTTCAAGGGTTAATACTGTTAATCCTGCCGCAACTATAATGCATATAAACGGCCTGACAGGGCAGGGCAGCTATGAACTTTCAACACTGCTTTACAGTGATGAGGAGCATGTTAAAACTCTTAAAGGTAAAGAACTTCGGTTTCCGATGCCTTCAGCACTATGTTCATACTGTCTTGGAGAAACCAGGATTGGCGATGAGTTTCAGTCCGGAAATGTACGCAAGATGGATGTTGAGGGTAAATAACAATGAGTATTACGGCAGAAAGCATTCGTTCAACCATGATTGGAAAACTTCTTTCAGATTTTCCATTTATATTGGCATATTTTAATGATAATAATCTCGTTATAACCGAAAAGGAAAAACTTACTCTTGAGCAGTATTTTTCCGGTTTTGATGAAGAAGAAATTGAGGATAATGCCATTGATCCTGAGCTTCATTACCGGCAGATAGCTGAGTACATTAATCAGATGAATGCCTTTTTAGGGAATGAAGATACATCAGTAAGATCTGTTACCATTCTTCCCGGAACTGATAAATCGGGCAACAAAGAAAAATTTGAAGAGCTTAAAATAAACAAGGGCGAAATTATATGTATTGTCGGTCCTACAGGTTCAGGAAAAAGCCGCCTGCTTGGTGATATCGAATGGGTTGCACAGAAAGACACCCCTACATCACGGCAAATTTTGATTAATGATGATATTCCTGATACAAAATGGAGGTTTTCAACTTCGGATAAACTTGTCGCGCAAATTTCGCAGAATATGAATTTTGTAATGGATCTGAGTGTATATGAGTTTGTAGAGCTGCATGCAGAGAGCCGGCTTGTTGAAAACCGTGAAGAGGTTATCAGAAGAATTATCGAAAATGCAAACGCCCTTGCAGGAGAGCAGTTTTCCAAAGAAACTCCCATTACAAGCCTCAGCGGCGGTCAGTCCAGAGCATTGATGATAGCTGATACAGCAATTCTTTCAAAGTCACCTATCATCCTGATTGATGAAATTGAGAATGCGGGGATTGATCGAAAGCAAGCCCTTGATCTTCTTCTCTCTGAAGACAAGGTAGTTCTAATGGCAACCCATGATCCTATTTTGGCGCTTATGGGCGATAAGAGAATTGTCATTAAAAATGGCGGAATATACAAGATAATTGAGACAACTGAAAAAGAGCGGGAAATACTAAGTACACTTGAGCAAATGGATAGAACCCTTCTTTCTTACAGAACAAAGCTAAGACTGGGTGAAATCCTTAATAAAATATAGAAGGAGCTTGCGATGAGCGGAAATATACATGAGGGATGTGCCGGAACCTTTGAAAGCGGAAAAGAGGTTGTGGATAAAATCAGAATGATGGGCTTTGCTGAGCAGTTTATGCCTATGCCCTTCGACATCAAATGCGTAAAATGCGGAAATGATTTTGAAATGGATAAATTCGAAGGAAGATGCCCAAGCTGTAACATGGTGTACGGGGTTGTTCCATGTCATGCATTTGATCCTGAAAATATTCAGGCTGCAGGAATAGATTATTAGATAATTATTAGATAGATGCAATTAAAGGTTGGCTGCTTTTGAAAGGGTTTCAGCTTACTGCCTTAACCTTCTAAACAGTTACATAGCTGAATACTGTGTATCCTATATACATTAAAAGCAGAAGCATTCCATGCCAGCGCCTTACTTTTTCCCTTGTGAATAAGGTTATAAGTCTGAATGTCAATAATATTCCAATCATTACAGGAAACTGCATTGTGAAGAAATAGACCGGAATTGGCAGCCCTGCCTTCGTAACCGATGCTGATGCGCCTACAACGAATAAGACATTTAGAATATCAGCACCAATGACGTTGCCTATTGCCAGATCACCATGACCGTTTTTGGCAGCCGAGATTGCAGTTACAAGCTCCGGAAGTGATGTTCCGAAGGCCACAAGTGTGGCTGCAATTATACTATCAGGAATACCTATTCTAAGAGCGGTTATACCAACTGTTGGTATGAGCACCTTTGATGATATTATAATCAGTGCAACACCCGCCGCAAGTTTGATTAAAACTATTACAATTCCGCCAGTTTCTGTGTTTTCCTCATTTTCAGAATCCGGTTCTTCCGAATTCCTTGACCAGCGGACTGTAATTATCATATATGCTGCGAGCAGTGCTATGAAAATAAAGCCGGCAAATTGGGGAATTGATGAGCCTGCAAGTACGGCAATTACTACAAGAAGAATCCCGGCCCCAAATTGAAGCCACCCCGGCCTGTTTACGAGCCTTTTATTCAACGCGAGCGGAGAAATAAGAGCTGCCACACCAATGATAAGTCCCGTGTCGCAGATAATTGAACCAACCGCGTTTCCAAGTGCCAAACCGGGATCCCCGCGGAAGGCAGCCATCACCGAAACCGATGCTTCAGGAAGGGTCGTTCCAAGGCTCACGATGGTTGCGCCAATCAGTACCTTGGGAACACCCCATTTAGCAGAAAGGGTAACAGCCTCATTAACAAGTAGATCCGCACCCTTACCGAGAACATAGAGTAATACAAGAATTATTACAAAAAGGACTAAAACAGGCAGATTGGTAATGAACGCAATGATGAATTCTTCCATACTTTTCTTAATTAAAAATATCTTTTTTATGCTTAATATTCAAGGTGGGTTTTTATCCTGGATGATTTTCAAAAATAATCATTTTTTTATTGTTATATATATATTCTCATGCTATTATTTAGTTAGTCTATTGGACTAACTAAATGGCGGTTAATAGTGAAGGTATTAAGCCAGCAGCGGATAAAAGAGAATAATCTTAAACTCATATACACCACGGTTGCGGATAACCCGCATATAACCAGAGTTCAATTAGCCAATATAACAGATCTAACAAAAACTACTGTTTCTTCGCTTGTAGAAGAACTTCTTGATAGAGGATTTATAGTTGAGAATGAGTTTAATGATGAATTGGTTCGTCCCGGGCGTAAACCGGTTTCAGCATTAGAACTGGACTACTCAAAACATTACATACTGTCCATCCTCTGGGAAAAGCATGAGATCGTTTTCAATTTGATTGCGCTTGATGCAACAGTCTTATTTAGCCATAAGTCAGATATTTCGGATTATTCCGAGGTGACCAGACTGATTGATGAGGTTTATATTAATGTACTCCGGCCGGCTGCCAATAATCTGAAGGCAGAATTATTAGCTGTTGTTATAGTTTTTCCGGGAGTTGTAAATAAAGAAGACGGTAGTCTTCATTCTACAATTCTAAATGTAATTGATAATAGAGAGTTAGCCGGGCAGTTAAAGCTTTTATTTCCTTTAGTACCACTTGCTTTTTTTAACGACACATCCTGTCTTGGTTATGCTGAGACAAAATTTACCGAGCTTGGCAAAAGTGATTTTGCTTATATAAATCTGAATGAAGGAGTGGGTGCCGCATTATTCACAAAGGGGAATATGCAGCAAGGGGCTGGTGCTGTGAATTGTCAATTTGGCCATGTTTCTCTTGATCGCAATGGGCCGGAATGCAGCTGCGGTAACCATGGTTGTGTTGATATTCTGCTTGGAGAGGTAGGCATGTACCGCAGAGGGCTTGAAAGCGGTTTTTCAGAAAAAGAAAGCCCATGTAATTTTGAACAACTTCATTCTTATCTGGAATGTAATCATGAATCTGCGAGGATGCTGGAGAAGGCTCTTGCGGATGATTTAGCCTACGCCTTGGGTATTTTAATATCTCTGAATTACCCAAAGGTAATTATCATAGGCGGTAAAGGCGCTGTTCTTGGTGAGAAATTTCTTGAAAAGGTCAGAGTTAAGGTAAAAGATAATGGTTTTAAACAGTTCACCGATCATGTAGAAATTTATTATTCCAAATTATCCAAAGATGCTTTGGCGCAAGGTGCAGCCCGTTATTTTATGGATGAATATTATAAGTTTCTGATCCCTATGGATGATACTCTTGTTCTTGGTTAAGGGGAGGTTTATGGATAGAGTAATTGCAGTAAATACAAATTGTTATCATGGATTCAGTGTTGAAGAAAGTCTGCAGGGAATCGCAGCAGCCGGATTTCATTGGATTGAACTTACGGCTACAAAGGGATGGACAGAACATGTTTTTGTTGATCAGACCTTTGAAAAACTGTTATCGGTAAAAGAGCTGATGCAGGAACTTGGTCTTGGTTGTATTGCCATGAGTGGTCATTGTAATCTTATGGATTCCAGTCGGCTGGCTGATTTTAAAAAGAATATTGATCTTGCAGAATTTTTCGGCTGCCGTTATATAGTATCCTCGGTTGGTGAGGCTCATATTGAAGATAAGGAAGTAGGCGGACTTGATGTATTGATCAGGAATATTAAATCACTTTTACTCCGGCTTGAAAAATATAATATGATGCTGGTTCTTGAAACTCATGGGGAACATTCTAAAGCTGATATCCTCATGGAAATAATTGAAAGTATAAATTCACCCTTGGTTAAGATTAATTATGATACAGCAAACGTTGTTTTTTATGGTGATGTTAAGCCTGAAGAGGATCTTCCAAAATGTGTAAATGAGGTAGCATACCTTCATTTAAAAGATAAGGCAGGTGAGGTAAATGAGTGGAATTTCCCCGCGCTTGGTGAGGGGGATATAAATTTCCCCGAAATATTTCAAGTTCTGAAATCTTCAGGAAATAATTCACCATTCAGTATAGAGATCGAGTTCACTGAGAAAGGTCCAGGCTCTCTCAATGAGGTTAATAGATCTGTTGCTGCTTCTGCAGAATATTTGAAAGGACATGGTTTTAGCTTATAAATAAATAATTAAGAACACGAATGTGTTTTTAAGTATAAAAATCAGGAGGAAAAAAATGAAAAGGTTACTTACTGCAATGTTTCTATTGCTGGTATGTGCTTCTGTTGTATTCGCAGGTGGACAGAAGGAAGGTGGAAAAGAGGGTTATACCATTGGCTATATTGCCTATGATATGACGGATATCTGGAATGAGTATTCAGCAAAAGCATTTGAATACGCGGCAAGTAAGGCTGATGTGCCTGTTAAAACTGTTATTCTGGACTCAAAGAATAGTCTTGAAGAATCAATAACTGCAATGGAAAGCCTTATTCTTCAGGGTGTTGACGGTATTTCTATTTTCCCGATCTCAACTGAACAGGGAGCTCAGCTTGTTAAAATGGCAAATGACGCCGGAATACCTGTAACGGTAGAAAATTTTGCGATGGATACCGAAGATCCGGGTGATTATCTGGCAACCGTTGCATGTCTTTATGATGATATCGGATATGCAGCCATTGAGTTTATTGCAGATGCTTATCCTGGAGCAAAAGTATTTTACTGTGCCGGACAAAGGGGTGCAGGAGTTTACGAGAAATACCAGGAAGGCATTGACCGTGCTTTAGAAAAATATGGTGACAAGGTTGAAATTGCAGCAACATTGCATGGTGACTGGCTTACAGATAAGGCTTACAACATTACAACAGATCTTGTTTCCAGCGGTACCGACTTTAATGTTATTTTTGCCAATAACGACATGATGGCACAGGGCTGTTATCAGGCTCTGAAGGACAGTGGAAAAAGCGGAATACCAATCATTTCTACAGGCGGTTCACCTGATGGTTACCAGATGCTTGTAGATGGTATCGAAACCGCAAATATGACTGCACCTGTATCTATTCAGGGTGTAAAGACCTTTATGAATATTTATGATTATGTAGTGAATGGCAAGGCCCCGGAAGAAAAATTTACAGCCCTTCCAATTATTCCTGTTTCTGCTGATAAACTTGATACCTTTATCGCATGGGATGACTATGAGGCAGCATACTCTTACATTAAATAATTAATATTATAGCCGGTTTTCCATATGGAAAGCCGGTATTTTTCAGAATAATGAATAGTAATAATAAAAACAGCCTTATTTCAGTAAATGATATCGTAATGGAATTCCCCGGTGTAAAAGCCCTGGATCAGATAAGTTTTGATCTCTTCCCTGGTGAGATACATTGTCTTGTTGGAGAAAATGGCGCTGGAAAATCAACACTTATGAAGATCCTGAGCGGGGCCTATTCTCCAACCGGCGGAACTCTTAATATAGAAGGCGATACTTATAAATCTTTGAATCCTAATCTTGCAAGGCAGAAGGGTATTGCAATCGTATATCAGGAAAACGATCTTGTTCCAACCATGAATGTTGTAGAAAATATTTATGTTGGGAATGAAAAATCTTCAGGTTTTGGGCTTGTTGATTTTTCTTTGATGCGTAAGGAAACAGAAAATCAGCTTAATGATCTTGGAATTCATATCCCCATGGATACTAATATTGAAGATCTTTCTGTATCTGATCAACAGTTTGTCAAAATTCTGAAGGCTCTTTCGTTTGAACCCCGGATCCTTATTATGGATGAACCTACATCAATGTTTAATGTTGAGGATGCGGCCCGTGTTCTTGAACTGGTCCGCAGGATTGCTGCAAAAAATATTGGTATAATCTACATTTCACATTTTTTGGATGAAGTTGTTTCGATAGCAGATAGAATTACGGTTATCAGGGACGGGCGTGAAGTTAATACTTATGATAATACCGCTCATGACACAGCATTGTCAAAAATTACAAATGATATGGTTGGCAGACCTGTCGAGATGTTTTATGAGAAAGAACAGCATCCTATAGGTGATGTTTTATTAGAAGTTGAGAATCTTCAGCTTTCTGCTGATAGCCCCAAATTATCGTTTCAAGTCAGAAAAGGTGAGGTTTTAGGTTTTGCCGGCATGGTCGGCTCTGGCCGTACAGAAATTGCACAGGCCATTGTCGGCGCAGCACCTAAGTATTCCGGTGTAATTCGGCTTGAGGGCCGTGAAATACGGATAAGAAATCCTTTTGATAGTATTAAAGCTGGAATGGCTTTTATTACTGAAGATCGGCAAAAGCTGGGGCTTATGCTTAATAAGCCGGTTATAGAAAACTCTCTTCTTGTTGCACTTCAGACCAAAATAAAAGGTTTCTTTTTTAAACTGAGAAAGCATGAAGACAAGGTCCTTGAGCTGATAAAGGCCCTGAGAATCAAGGTCCCCTCTGTATGGACTGATGTAGGAACTCTGTCCGGCGGTAATCAGCAGAAAGTTGTCCTTGCAAAGTGGCTTATGCTTGAACAATTATTGTTTATCTTTGATGAGCCTACAAGAGGTATTGATGTAAACGCCAAGGCTGAGTTTTACAAACAGATGAGCAATCTATGTAAGAAAGGACGAAGTATTATAATGATCAGCTCTGATATGCCTGAATTGATATCAATGAGTGACCGTGTTCTTGTTATCCGTGACGGGAAAATTTCATGTGAACTGACCGGAGAGCAGATCAATGAAGAAGAAATTATTAAACAAGCTTTGGGAGTAAAAAAAGATGTTAGATAGAAATATGCGGCTTATGAAAGATCAGCGTATGTTATTAGCATTAGTGATTATTCTGATTATAACCGTTATATCAATTATTAATCCGCATTTTATTGCTTTAAAAAATATAGTAACAATACTGCAGCAGATTTCCGTACTTGGTATTCTTACAATGGGTATGAGTCTGCTATTAATCTCTGGAGGTATTGATCTTTCTATTGGAAATATCATGATTCTCAGCGGAATTATCGTTAGTAAGGTCACTTTAAGCGGAGGAAGCCTTATAACTGCTATTACGGCAGGACTGTTAACAGGGCTTCTTTGCGGGGTTATAAATGGATTTATAATTGCAAAGAGTAAGTGTATCCCTTTAATCGTCACCCTTGGAACCAGTCTGATTTTTTATGGTTTTTCTTTAACTATTTCAGAAGGAAGGATTATGAGTTTTAAAGGACAGCTTAACGGCTTGAAATATCGTCTCCTTGATATATTCCCCGTTATGCTCTTTGTCCTGCTTGCGATGATTCTGTTAGCCTATTTTCTGCTTAACATGACAAAATTCGGACGGCGTCTGGTTGCTATTGGCGGAAATGAAAAAAATGCCTTCTTATCAGGAATCCCTGTTCAGCGTTATAAGATTATGATATATGCATTATCAGGCTTATTTTGCGCAGTCGCAAGCCTTGTTTTTGCCGCAAGAATTGACTCAATAACGGCAAACGGCGGGACAGGCTATGAAACAAAGGCTCTGACTGCTGCTATAATCGGAGGGGTAACCTTTGAAGGAGGACGCGGAACGATTTTTGGTGCTTTTCTAGGTTGTCTTTTAATGGGAGTTATAAGCAATGCGATGAATATACTTCAAGTACCATCCTATACCCAAACCATTGTTACGGGTATAATTATTGTTTCAGCAGTTGTTTTGAGTAATATTGACAAGATTAGAACAAAATAGGACTGACCTATGCTAAGATTTGCAATAATTGGAACTGGTTTTATGGGAGAAACCCATGCTAGATGTCTTTCCTCGATTGAAAATGTAAAGTTGACGGCCATTGTTTCCCGAGATCCTGATACAGGTAAGGACTTTGCGCGGAATTTTGGTTCAAAATGGTACACTGATTATGAAACGATGCTTGAAGATGATGTTGCTGATGTAGTTGATATATGTCTTCCATCATTTCTTCATGAGGAAGCCGTTATTAAAGCTGCGGAAAAACACAAGCACATTTTTTGTGAAAAGCCGGTAGCGCTTTCGCTTGACTCATTGGATCGTATGATTAAGGTCGTAGAGGAAGCAGGGGTACGTTTTGCTGTAGGTCATGTTGTTCGATTTTGGCCTGAAAATGAGTTAATAAAGGCTATGTATGATTCCGGAGATTTTGGCATAGTCAGGACTGTTTATGCGTCGCGTCTTTCAACTCATCCTTCATGGAGCGATTGGTTTAAAGATCCTCGTAAAAGCGGGGGTGGACTATTTGACTTGCACATTCATGATACCGATTATCTATGTCATACCTTTGGTAAGGTCAAGAGGGTCTTTGCGCAAGGGATTAAGAATGAACGTGGCTGCTGGAATCATGTAAGCAGCACATTGGATTTTAAAAATGGTATCCGTGCTGTCATTGAAAGCTGCATTGAAATGCCTAAATCTTATCCTATGACAACCCTTCTTCGTGTTATTGGCAGTAATAAGGCAGTTGAATATACGATGCGTGCAGGTGAAAATCTTGAAGACATTGGAGCTGCTGTAAGGCAGACAATAGAGTTCTCTCAGGATGGCGAGCCTGAAAAACTCAATATCCCTGATAAGGATGCTTATTATGAAGAATTAAAATATTTTTCTGAATCCATCCTTAAAGATCGTAAAATGTCCAAGTTAACTATTGAAAGTATAATAGAAAGTCTTGAGGTTATATCTGCTATAAAGAAATCCCTTGAAACTGGAGAGTTAGTAGAATTATGAGTTTAAAAACAGCTTACAGTCTGTTTTCTTTTGATGAGAAAGTTGATTGGTCCTGGGCCTTTGATCATATCTCTGCTGCCGGTTTTGATGGAGTAGAAATGGTCTTGGGTGAGCAAGGGGCCATCACACCATCAACATCAGAAAAAGAATTGTTAAATATAAAATGTAAGGCAGATGAAATAAACCTTAAGATCCATTCCCTTGGTGTTTGGTCTATCTGGAACAATAATTTACTCAGCAATGAAGCAGATGTACGTAAAAGAGGTTTAACTATTCTTGAAAGTCAGATTCGTGCGGCAGCTGTACTTGAAGCTGATAAAACTTTGATGGTTCCAGGCTTTGTCGGCTGTGATTTTATTGAAGGAAGCAAAAAGATATTTTATACAGATGCGTGGTCAAGGGCTATAGAAGCATTTTCAAAACTTGGAGAACTTGCCGGTGAATACAGAATAAAAATTGGAATTGAAAATGTCTGGAATAAGTTTTTGCTATCTCCTTTGGAAATGAAACTGTTCATTGATGAAATAAATAACCCCTGGGTTGGTGTATATTTTGATACAGGAAATATTCTCTATACAGGCTACCCTGAGGACTGGATTAGAATTCTTGAAAAACGTATTGTCGGAATACATTTATCAGACTATCGAATTTCACAGACCGGTCTAGGGGCATTTGTCGATCTCTTTGCTGGAGATGTAGATTTTATTCAGGTGGCCTGTGCCCTTCGCGAGATAGGTTACAATGATTTTCTGACAGTTGAAATGTTTCCTAATTACAGGCAATTCCCTGAGGTTTCATGCTATACAAGTAAATATGCTGTAGATAGGATTATAAAACTGATTCAGAAAGATTAGTTTTTTATAGTTAGTTATAAATACGTTCCTGCACCGTATATAAAAAAAGATCCTCCCGGAATAATCCGGAAGGATCCAGCATGCCGCCGAACAGAATCGAACTGTTGACACGAGGATTTTCAGTCCTCTGCTCTACCGACTGAGCTACAGCGGCAT
>PDWI01009278.1_pt1 | contig 11345 bp, 9 predicted proteins | sample 1430891 | NCBI WGS metagenome assembly PDWI01 (sample SAMN01162508, study PRJNA174530) | Oral metagenome, whole genome shotgun sequencing project. | biome: Marine environment; feature: Marine mammal; material: Swab sample of the gingival sulcus; isolation source: swab sample of gingival sulcus... | reverse complement strand
GATTGATTCAACTATTGGAAATACTGAACAGTTGGGTGTTGGTATTAAAAAAGGAAGAATAGAACTTCTTAATGACGTCAATAGTGCTCTAGCGAAATTAGAAGCAACTGGTAAAATAAAGGAACTAAAGGCTAAGTGGTTTGGTAAGTAAATTTTATAAGGCAAGTAATAAGGTCTGATGTGTGAATCCTTTCGGCAGTAGGATGGATTTGTGTTTATTTTGTAAAGAGGGAAACAATGAATATTAATAAATATATTAACAAGCTGATTATAGGGATTTCTCTACTAACTGTGATGGCTGCAGTTCTGTTGGCTTACTTTTTTGTCAATCTTGCTGAATTAGAAAAAGAGCAAGAACACGCAATATCTGAAAGTAACTTGTCTAAGCACGTGGTTGAGGAGCTGAGACGAAGTTCGGATGATTTGACTTCGGCTGCTCGCTCATTTGTAGTAACGGGAGAAGAAAGATACATGGACTACTACCACGACATTCTTGCAATTCGTAATGGTGAGTTGCCGCGGCCAATTGACTACAGTAACGCATATTGGGACTTCGTGTTTGCTACTGGTAAAAAGCCACGGGGTGATACGGAAGTTATTGCTCCACTACTATCGATAGCAGAGATTGCCAACCTCACAGAAAGTGAGCTGGCTCTGATAAACAAGTCATTTAAGTTATCTACTGCTCTTGCTCGATTAGAAAAAGAGGCTTTTGCAGCTGCACAGGGGCGTTTTGCTGACCAAGAGGGAGGCTTTGCAAGAATTGGTATTCCCGATAAAAAGCTTGCAGTCAGCCTGTTATTTAGTAAAGCGTATTTTGATGAAAAGGCAAAAATCATGAAGCCTATTGCCGAGCTTGCTGAATCGGTGGATAAAAGAACAGAGGCTTTATTGCTAGATTATGAAGCTCGTATAGTAGATTATGATACCTATGTTGCGGTGCTTGTTGCTTTGCTTGTTCTTGGTTTGGTTGTCATTGGTTATTTAGTATACAAACGAAGCTTGATGCAAATTGCTCAACGTCAAGAAGCGCAACAAAAAGCTGAGGCTGAAAACGAAGCCTTGAACGACTCGGTAATCAACATCCTTGAAGCGGTAAACTCTCTTTCACAAAGGGATCTTACAGCTAAAGCTCCTGTTACAGAGGATATCATCGGAACAGTGTCTGACTCTATTAACCAGTTGGCAGATGAGACAGCACGAGTTCTGTTCGATGTGACAAGTATCGCGAACAGGGTATCGTCGGTATCGGATACGGTGAGAAATCAGTCGGAGCAGGTATCTGAGACAGCGAAAGAAGAACAAGAAAGTGTTGAGAAAATGTTTGAGACACTGTTTGAAGCTACTCAGACGATGAACCAGGTGGCAGCTCTCTCAGAGCGGAGTAATGAGTCTGCTGCTCAGGCGACAAAAGTTACTGAAAACGCCCTTGAGACAGTAAACTCTACGGTAGGGGGGATGGAACGTATCCGTGAGACGATATCTGAAACGGAAAAACGTATCAAACGACTTGGTGAGCGTTCGCAAGAAATCTCTGGAATCGTAAACCTAATCAATACCATCTCTGAGCGTACACACGTTCTTGCCTTGAATGCATCTATGCAGGCAGCCGTTGCTGGTGAGGCTGGACGTGGTTTCGCGGTGGTTGCGGAGGAGGTTCAGCAGCTCGCGGAAAACTCACGGAACGCGACGGAGCAAATCTCTACACTGGTGAATAACATTCAAATTGAAACGAATGAAACAATTAACACGGTAAACAAGACTATTAGCCAAGTTGTAGAGGGGTCCGAGCAGGCTCAGCAAGCGGGAGCGCAGATGAGGGAGACGCAAAAAATCACCTCTGAGCTCGTATCTCAGGTACATAGTATTGCTCAAGCATCTGAAAAGCAAAAAGAGATGTCGGCTCACTTGCTTGAGGCGGTACAACACATCGGTGAAAGTAACGAAAGAACGGCTGAACAAATTGCTGAACAGAATGCTGGTACGCAAGAATTACAAGAGGCTGCAAAAGCTCTTGTTGCTTCAGTAAACGTATTTAAATTGCCACAACAAAGCTAGTTTAATAGCTTAATTGGGACTGTATTGTGAAACTAAATGACTTAATCACTGCATTGGCGGATGAAATTGAAATCATCCGCCCAGAGCTTCAAGAGCACTTACGGGAGCTTATTTCATCTGAGACAAACGATGATGTTTTTTCCGCTGCTGCAGAATTTTACAAGGAGCAAACAGGTCGAATGGGTGAGGCTGCCGAGATGGTCGGCTTCCCTGGTCTGCAAGGTGTGTGTGATCATGTTAGTCAAAATATAGAGCAGCTTTCAACAGAACCTCGCCACCAGCGAATTGAATATAATAGTTTTCTTGAGACGTGGCCTAACGCTGTTGTCTATTATCTTAAAAACCTTGATGATCCCTCGGCAGCAGCGGGATTGGTTGATTTTTTGCGAACTGCTCCTGCTCCTATTGAGGAGGAAGAAGCTCTCAAGATAATGCACCAGCTAGGCTCTTTCCCAGGTGCAATGGAGTCAATGCAGGACGAGGAGAAATCTTATCGTCCCGTGTTGGCATCTCCCGATTTGATTGCCTTAGACGTTCCTAAAGATGTTGATCAGTCTCTGTTAGATGGTTTCTTCCAAGAGGGGCCTCAACAAGCGGAGCGTTTGGTGCAGTTGTTAAATGAGATGGTTTCGAGTGAGCTGAGTGTTAGTAATTTGGCTGAAGCCAAGAGAAATGTTCACACCATCAAAGGAACAGGGGCGATAATCGGCATCGCGGGATTGGCAAACTTGGGGCATCACTTTGAAGATGTTCTGGAGTACTTTGAAAATCAAGGAGGACACGTTGATGTAAAAGTGTCCTCCATGCTGTAAGATGGTGCGCATTGCTTATCTCAAATGATTGCCTATTTGATGGGTGCTGATGAGTATCCGAGCCAAAGCTTGTCTGTCTTTCAAAATATTCTCGATTTGGCGAATATTCTCGATAGGGGTGAAGACCTCGATAATATTCATTTTAGAGGTGCTGCCGCTGCTACTACCACCCCTCCTGTAAATGTAGGAGTTGCTCCTTCTGCTCCTGCACCCACCAAACAAAAGGGTGCTTTGAGAATTAACCTCGACAGGATTGAGCGTTTATTCCAAACATCGGCACAGCTCTCAGTGAACTCTGCGGCCTTAGAATCACAGGTAAAGAGTTTGCTCGAATCTGTTCGAAGAGTGAACCAACAGCAATTGAGAGTCAAAAAACGCTTGTTTGAGTTGGAGACAATCGTTGATACCAAGTCTTTGTCGATGATGCAAAATAGAGGTAAAACAGATGGACAGTCGAGGTTTGACCCCCTTGAGCTTGAGCAATACAGTGAGTTGCACAGTTCGGCGCACGCTTTGATGGAAGAGTTTAATGACGCAGTTTTAGCACAAGAGCAAGTTGACAAAGCATTGGGAAGTTTGAGTACGATGAAAAATGAGAATCAAATCTTAGCAAGGGATTTGCAACATCTCATTATCGGTACGCGAATGTCAGAGGTTAGTTCCCTCGAACCTCGACTTCAGCGAAACGTTCGTACTACTTGTCAAATGACTGGGAAACAAGCCAACCTTATTATCACTGGTGGTGATACACTCATTGATAGTGACGTTCTCAATAAATTGGCGGAGCCTTTACTTCACTTGTTGAGAAATGCCATTGACCACGGTATTGAAACTGAAGAGGAGAGAGTTGCTGCTGGCAAAGACCCAGTCGGAACTATCTCTATAGACTTTGCTTCTCAAGGGCAGCAAATAATCATGACTTGTACTGACGATGGTAAAGGTCTCGATTATGAACGCATTCTTCGACGGAGTATCGATAACGGTCTTGTGGAAGAGGGCGAACACCTTAGCGAACAAGAAATTTCTAAGCTTATCTTTATGTCTGGATTTTCTACCCGAGATAAGGTCACTGAGGTTTCTGGTCGGGGAGTGGGGCTTGATGTCGTTCGAAACTGGCTGACTACCGTAAACGGTAATATCGACATTGACTCTATTTCTGGCAAGAGTACCACGATGATAATGCGCTTTGCATCGTCTCTAACCACTGTCCAGTCGCTTATTGTTGAGGTTGCCAATCAAGCGTTTGCCCTGCCTTCTGTTCAAGTCGTGCTGGCGTTATCTCACGATGAAGGTAAGTTTGTCGAAACAAGTAATGCTCTGCAATATCATTACAATGAAAAAATTTATGCCGCACAATACTTGACTGATATGTTAGGCTTTCCGTATCAAGGCAATAAGGACGATATGTTTTCCGTTTTGGTTCGCGTTGGCGATGAAGAATGGGCACTTGGGGTTGACCGTTTAATTGACTCGCGCGAATTATTGCTGAAAAAACCTGGGGATTATCTCCGCCATATTGACGGCATTAGCGGTACATCTATTCTCGGGGATGGTAGTGTTGCCATCCACGTCGATGTTCCGAAATTGCTCAGAAGTGATGGAAGTGAGGGCTACGTGGCTCCTTCAAATTGGGATGGCAGTGACCGTGACGTCGACACTCGTCCTCTCCTCTTGGTTGTTGATGACTCTCTTTCAGTGAGAAATACGCTGCAAGAACTTTTAGAAGACTCTGGCTATCTTGTTGAGACGGCTAGAGATGGTATTGAGGCGGTTAATGCACTAGACCGCGTAACGCCAGGAGTTATCTTGACTGACTTGGAAATGCCTAATATGAACGGTGTGGAGCTTACTTCACATGTACGCAATGATAAGAATGTGAGCAATATTCCGATTATTATGATTACTTCTCGGTCTCAGGAAAAGCACAAACAACTCGCAATTGACGCTGGCGTTGACAGCTACTTTACTAAGCCGTACAACGATACTGAGTTGCTCAAAAGTGTACACAGCCTATTGTCTCATTAAGACGAGTTATTTATGAAAACAAGAACTTTGCACGGTGATTTCGTTTTGTTGGGCATTGAGCAGCTAAAAATAGTTCTTCCTCAGTCCGCGGCCACCACCGTTGCTCACTTAAAGGATAAAAATTCCGCTCGCTCTCACTGGCTTTCTGATGCGAGAGCCGTGGAGCGTTGCATACGTGAGCACCAGATGGGCTTTTCTGCTCTGTCTTCGAATTTAGAAATTCTGCCAAGCATTCCCGACCATCACTTCGTCATTACCAGTTTTAGTGTTGCTCCAGATGTTAGTTGGTGTTGGAAGGAAGTTCAATTGCTCAATGATGTTAACTTTGAGGTGGTTGATTTTCCTCCTATTTTGAAGTTGAAAAATACGCCTATGGAGTCGTTGACAACTCTAGAAGATGGCAGTCAGGCTTATGTTTGTGACCCCGATAAGCTTTTGAAGTGCATCTTACAACAGTAGGAATATTACCATGTCAATACAAGATTCTTCCTTTCGCCGCACTCAGAAAAGCAATAAAAAGTCTTTGAGCGCGTGGTTGTTACAATACCAACAATCGAAGTTTATTGCCCTTCCCATTAATGCGTGCCAAGAAATTTTGGAATACCCAGAAATACACCACGCTCCAGCAATCGCCAAATTTGGCTATGGTCTTATTCACTGGCGCAATCAATGGCTGCCGCTTATAGACTTGGCAAGCTTGCTAACGGGAGCAGAAAAAACTCAGATGACGCGCCATTGTCTAATTGTCGCGTATTTTGATGCAGGTGGCGAGGTTGAGTTTGTCGGTCTTTCTCTGCCTTACATGCCGCATACGGTGAGTGTCTCTGATGATTTGTTGTGCGCTCTTCCCGAGGGCGAACTGTGGCAGAGGATTGCTCCTTCTTGTATTCGCTATAACAATACAAGAGTCCCAATCGTCAATACCAGCAAACTTTTTGGTCGATAATATATCGTTGATTGGTATTCCTCCAAGCTCCAAAAAATCTCACTGCTACCCCCACGTTGTGATTAAAAATATATTTACAACGTGGGGGTAGAAACTGATTATTCTATGAAATTATTGTGACTGTAAGGCAGTTTGTATCGCATTAACAATTGCGTCAAAATCATACTGCTCAGGATTAGTGATAGTGATATCGGCAGGAATTTTTCTCAACCACGTTAGCTGACGCTTTGCCAGTTGGCGAGTGGCAAAAATCCCTCGGTCGCGCATTTCTTGTTCTGGTGAATTGTGCGGTTTGTTATTTTTCCTCGGCGGCAAATTGTCAAACTCCCCAGCCAAGTAATCCCACACCTGACGGTAGCCAGCACAACGCATGGATGGCAACGAGGCATCGAGCTGATACATGGACTGCAATTTCTTTACCTCATCTACCAAGCCCATTTCCAACATCATATCAAAACGCTGTTCGATGCGTTGATGCAGCCACGCCCTATTTGTCGGGAAAAAGGCAATGTGAAAAAACTGATACGGCGATTGTTCGCTTTGTTGTTCGGCAAATAATTCACTGGGGGCACGACCTGTAAGCCGTGCAATTTCGACAAAACGGACGAGGCGTTGTGTGTCCTTGCCTTGGACTTGTGATGCTAAAATGGGGTCTATCGCAGCCAGCTCGTCACGCAGTGCTTGATGTCCGTGTTCGGCAATGCACTGGCGCAGCTCTTCGCGCAATTCATAATCGGCATCGGGAAGATCAGCCAAACCGTCAATCAGGGCTTTGTAGTATAAAATCGTGCCACCGACAAGCAGAGGAATATTGCCTCTGGCGTGAATATCTGCTGCCAACTGTTGAACGTCTTCGACAAATCGAGCAGCGGAGTAAGTCTCCTCTGGTGAGAGAATATTCATCAAATGATGCGGATACTGTTGTTGTTCTTCGGCAGAAATTTTTGCCGTCCCAATATCCATATCGCGGTAAATTTGAGCCGAATCCATATTGATAAGCTCAATTGGAAATTGCTCGGTCAAACGCATTGCCAAATCCGTTTTTCCCGCCGCTGTTGGCCCTGTTACCGTGATTATCAATTGCTGATGCATGCTTATTGCCCTCGTAAAAATAGGCTGTCGAGCTCGGCAATGCTCAAACGCGTCCATGTGGGTCTGCCATGATTGCACTGGTCGCTGCGCTCTGTGTGCTCCATATCGCGCAGTAGTGCGTCCATCTCAGCCAAGGACAGCTTGTGATTGGCGCGAACCGCGGCGTGACACGCCATCGTGCCGATAATAGGGTTAATCACGCTTTCGCTGGCGTGGTGCCCTTGAAAGTTCGCCAACTGGTCGAGCACTTCGAGAATCAGCTGCTCGGCATTGCGATTGCTTAAAATAGCAGGTATTTCTCGCAAAACAATATGTGTTGGCGAAGTAAAATCAATAGAAAAACCCAGTTTTTTTAATGTCTCCTGTTCATTTTCAGCCGCCTCGATGTGCTCTGGCGACAGCTCAATCGACAGCGGAGCTAACAAGGTTTGTGTGATAATACTGTTGTCGTGGTAGTGGCTTTTCATGCGCTCGTAAACGATGCGTTCATGAGCTGCGTGCATATCGACGATGACTAAGCCCTCGCGATTTTCGGCAACGATATAAATGCCGTGAATTTGTGCAACAGCACGGCCGAGCGGGTGAATATCATCGTTTTCTACCCCCACGTTGTCAGGCGCAACAGGATTTGCCGAAGCCTGAATATTGCTATTATCATCACCGCTACCCCCACGTTGGTTGGGCAACAACTGGTATTCAGCCAATTGTCCTGCACCGCTGCGATAGTGCGGAGGCATTCGATTGCCTCCCTGTGATGAAATACCACCCGTTTGGGAGTTTTCACTCTGTGCATCAGCAAACGAATACGGCAATGCCTGTGTCTTCGGTGGTGGCGCACTGGTATCAAATGAAGAGGCTGGCCTGCCACCTGCATCATCAGCTACCCCCACGCTGTCATTCTCCGTCAATGTTTGGCTTTTGGGGTGTGCCAAAGCGTGGTGCAGTGTTGAAAACACAAAGTCGTGAACCAAACGCCCTTGGTGAAAGCGTACTTCCTGTTTTGCGGGGTGGGCGTTAACATCAACTTGCTCAGGGGGTAGTTCAATATGCAGTAAAAAGACGGGATGTCGTCTGCCGTACAAGACATCGGAATACGCTTGTTTGATGGCATGAACAACTAAGCGGTCTTTGATAAAACGCTGGTTGACGTAAAAAAATTGTTTGTTTGCCTGAGTTCCTGCAATATTTGGGCTTCCAACCCAGCCCCACAGACGCACGCCTTGTCGCGTTTCATCAACGAAGGTCGTTTGAGCATCGGCGTCTGCACCAAAAATCTCATGGTGGCGTGTTGCCTCGTAATTATCAGCACCTGCTGCTAAGCGCAACACCGATTTGCCATTGTGCGAAATGGAAAAAGCAACCGCAGGGTGAGCAAACGCCAAGCGTTTAAACCAATCGAGAACGTGGGCAAATTCTGTTTTTTCCGTTTTTAAAAATCGTTTTCGCGCAGGAATATTGAAAAACAAATCGTGTACTTCAATTGTCGTTCCCACGGGGTGAGCGGCGGCAGTGACGGTTTTTTCATTGGTTATTTGATATGCACTGTCGGCATCAGCAACGCGCGAGGTTATTTGCATGCGGCTGACGGCTGCAATACTGGCGAGAGCCTCGCCACGAAAGCCCATGGTTTGAACGTGTTCCAAGTCATACAAATTGCTAATTTTACTGGTTGCATGGCTTGCCAATGCCAACGGCAAATCATCATCAGCAATACCTTTGCCGTTGTCGCGGACGATAATAGATTTCATGCCCCCATCGACAACGTGGACTTCGATATTGGTTGCGCCAGCGTCCAAACTGTTTTCCAGAAGCTCTTTGATGATAGAAGCTGGTCGTTCAATCACTTCACCAGCGGCGATTTGGTTGACTAAATGGTTGTCTAATTGCTTAATAATCGACATCGTTACCCATTAAAAAATAAAAAATGTTGTACAGCGTGTACTGTACAACATTTTCGAGACCTCCGCAAAGGTGCAAAAAATTCAATTTCTGCCCATAAGCGAAGTAATTATTACACTGTGCTTAGAAACGAATTTCTTGCGAAATTTTTTGCAAAATAGCTTTGGCTCGGTCAGGACTCACTGGCTTGCGATTGTGCGTTCTGACTACTGCAATTTGTTGATTACCTTGGTCCGCTAAACCAATTGTGTAGTTGTCAATCGTGCGCTCTACCTCTTTGACAATAAAGCCCACTTTTTTATCGGTGATTTTAGCAAAACTGTAGGTGCCATCTTTGCGCACTTGGCTGTCAATTTCATATCCAGCACGATCAATTGCAATGCCCAACAATACCCATGCTTGATTGAAATCACTGTTGATGACTAAGGCAGGGGTGCCATCTTTGAGTGATGTAAATTGCATGGCACTGGCAGTTTTTGTGTCACCACCGCTGGAGTTCTTTTGCCCACGTTGGTTAAGATACAAATTCAAGCGGCGGAGCATCTCAACTTCTAACTCAGGATTGCGCGAAGACGCAACCCACGCGAAGTCTTTCATCGCTTTTTTGCCTGCTTTTTTCACGCCATAGCCAGTGTTCAGCTCTTTTTCCGTAGCTCCGTAGTGAGTCACGTACACCAGCGTTTTTTTGCCATCGAAATCGACGCGCGTGCGAAATTTATCGCGCACACCGCTGTCGCTCAGCGGTTTGATAAACGTGGAAATTAAGCGAGAAATTCCCGTATTCGGCAAGTTGCTATCAGCTTCTAACCAGTCCGTCTCCATAATTCCTATATTTTTATCAACGCGCGTCAATGGCAAGCCATTTCTCGTCCAAAAATTTTTAGCGTTCTGGAATACGGTAGTAGGGCGTCCGTCTATTTCAATCCACGCCGCATCACCGCTACGATGAATTCTTTTTAGGCTTGCTTCAAGGTTGTTTTTCGAGGAGAGAGAATTGTTGCGCTCTCCTTGGTAGGTAGACAAATCGGCATTGCCAGAGCTCGATAGCTCGGGAATCGCCAGCGCGTCATCAATTGACGATTGCGTTAAATCTGGTGGGATTTCCAGCGGATTTGTCACGCGGCTCTGTTTGTAATCAGGACGATTGTCTGGCAGAGCAGATGCCACGTCAGTGCTCGAGCACGATGCCAACGCAAGTGTGGCAGCGATTGTCAAAAAATATTTTTTTATCATTTGAATTTCCCTTTGAAACTGTGTTTAGGTAATGCTCGGCAGCTCAATGCCCGCTTGAGATAAGGCATCTTCAATCACAGCGTGGTATGACTCATGTAAGCCAACCATCGGTAACCTGAGGTTGTTTTCTATAAGCCCCATTCTCGACAATGCCCACTTTACGGGAGTTGGGTTAGGCTCGACAAATAGCTTTGTGTGTAAGGCTTGCAGTGTTGCATCCAGTGTGCTTGCGGCAGCAAAATCAGTTTTAGCGAGCTTACAAACCTGTGCCATTTTCTGCGGTGCAACATTTGCCGTAACAGAAATTGCACCAGCAGCACCCTCGGAAATAATTTGACAATTAATAGGGTCTTCGCCACTGTATACCGCAAAATCGGCGGGGCAGGCCTTTATGAGCTCTCTGCAACGCTCCAGCGTGCTTGCTTCCTTAATGCCAACAACATGTGGGATTTTCGCCAGTTTGACCACTGTTTCAACGGCAATGTCACTGGATGTTCTGCCTGGCACATTGTATAAAATTAGTGGCAAATCGCTGGCTTCAGCAATAGATGTGAAGTGAGCATACAAACCGCGCTGATTTGGCTTGTTATAGTACGGCGCAACCGACAAGTGAGCGTCAGCACCAGCTTTTTTCGCAGCACATGCTAGGTGAATTGCCTCTCTCGTTGAGTTTGCTCCCGTTCCCGCAATAACTGGCAATCTGCCGCTCACGGTGTTAACAACGAACTCAATGCACCTGATATGTTCCTGTGGATCAACAGTAGCTGACTCGCCGGTTGTGCCGACAGCCAAAATAGCATCTGTTCCGTTTGTAACCTGAAATTCTATGAGAGAGCGATACGTCTCCCAATCAATATCCCCAGTTTTTGTCATCGGTGTGACAATGGCGACTATAGAACCGCTAATCATGCAAATTCCTCGTATTTATATTCGACGTGTCATATTACCGTTTGCAAGCGAAGATTACAACCATTGTGCACGTCAAATATTTAGAATGGCATTCTTATGCGATTAAAAATAACACATTTTATACTCGCCGAAATGAGGATTTTCCGCACAACGTGGGGGTAGACTTTACAATGCAACGTGGGGGTAGGGTTTTCAAACAAAATATTTTTTGGATTGAGGATACGCCCTAAATTCCCTAGAGCATATCAATGAGGCTTTTTGTTCCCAAAGAGGTTAAAAAGGCTTCGCTGGCAACACCGAGATGCTCCTGTAGCCCACAGTTGTCGTTGATGGCGCAATTGCCACAATCGGCAGGGTTGAGATTTGGCTCA
>PDWI01014804.1_pt1 | contig 11346 bp, 6 predicted proteins | sample 1430891 | NCBI WGS metagenome assembly PDWI01 (sample SAMN01162508, study PRJNA174530) | Oral metagenome, whole genome shotgun sequencing project. | biome: Marine environment; feature: Marine mammal; material: Swab sample of the gingival sulcus; isolation source: swab sample of gingival sulcus... | reverse complement strand
AATGCCAAATCTGCATCACTTTGTGTTGACAATCCTAATTCAGGACAGATAACACTATTGACAGCATATAATCCTAACCCTTTTGCTATTGGCTGCAAAAAATCTTTACTCCATTTTTCCGTATATTGCCCGATCAATGAATTTCTACTTTGCAGGGTTTGTCCTTGTGCATCTTTGCCTTTTGGAACATAGGCAAAATATCCATCAGTCAATTTGTAAAATAATTGTTCAGGAGAAGCAAAATTTTTCATTGCTTCTGTGAAAAAATTATTTTCAACATTTTTATTCCAAAAAGTCATTCCCTTGCCTTATTCTGCTTTCAGATCTCAGCGATAAAAAATTTTATTATTATACAGGGATGCCTGAAAAGTCAAATTCAACGTCAGATTTCATTATACCAAGTGTGGTCTGTTGTAAATGCTATAAATGCGGTTGCCTTGGAGTTTCGGTTGAAAAATATTGATAAAATCCATATAAACCGATATAACGGCCACGGGCCGATCAGGTCTGACTTGGCCCACAACGAAAGAATGAAAGTAATTTAATAAGTTATAGAGACTTTCATATAAAAACGGCCACGGGCGGCTTGGTATATGAAGATTGCTGACTGATATTGGGTTTACTGGTATATTCAGGACAGGTCTGAAGAGGACAAAAACAGTCAGTCTGCCACCGTGATATGGGAGAATAAGGTAGTGAAGATTGTGATTATCGGCGCTGGAGAGGTGGGCTATAATATTGCCAATCGTCTGGCATCGGAAAATAAGCATGTAACGGTTATTGATAAAAATCCAGATGCCATCCGGCATATATCAGAAAATATTGATGTCAGGGCATTGGTGGGTTCCGGTTCCAGTCCCAGCGTGCTTTTAGAGGCAGGAATCCAGGACGCAGATTTGCTTTTGGCGGTTACAGACAGCGATGAAATCAATCTGGTGGCGTGTCTGCTGGCCAATACCCTGGTGCCTGAAGTCAAGAAACTTGCCCGGCTCAGAAATGCGGATTTTGACAGTTTCCATGAAATATTCAAGCATCAGGCCCCTTATATTGATACCATTATCAGCCCGGAAGCCGAGGTGGTAAAAACCATCCGAACCCTCATGGAAGTTCCCAAAGCCGTTGATGTGGGCAGTTTTATGGATAATCAGGTGGTGTATGTGGGGGTACGCATTGACAAAAACTGTCCCATGACAGGGCTGCGGCTCATTGATTTTCCCCTTCGGTTTGGAGAAGACCGGCCTCTGATTACCGCCATCATACGCAATAACAAGGTCATTGTACCCAGGGGCGGTCATAAGATCGAAGAGGATGATCTTGTGTATTTTATTGCGGAAAGAAAAAAGTTTCAGCAGACCCTGAAACTGTTTAATATTCGGATTCGTTCTGTGTCCAATGCCCTGATTATCGGCGGAGGCCGCATTGGAACCCTGCTGGCAAAATCCCTGGAAAAGGATCATATCAAGGTAAAAATTATTGAATCAAATCTTGAGCGGTGCAAGGAATTGTCCGAACAGATGGATCAATGTGTTGTGCTTCATGGAGACGGCTCTGATCAAAAGCTGTTCATGGAAGAAAATATCGGGCATTCAGATGCCGTGGTTTGTGTAACCAATGATGATGAAGCCAATATTCTCATCTCCCTTCTGGCCCAGAATATGGGAGTGTCCAACACCATTACCCGCATTGGCAATGCCAGTTATTCTCCCTTGCTGCAAACCCTGGGCATTGAAAAAACCGTAAGTTCCCGTTCTTCTGCCGTAAGTTCCATTCTCCGGGATGTCAGGGAGGGCAAGGTGCTTTCCGATTTGTCCATTTTGGGGGAACACGGCGAATTTATTGAAGCCATTGCCCTGGAAGATTCTGAAATTACCAATACGCCCCTCAAGGATATTCGTTTTCCCAAGGGTTCCTTGCTTGCCTGTATCATGAGAGACAACAGCGTTACCATTCCCACAGGAGACAGCACCATTTCTCCGGGAGACCGCATTATTTTGTTTTCCGTGCCCCAGGCACTCAAAAAGCTGGAAAATCTTATGACCATGAAGTTGAATGAAGAATAATGCGCTGGAATTTTATCATAGGAATCATCGGAATTTTATTGATCTTTCTGGGGCTTGCCATGATTTTTCCCATGGGAGTCAGCCTGTATTTTCAGGATCAGGCCCACAGGGGACTTGCCGCAGCTCTTGGCATTACCCTGTCAACAGGTCTGATCCTGTCCATTTTTTCCCGGCGGCTTGCGGCCAATTCCTATATTAACCAGAAAGAGGGAATGGCTGTGGTGGCATTGGGCTGGATTTCCATTGGTATTTTTGGAGCCTTGCCCTTTTTTTTCAGTCCTGCCTTTGGCAGTTTTACCGATGCGGTATTTGAATCCATATCCGGTTTCAGCACCACAGGTTCTTCCATTATGACCAATATTGAGGGAGCTGCTCCCAGTATTCTGTTCTGGCGCAGCCTGATTCAATGGCTGGGAGGAATGGGGATTATTGTTTTATCCCTTGCCATCCTGCCTTTTCTGGGCACAGGCGGAATCCAGCTATACAAGGCAGAGGTGCCAAGTCCTGTGCCGGACAAGCTTACTCCCCGTCTTAGTGATTCTGCCAAGATTTTGTGGATGCTGTATGCTGGCTTAACGATTCTTGAAGCCTTTTGTCTTGGGTTTGGGGGCATGAGCTGGTTTGATGCCCTGTGCCATTCGTTGACCTCTCTTCCCACGGGAGGATTTTCTCCCAAAAATCTTTCCGTGGCCCATTACAACAGTACGTATATTGATATGGTCATCACGGTGTTTATGCTTTTGGCCGGAATCAATTTCTCCCTTCATTTTCAACTTCTTACCGGAAGACCTCTGGCCTTCTGGAAAGATACAGAGTGTCGGTTTTTCCTGAGCCTGATTTTGATTTGCACGGTATTGATTGCCTGGAATACCTTTGGATCGGTGTATGATTCCCTTGGACAGGCGTTGCGGTTTTCTGTTTTCCAGGTAACTTCCATTATTACAACCACAGGATTTGCCACGGCAGATTATGAGCAATATCCGGGATTCAGTCAGGTTATATTGTTTGTGTGCATGTTCATCGGCGGTTCTGCCGGTTCCACGGGCGGCGGTATGAAGTGCGCCCGTATTATTGTCTGCGCAAAGTTCTGTTACCGGGAGTTATTTCGTCTGATTCATCCCAGGAATATCCGGTACGTGAAAATGAACAACCAGGTAATTTCCAATGAACTCATGCGTTCCATCATGGGATTTCTGGCCCTGTATATGTTTGTTTTTTTTGCCGTAACCATTGTGCTTGCCGGCATGGGCCTTGATATGATGACAGCCCTGGGCGCAACGGTTTCCTGTCTGGGCAATATCGGCCCAGGATTTGGGACAGTTGGCCCTGCTGAAAATTTCGCCCACCTTCCTGTCGCTGCCAAGTGGCTTCTTTCCTGGTGTATGCTTTTGGGCCGTCTGGAAATTTATACCTTTATTATTCTGCTGGTGCCGGAGTTCTGGAGACATTAGACTGGGAGAAAGGAAAGTATTTTATGCTTTTGATGATTCTCAATATCCTCTGGTTCATTTTTGGCGGGGGATTTTTTGCCTGGCTTTTATGGATATTTCTGGGCTGTGTTCTGATGCTCACGGTGGTGGGGATTCCCTTTGGTTTTGCGGCGTTCCGCATTGCAGGATTTTGTGCATTTCCCTTTGGCAGAAAACTTGTGGATGTCAGGGACATGGGTCAGGAAAGGGTTTTTGGTACAGCCCTTGCCAATTTTTTGTGGATTATTCTGGCAGGAATCTGGCTTGCCATTTCCCATATCATTGCCGGGGCAAGTCTTTGTTTGACCATTATCGGAATCCCTTTTGGGGTTGCCCATTTCAAACTGGCTATGGTTTGTTTTGCTCCCTTGGGAAAGCAGCCAATGCCTTCCAGCTGTTAACTTTTATTCTTAAAGGAGGTTTCAATGAAAAACATGCAATTTATGAATATGTTTATGGGTATTTTGATATTTTTTGCTGCGGCATTGGTCGGCTGCACAGACAAAGATACAGATAAGGTCCATGAACCAGAAAAGGTGCAAAAAGCCATCGACGTATCCAATCTTGATACAAGCGTGGCACCAGGGGACAATTTTTTTGCGTATGTCAATGGCACCTGGCTGAAAAAAACGCCCATCCCTCCAGAACAAAGCCGTTGGGGGGCTTTCAATATTTTGCAGGAGCAGACCAATGAAAATTTGCGGAAAATTGTAGAAAAGGCTGCTGCTGAAAGTGGGGAAAAAGGAACACCGAAGCAGCAAATCGGAGATTTTTTTGCATCGGGAATGGATACTAAAACCATTAACAAACTCGGCTATTCTCCCATTGCAGGGCAAATAGAAAACATTCTTGCAATTTCCACCTTTGATGAGGCCATGACCCAGTTTTATGCCCTGTACGCTGAAACCATTACCCCGCTTTTTTCTTTTTGGGCAGGCCAGGACGATAAAAACAGTTCCATGGTCATTGCCCATCTTAGCCAGGGGGGCTTGGGGCTTGGCAACCGTGATTATTATACAGAAGATGATGAGCGGTCTGAAAACATACGGAAAAAATATGTGGCGCATATCGCCAGAATGTTTCAGCTGATTGGGCAGGAAAATGCCAGGGTCCGTGCCCATGCCATAATGGATTTTGAAACAAAACTTGCCAAAAGTTCCATGACCAGGGTGGAACAGCGTGATCCTTTCAAGACCTACCATAAAACAGATATTGACCAATTAAAAAAGATGGTTCCCCTCATTGACTGGGATCGGTTTTTTGTCGCATTGCAGATTCCCGTTCCCAGGGAAATGAATATTACCTCAATGACTTTTTTCAAGGATTTGACCGACCATGTCAGAAATACAGACCTGACAGCCCTGAAAGATTATTTCCTCTGGAACCTGCTGGCAGAAAGGGCCAATCTGCTTAGTGAAGATTTTGTCCAGGAGAGTTTTGATTTCTGGGGAAAAACCTTCGAGGGAAAGCAGAAACTGGATAAACGATGGAAACGTATTCTCAGGGTGGTAAATGGCCTGTTGGGGGAAGCATTGGGAAAATTGTATGTGGAAACATATTTCCCGCCTTCAGCCAGGGCAAGAATGGAAGAGCTCATTGCCAATATCAGGGCCGCCCTTGGCCGCAGGATCGACCAGCTTGACTGGATGAGTGATGAAACCAAAATAAAGGCCCAGGAAAAACTTGCCGCCATCGCCGTGAAAGTGGGCTATCCAGACAAGTGGATTGATTATTCGTCTGTTGATATTTCGCCAGACACCTATTGCCAGAATGTGGTCAATGCCAGAAAATTTGCCTATGCCAGAATGCTTGCCGACATTGATAAACCCTATGATAAGGGAAAATGGCATATCAGTCCCCAAACCGTAAATGCGTATTATTCGCCCAATTCCAATGAAATTGTATTTCCGGCAGCTATCCTGCAACCGCCGTTTTTTACCAACGGCGCAGATGATGCCGTAAATTACGGAGCCATCGGGGTGGTCATTGCCCATGAAATCACCCACGGGTTTGATGACAAGGGGCGGCACTTTGATAAAAACGGTAATCTTTCAGAATGGTGGACAAAACAAGATGCGCAAAAATTCAGGGAAAAAGCCAAATTATACGGGCAAGAGTTTGCAAATTACACCTATCCTGAACTGGGAGACAATGTTCATATCAATCCTGACCTGACAATGGGCGAAAATATTGCGGATTTGGGAGGAGTTACCATTTCCCTGTCCGCATTTGAAAAGCTGATGCAAGGAAAACCCGTTGAATTAATAGACGGATTTACGCCGTTACAGCGGTTTTTCCTGTCCTATGCCCAGATTTGGAGAAACAATATCAGACCAGAAGAACTTGCAAGGCGCTTAAAAGATGATGTGCATTCTCCTGGGAATGCCCGTGTGAATGTGGTTTTATCAAATATTCCTAAGTTTTATGAAGCCTTTCATATTACAGAGGGAAAGATGTTTTTAGCCCCTGAAAACCGCATAGGGATATGGTAAATTTTTCATTGTACCATTCCATTTTCCATATTTGTCCCCCCAAAAAAACATCTGTCGTATCGCTATGTGTGTTTTTTTTTTTTTTCCAATGTGTTATAAAAATCTTGTTTTTTTTTGACGTTGTGGTAAAGAATATAGAAAATTTGGTGTAGGAAAGCATGACGCATACAATATTTGGTTTGTGTCTAGCAGTAAATACAATATATTGTGAATAATAAACTAACTTTTATTCGAAGGGATGAAAAAAATATGAATTGGCAGAACATGACATTGAAGGCGAGACTGATTGGCGGATTTACTTTGGTAATTTCATTGCTGGTTATCATTGGTTTGATTTCCTTTTACACAACAACCGTTATTTCCAGGGCTTTTTCCGGTTATCAGAGCAGGGCACAGTCAACACATCTGATAAATGACATAGAAGAAACCCTCCTGAAAAACCGCTTCCTGGTTGCCAAATTCATTGGGTTTAACCAGCTTGGAAAAACCTCCACCAAAGAGGTGGAAGAATTTGATGAACTCCTTGTCAAAATCAAAAAGAATATTGCGGAAACATTGAATCTTGTGGATTCCCCTGACAGAAAAGCCGAACTTGTCAGTATCCAGAAACTGATGGATCGGTACTCCGAAGATTTCCACCAGATTTTTGAAAATACCAGGCAAAAAAATGAAATCATCATCAAGGAAATGGCACCTGATGGCAAAAGTCTTGGCATGTCCATTGGCAAACTTTTCCAGAAAGCACGGGAAGCAGGAAATGCCGATATGATATATTACGCAGGACAGGCTGACAAGGGCTTTTTGCTGGCTCGTCTTGCCGTGGGAAAATACCTGAAAAACAGTAGTGAGAAAAAATATATTGAGGATACCCGTGCAGGGGCAGAATTAACCGATAAAAATTTGAAAAAATTACGTGGCATCCTGACCAATTCAGAAGATTTGAAACTGGTGAATCTGGCAAGAAATTCCGGGAAACGCTATCTGGAAGATTTTGAAAAATTGGTCGTTCTTGCCGAATCAACCAACAATGCAGTAAAAGACTGTGCAAAGACAGGCGCTTTGGCAAACAAGGAGTGTGAAAAGCTGAAAAAAGCCTTTAGCGAAATCAGCGAGGAACTTAGTGCCAAAATTCAAACTTCCAACAGCCGTTCGGTTGTCCTCATTGGTATTGTCTCTGTGATTGCCGTTATTATGGGAATCGGGGCCATGCTTCTGATCCTGCGCAGCGTTTTGGGCCAGCTTGGAGGCGAACCAGGACAGCTTGCCGAAATTGCCGATGACATTGCCGGGGGCAACCTTGCCGTGGAGTTCTCCAAAAAACCAGAAGAAATGCAGGGTGTTTACAAGAGCATGTATGACATGACCATGAAATTATCCACCATGTTCCGGGATATTCTGGACAGCGTGAACTCCCTGAATGACTCTTCTTCTGATCTGTCTTCCCTTTCTGCCCAGATGAATGCAGGAGCCGAAGATGCCTCCCAGCGCTCCACCAGCGTTGCCGCAGCTTCCGAAGAGATGACATCAACCATGAATGCCCTTACTGCCGGAGCAGAAGAAACCACGGGCAAATTGCAGATGATTGTGGCAGCTACCGAGCAGATGGCCTCCACCATCAATGAAATTGCCGGCAATACAGCCAGGGGAAGTCAGACCACTTCCGAGGCTGTGGAAAAAGCTACCTTTGTTTCGGAAAAGGTTGGACAGTTGAGTTCTGCTGCTGCAGAGATCAACAAGGTTACTGAAACCATTGCCGATATTTCCGAGCAGACCAATTTGCTGGCTCTCAACGCCACCATTGAGGCGGCACGGGCAGGGGAAGCAGGAAAAGGCTTTGCCGTGGTTGCAGGCGAAATCAAGGCTCTGGCCCAGCAGACTGCCGAGGCCACCGAGGAAATCAGCAACCGCATTGGCGGAGTGCAAAAAAGCACCAACGATTCGGTTGATGCCATTGAGTCCATCGTTGAAATGATTAATGAAATCAATGAAATTGTGGGAATGGTTGCCGCTGCCATAGAAGAACAGTCCGCCACCACCCAGGAGATTTCCCAGGAAGCCACCGAAAGTGTCATCCAGACCTCTGCGGTCGCAGGAGAGGTCAACGTGGACATCAACCAGGTCAGCCAGACCGTGGAAGAGGTAAAAACGGGTTCTGGCAGAGTGGCTCGCCGGGCAGAAGATTTGTCCAAACTTGCAGCCAGGCTGGATAGTATGGTCAAGCAATTTACCTTATAACGGCCACGGGCCGATCTGGTCTATGAATGACCAGACTCGGCCCACAACCAAGAATGAAAGTAATTCAGCATCTTATAGATACTTTCAAAAAACATTTCTGATTGTCATCAAACCGCTCCTTTGGCTGTATGGTTCCTGCGAACCCATACCCTCCAGGGGAGCGGTTTTGTTTTCGCCTTCCCTGTAAGACTTTAAAAAAACACCCTGGGCATTTCCAGAATATTTTTTTGCGGAATATCTCCCATTACTTCATAAAAACGATTTCTTTCATCTAAAATATATAGTGATTTATGCATATTATTTTTTTTGGGGCTATATGCAAAATTTCTCTTGTTTTTTTTTTTTTTTCTGTGATAAAGGAGCGCCATTCAATGATGTCTTTGAGAACATTTGGATTGGTTTACCAAATGAAAATATCGCACAGATATTTTTTTACGCTACAGGTTCAGCCTTTGGCTGGGTCAAATAATTAATTTTTGTTTCAGGAGGATTGAAAACATTATGAATTGGCAGAACATGACATTAAAGGCGAGACTGATCGGCGGATTTGCTCTGGTAATTATGCTGCTGGTCGTTATTGGCCTGATTTCCTTTTACACCTCAACGATTACGTCCAGGGCTTTTTCCAATTATCAGCGCAGAGCACAGTCCACGGATCTTATCAACGAAATAGAAGAGGCTCTCCTGAAAAATCGCTTTCTCGTTGCCAAATTCGTTGGCTTTAATCAGCTTGGGGCAACGGCCAGCAAAGAGGCGGAAGAATTTAATCAGCACCTTGCCACAATTAAAAAGAATGTCAAAGAAACATTGGAATTGGTGGATGATCCTGCCAGAAAAGCGGAACTTGCTGCCATTCAAAAGTACATGGAACAATACGCTGAGAGTTTTAATCAAATTATCCAAAATACTCAGAAAAAAAATGATATGCTCTTCAAGGAAATGGTCCCTGCCGGAGAGAAGGTGGATATGATCATGGCGCAGATTTTCCGGCAAGCCGAAGAAGCTGGAAATGCCAGGATGGAATATTATGCAGGAGAAGTTGACAAGGGCTTTTTACTGGCACGGCTGGCCGTGGAAAAATTTCTGAAAAACGGCAATGAGAAATATATTGACGACACCCGTGCAGGATTTGCATTGAGTCGAAAAAGTCTGAAAAATTTACGCGGGATAGTAACCAGTCAAGATGATTTGAAAAAAGTGAGCCAGGTAGAACAAGCAGGGAAAAAGTATGTCGCGAATTTTGAAAAAATGGTCGCCCTGGTTTCCATAAATAATGCTGCCCTCAAAGACTGTGCAAAGGCAGGCAGTCTGGCATTGGCGGAGTGTGAAAAACTCAAAAAAGCCTTTGGCGAAATCAGCAGGAGGGTTAGTGCAAAAATTGAAGATTCCAACTCTCGTTCGGTTGTTCTTATTGCCATTGTTTCTCTGATTGCAGTCCTTGTTGGAGTTGCTGCAATGATCCTGATTCTGCGAAGTGTTTTAGGACAGCTGGGAGGCGAACCTGCCGAGCTTGCTGAAATTGCCGATGATATTTCCGGCGGCAACCTTGCCGTGGCGTTCTCCAAGAAACCGGAAGAAATGCAGGGCGTTTACAAGAGCATGTATGACATGACCATTAAATTATCCACCATGTTCCGGGATATCCTTGACGGCGTACAATCCCTGAACGAGTCTTCTTCTGAGCTGTCGTCTCTTTCCACCCAGATGAATGCAGGAGCCGAAGACGCATCCCAGCGTTCCACCAGCGTTGCCGCAGCTTCCGAAGAGATGACCGCCACCATGAATTCAATTGCCTCAGCCTCCGAAGAAACTTCCGGCAAATTGCAGATGATTGTGGCGGCTGCCGAGCAGATGGCCTCCACCATCAACGAGATTGCCGGAAATACAGCCAAGGGAAGCCAGACCACTTCCCAGGCTGTGGAAAAAGCTACCTTTGTTTCCGAAAAAGTGGGCCAGCTCAGTCAGGCTGCCGCAGAAATCAACAAAGTTACCGAAACCATTGCCGATATTTCCGAGCAGACCAATTTGCTGGCCCTGAACGCCACCATTGAGGCGGCAAGGGCAGGGGAGGCAGGAAAAGGGTTCGCTGTTGTTGCAGGCGAAATCAAGGATCTGGCTCAGCAGACCGCCGAGGCCACCGAGGAAATCAGCAACCGCATTGGCGGAGTGCAAAAAAGCACCAATGAGTCTGTTGATGCCATTAAGGCAATTGTTGAAATGATAAATGAAATCAATGATGTGGTGGGAACCGTTGCCGCTGCCATTGAAGAACAGTCTGCCACCACCCAGGAAATTACCACCAACGTAACCCAGGCCGCAGCTGGCAGTCAGGAAGCAACCGAAGGGGTCAGCCAGACTTCCTCGGTTGTGGGCGAGGTGAATGTGGACATCAACCAGGTCAGCCAGACCGTGGAAGAGGTAAAAACCGGTTCTGCCAGGGTTGCACGAAGGGCAGAAGATTTGTCCGAACTTGCAGGCAGGCTGGATAGTATGGTCAAACAATTTACCTTATAGCGGCCACGGGCCGATCTGGTCTGTCAACGACCAGACTTGGCCCACAACCAAGAATGAAAGTATTTAAGTAAGTTATAGAGACTTTCATATAAAAAAATCCTGAGCCGCCATCAGAATACCACCTGGGGCTGTCTGGAAAAGTTTTCCGGCAGCCCCTGTTTTTTTTGAAAAAAAATCTATTCTGTTTTCGGTATTCGTGATATTTTAGATGCAAATTGTCTGTTTCGCCAAAACGAAAATCAGATGATATTTTCTTTGGGGAAATTTGGGGTATCTGAAAAAGGAGGGTAATATGAATCAGGAAGCATATCAAGGCATTTCATCGGTGTGGACCCATGCCACAGACATTCTGGTTGACCATGCCAAAGGCTGCTGGCTCTATGACAAGGACGGCAGCAAGTATCTGGATTTTACCAGCGGTATTGGCGTAACCAATACCGGCCATTGCCATCCCAGGGTGGTTAAGGCTATTCAGGCACAATCAGAAAAACTGGTTTTCGGGCAGTTTAATACCGTGTATCATCAGCCCATCATGGATTTGGTTCAGGAACTTTCCAGTATAACACCAAAGGGGCT
>PDWI01009276.1_pt1 | contig 11347 bp, 13 predicted proteins | sample 1430891 | NCBI WGS metagenome assembly PDWI01 (sample SAMN01162508, study PRJNA174530) | Oral metagenome, whole genome shotgun sequencing project. | biome: Marine environment; feature: Marine mammal; material: Swab sample of the gingival sulcus; isolation source: swab sample of gingival sulcus... | reverse complement strand
AATAATCACTAAAAATTAAGTTTATCATGATAACAAAAGAAAAAATAACCCCAGATATTATAGAAAAGACCAATGCAATTAAGTTATTTTTATATAAGAATTATCCTAACATTCTTGAAAAAATGGATTTTGAAAATGATGAAGCATTTAGCAACCCTTTACTTTTTGCTTTTTTGAGGCATAAGGTTATCAATACATTTTCACAAGAAATAGAATATGATTTATTAGATGAATTACTTCAAGGTTATTATAATGAACTAATAAGTTATAAAATAGATTTATTGTACAATTTTGAAGGGATTGCATATATTCCCAATGTAGGCTATTTCAAAAAGGGAGAAGAAAAAATATTTAGTCCTATAGTGAAATTAGGTAATTCTTCTATCGAAGTTTTAAGATGTACTTCTCCTGTATTAAAAGTTATCTTAGATGATGTTCCTAGAAAGGATTTAAAATGGGATGAAAAACTTTATAAAAATAATATAAAATATCTAACAAATGCGATGGAATTTATTAAAGAAAATGTTCCTAAACAGTTTGAATTAATTGAGGAATGTTGTAGATATATATATCTTTTTAATACACCTACGGAGAATACAAATTCATTTGCTAGTGGTAATGCCTTAGGTGCTGTTTTTTTTAATATTTATCAGCCTGAGTATGATGAAGTCTTTTTTGTAGATGATATAGCTCATCAAACAGGGCATGTTATATTAAACAATATAATATTTAATCTAAAATCCTTTTATAAAATAAATCAAAAACAAATGATAGAAGATATTTTAGGAAAAAAAGACCATAGAGATATAAATGTTTTAATACATGCTCTATATACCTATTATACTACTTTTTTGTGTTTAGATTCTTGTTTAAAAGCAGGATGTTTTAATGAAATACAAGAAAAAGAAGCCATTGCAAGAATAGCTTTTTATCTTAGAAAATGTTATTATGACTTAAACTTATTAGATTCTGTAATTAAACATTTTGATGGAATAGAAAATATGTTAACAACTAAGGGGATAGAAATAATTACATTGATACAAAAAATGTTTTCAGATATGAGAGTTAAATGGGCAAAAAAAACCGTTGAGATTGATTTTTCTAATCAAGATTACAATTTTAGTTTTAAAAAATATTTAGAGATAAATAACTAATAAGATTCTAATAGTGAGTGTAGAAAAAGGCGGAAACCATGAGTAGGTGTAATTTCAAATTCTTTAATATTATGAAGAAGTTATCATTAGAAGAGTTAGCAAAAAAAGCTAAAGAAGTGGCATCAGAAGAGTTGCTTAATACTATTGCAGGTGGTAATAGTGGTGAGAAAAACTTGAACAATTGTCATGGAGATGGTTGTCATAACAACGCAGCCGAGTTAGCTGTAATCTAACAACAGAATTACACACAAGTGTAATTAGCAGAGGAGATATCTCCTCTGCTATTTTTAATACTAAATAGTCATGTTAAAAAAAATAAGTACTGAAAGATTAAATGAGCTTTCAAATCAAGTTAGAATACTTATGTATCAAAAAAATCCAAATCTATTAACAGAAATAGATTTAGATAATAATAATATTTTTTTAGAACCCCTTTTGTTATCATATTTCAATCAAGAAAAAACAAATAAGGATATGTTGCTAGAACTAATGATTGGTTTTAGAAATGTAAAAGATATACAAATATCAACATTGTATAATAAAGAGAATATAGCATATTTACCTAATTTGGGATATTTTAAAAAAGGTAGAGACAAAATTTTTTCAGAGCTATTTTTTATAAAAAACTCGAATATAGAAATTGTTAAATATGATGTTCCTCTCTTTAGAAATATCATACATTCAATATCTCTTGTGAATCCTATAGAGGATAAAGAGTTATTAATGCATCACTCTTTATTTAGGGATAATGTTAGTTTTTTAGATACGGCATTTCACTACTACAATGAATATGTTTCAGATTATTTTTCTTTGTTAAGTATAGGTTTGAAAAAATGTGTATTTTTCAAAGTGAAAAACAAAGTAGGAAAAAGTTTTTGTTCAATAAAAGCTCATGGAACAATTTTTTTTAATATCTATGACAACAAAAAGCATCAACAAAATGAAACCTATTTTATAGACAATTTAGGTGTATGTATGGGTAAGATATTTTTTACTTCAATTTTTCACAACCTTAAAAAGGTATTTACAATAACTTATAATACTAAAATTTTTAATATTATACCAATAAAAGAGGATAGGAATATATATACACTTTTTTTAAATTTTTTCACAGAAGCTAATGGAGCATTTTGTTTGAATGAAATTTTAGAGAAAGCTCCTTTGTCTATTGAACAAAAAAAAGAAATAGAATTAAGATTGATATTGCACTTAAAAAAATCTACTTCTGATAAAAAAGTAATAGAAGAATTAATAAGACATTATTCAAAAAAAGAAAATTTATTTAATAGTGATGCTGAATTAATGTATGATTTAGCAATTTCTCATCACGATAAAGTTTATAAAAAGTTTGAAAACATTTTATCAAAGTATGATAATATGAATATTACACCCAAAACGAAATTTATAGAATTTATACACGAATTAAACAATTAATAATTTCAATGAAACGAAAGTTCCCTTTTTTTAAACAACTAGATTATCGAGATTGTGGACCAACTTGTTTGAGAATGGTTGCAAAATTCTATGGAAAAAATTTATCTAGAGAATATTTAAGAGAAAGAGCTGGTATTACAAAGATAGGGGTTACTTTGGGGGGGATTGCAGGTGCTGCTGAACATATAGGAATGAGAACATTAGGAATGAGAGTTGCCTTAAAAAGTCTTGTAGAAGAAATCCCCTTGCCATGCATTGTTCCTTGGGAGCAAAACCATTTTATAGTTGTTTATAAAACCACAAAAAGTAAAATTTATGTAGCAGACCCTGCAAAAAAATTATTAGAATACAATCATGACGAATTTATAAAAAAATGGACAGGACTTAATGATAATACAGGATTTGTACTTGCTTTAGAACCAAGTACTAAATTTCATAATTTAAAAAATGAAAGTTATGAAGATAAAGGTTTGTTTTTTCTGTTTCCGTACTTAAAACCTTATAAAAAAATAATATATCAACTACTTATAGGTTTAGTTTTAGGTACAATCATTCAATTTGTGCTTCCTTTTCTAATACAATCAATAGTTGATATAGGTGTTTACAATCAAAATATCAATTTCATATATTTGATACTAACAGCTCAACTTGTACTTTTTTTAACTCAAACATCTTTACAAATATTTAGAGATTGGTTAGTACTACATGTAACAAGTAGATTAAATATTAAAATGGTTTCAGATTTTCTATATAAAATTTTGAATTTACCTGTATCTTTTTTTGAAACCCGAAGTACAGGAGAACATTTACAAAGAATATCTGACCATAGAAGAATACAAAATTTTGTTTCAACTTCATCATTTAATATGATATATTCTTTGATTCTTTTTATAATTTTTAATCTAATTTTGGCATTTTACAATTTTGGCATTTTTATAGTATTCATTTTGGGAGCTATTGCTTATGTATTATGGGCTGTATTTTTTCTAAAAAAGAGAGAAATTATAGATTACAAAAGGTTCGATGAGATGGCTCAAAGTCAATCATCATTAGTGCAAATAATAGATGGTGTTAATGAAATAAAAGTAAATAATTCTCAGCGTAAAAATAGGTGGAAATGGGAGCAAATCCAAGTTAAATTATTTAAAACATCTATAAGTTCTTTATCATTAGCTCAATATCAAACAATAGGTTCAGGTTTTATTAATGAATTAAAAAATATATTGATAACTTTTCTTTCTGCAACTGCAGTTATTAAAGGAGAAATTACGTTAGGGATGATGCTTTCAATTCAGTATATTGTAGGGCAATTAAATGTACCATTGAATGATTTTATCAGATTTATACAAGTATGGCAAGATGCTAAATTAAGTATAGAGAGACTTCTTCAAATTCATAATAAAGAGGATGAAGATAATCCAGATGATAAGAAAAAGAAAGAATTACCAATAAAGAAAGATATAACTATATCAAATCTTTATTTTAGGTATGGAGGAAATACAACTCCTTTTGTTTTAAAGAATATAAATTGTACATTTCCAGAAGGGAAAATAACAGCTATTGTTGGAGCAAGTGGCAGTGGTAAAACAACTCTATTGCGTTTACTACTTAAATTTTCAGACCCAACCAACGGAAATATAAAGATAGGTTCAATGGATTTATCTAATATTGATAATAATTTTTGGAGAATGAATTGTGGAGCTGTACTTCAAGATACTTTCATTTTTGATGATTCAATTATTGGCAATGTTTCAGAATCAGAACAATCTGAAAAAATTGACATAGAAAGGTTTAAAGATGCATCTCACATCTCTAATATAAATGAATTTGTAAATAAATTACCCAATAAATTTAATACGAAGATAGGAGCTTCTGGTTTATCTCTTAGTGGTGGTCAAATCCAAAGAATTGTCATTGCAAGAGCCGTATATAAAAATCCTGATTTTGTGTTTTTTGATGAAGCTACAAGTGCATTGGATGCTAATAATGAAAAAATTATAATGAAAAATCTTAATGATTTTATGAAAAATAGAACATCTATTGTAATTGCTCATCGATTAAGTACTGTAAAAAATGCAGATAACATTATTGTTTTGGAAAATGGAGAAATTGTAGAGCAAGGTAACCACAATGAACTAACTAAAAAGAAAGGAAAGTATTACGAACTCGTTAAAAATCAATTAGAATTAGGTAACTAATGGAAAATTTAGAAAAAGATATTAAACTTTATAGTCCAGAAATCAAAGATATTCTTTCTACCCCTCCACGCTCTATTTTTAGATGGGGAAATACTTTATTAATGGTGTTTTTTTTAGTTTTTTTTACAGTTTCATACTTTATAAAATATCCTGAGACTGTGGAAGGAAGAGCTCGAATCATCTCAACTCCATTAACTCAGACTTTGATTGCTGATAAAAAACAAAACGTGGATACAATCTTTATTAAGAATGAGGAAAGAGTATTTAAAAATTCAGTAATAGCTAAATTGAAAAGTTCTGCGAAGTATGAAGATATTTTGAAGTTAAAAAAAAGTATTGAAAATTTTGAAATTAAGAGAGGTCAAAAAATTAAATTATCAAATAGTAAGAACGAAACACTTATTATAGGAAAATTAAGTAAGTATTACTCTTCTTTTTGTACAGAAGTAGCAAATATAAAATCATCTCCTATAAATTGTAATTATGATAAATTGAAAATAAAATTAGATATATTAAAAAATCAAATAAAAATATGGGAAGATAATTTTTTATTAAAATCTCAAATAAATGGTAAGGTTTTCTTTTCAGAAAAAGGAATAGGTAATTTAGATAAAATACACTTTTGTATAGTTCCTTCTAAAATAGATTCTTTTTTCTGCCTAATTGATGTAAACAAAGATGATTTACATAAAATTGAAGTTGGACAGAAAGTTAATATAACTTTAGAAGGACATTATCAAGGTCAAATTTTAACAGGAACTGTAGCAGAAATACCGTTAAATTATAATAATAGTCAAATATTTTTTATCAAAGTGTATTTGCCAAATAAATTAATAACAAATAAAAATAAAGAGGTATTATTTAATGGGAATATTCAAGGTAGAGGAAAAATTATAACAGAAGACTTAAGAATTATTGAAAGAGTTTTCTATAACTTTAAAAAACTTTTAGATGAAAAGTAAAATAAAAATAACAACTATATTGTGTTTCGTGTTGTTTTTACAAGGATGTAAGCAAACGAAACAAATATCTCAATATCCTCAACATATAGGAGATACAGAATTTATAAGTGATATTGATAACCCTAATTTTAAATTTTGTAACCCTTCTAATGTGCTACATAGTAGGTCTCAAATACGTTTTAAAGGAGGGCAAAGGTCTTTTGAAGACAAACTAATGAAAAATTATAAATTTAATGCAAGTTTTAAAGATTTTACGGGGTACTTTATTGTAAGATTTGCAGTGAATTGCGAAAATAAAACAGGTCGATTTCGTTGGGAGATAGTAGATGGTAATTTTAATAAAACAGATTGTCCTAAAAAATTAGAAAAACATATCATATCAATACTTAAAAATTTAAAAGGATGGCAACATCCTATAATAGACGGAGAAAATTATGATGGTTATAATTTTATCGTAATTAAATTAATAAAAGGAAAAATAATAATACCATAATGAAAAAAATTGTATTTTTAATATTATTATTTTGTGTAAATGTTAATGGACAAGTAAATTGTCATATTTACCCAAAAGGTAGTTCTATGCGAAAAGCATGTGAATTGAGTCATAAAGCTATTGAATATCGTCAAGGTAGTCGAAAATCACAAGAATTATTTGATGCTTCTATTTCTACCGACCCCAATTTCTCATGGTCATATATGGAAAAATCTGTTCCATTTTTTAAGAGAGGTCTTTTACTAGAAGGGTTAAAATTACTAAACAAGGCAGTTGAATTAGAACCTGAATATTATCTCTGTTACAGAGCTTTTTGGTATTTTCAATATCAAAATTATAAATTGTGTGTAAGGGATTTAGAAAGATATTATTCTTTACCAAATGCCTATAATGAACAAACACCAGGAGGAGATAGGGATATGCGTATTCTGTTAGGGATGTCTTATGCAAAGTTAGGGAATCTCAAAAAGGCTATCGAGGTAGTTGAGGAATGTATTAATCAAAATGAAATAGACTACTACCTTACAGATTATGCTGTTTTAGGAATGTTTTATTTTAAAAACAAGGAATACCAAAAAGCATTGAAAGTTTTAAAAAAACAAATAAAAATTGCTAATAATTTCCCTGATGCACATTATTATATGGGGTTGACTTATCAAAAAATAAATCAACCCCAAAAAGCAAGACATCATTTTAAAAAAGCTTATGAATTGTTTAATACTCCTAATAGAATTAATAATTTATATTTATGCTATCGTATTTATAAAAAAGATGTTGCAAAATTTATAGAAAATCAATAGTTATAAATTACAAAACTTCCTTATTCCTCAAATATTTAAACACATCTAAAGTTTTATCTAGTTGTTCCATTGTGTGTGTTGCCATTACACTCATTCTGATTCTTGGGTCTTTTACTGATACAGCAGGATATGTGATAGGATTAGCGTATATTTTATTCTCTAAAAGAATATTAACAGCTTTATAGGCTTTCTTTTTATCATCTACTTTCACAGGTATAATTGCCGATTTTGTCACCCCAATATTAAGCCCAATATCTAACAATCCATTCTTAAAATGATTTATATTGTCCCATAATTTTTCCCTCCATTTAGGCTCTTCATCTATTAGGTCAATTGCAGTGCTTACACCTAATACATTAGGCGTTGCTGATGCAGAAAAAGCATATTGTCTTGATTGGTATCGTAAATAATTAATCAACTCAGGAGTTGCAACAAAATAACCTCCTACATTTCCAAAAGTTTTACTAAATGTTCCTGTTATAATATCTATTTCGTTTAATACTTCATAATGTTCAGCAACACCTCTACCTGTTTTTCCATATAACCCGATTCCGTGAGCATCATCAACCATCAATACAGCATTGTAAAATTTACATAATTTAATGATTTCCTTTAATGGTGCTATATCTCCATCTTGTGAATATACTCCATCAATAACAACCATTTTAGTTCTATACTTATCTTTACTTCCCTTTAAAATCTTTTCTAAATGGTCTAAATTATTATGGAGAAATCGTTTAACAGTTGTTCCTGAAATCCCTTCATATACACTTGAATGAACTGCCATATCAACGATAGCAATATCTTCTTTCTTTAACAAACACAATAAAGATGCGCTATTTGCAGTATATCCTGTTGTATAGATAATGGTTGACCCTATAGGTCTGTTGAAAAAAATAGAAATTTTATCTTCTACTTCTTTGTGGTATTCAAAATAACCACCAATTAACGGAGAAGCTCCAGCCCCTGTACCATATTTTTCAATAGCTTTAATAACCGTTTCTTTTACCTTTGGGTGTTGAGAAAAGCCTAAATAATCATTTGAAACAAAACTAATATAACTACCTTCTTCTAATTGTTTTTGTTTTGCTAATTTGATTTCTGAATTACATCCTGATGTAGCAAGTAATTGATAATTTAATGCTCCTGATTTATCTAAATAGTTTAGATATTGATTGTTTAATTTTGCTCTTTGAAATATGTCTAAATTTTCAACATTCTCAAAATCCTTAAAAGTCTTTTTTTTAAAATCCATAATGATATATTTTTGTTATGGCGTAAAAGTAATGAAAATATATTTATTTCCCTAACCAAAGAATAAAGCACTGTTTTATTATTTATAATGAATATAAATAGGGGGGGGTATTTTTAGATATAGGTTTACTTTACAAACAAAATAAATATTTTATATTTGCAATGTCATTTTAATCTTTGAGAAATGAAAAAAGAAAAGAAAAGAAAGAGAACATCAGGTCCTATAAGGGATAAATCTAGAACAAAAGCAAAGCTAATTAATGCTGTAGGAACAGTGCTACAAGACAAAGGATATGGAAACCTAAATGCAGCAAATATCGCTAGAGCTGCTGGGGTTGATAAAAAATTGGTGTGGACATATTTTGGTAGTGTTGACAATCTAATTGAAGAGTATATCGATTTAAGAGCTTTTTGGAGATTAAATATACCTAATTCAACAATAAAGAAAATAATAGAAAAACCAACAGGAATAGGGAGTGAAGAAATAACAGAATTGTTATTAGAATACTATGATACATTTAGCAAAGATGTAGATTTGCAAAAAATTGTTCATTGGGAAATGGGGGAGTCAAAAGAAGTTTTGAGGAAAATTGCAGATAAAAGAGAAATGACTGGAGAACATATATTTTCATTAATTGATAATAAGTTTGAAAATTCAGAAACTGATGTAAGAGCAACTATTGCCTTATTGATAGGAGGTATATATTATCTCAATTTACACGCAGATGTAAATGGTAGTAAAGTTTGTGGTTTAGATATCAATGAAAAAGATGATAAAGAACGTATATTAAAAGCTATTGAAAGAATAGTTGGAAGATGCTTTGTATAGATTATCATTTTAAAATTTGCAAAGAATAAAATTTATATGTAAGATTATCATTTTAAAATTTGCAAAGAATAAAATTTATATGTAAATTTGGCATTCAATTATTCTTAACAATTAAAAATTATGTTATTACTAACTATATAGTTAATGTGTGACAAGCAGTTTATTATTTGATAGATGAAGAATATATTAGGGAATAAAATATATTTCATAAAACGACCTATTTTAAATAAGCCTTTACTAGTAGGTGGTTTTGTGGTTTTGATTATTGGACACATGTTTATGGGGCTTTGAGTCTTGTTGGTTTGGCAATTAATATTTATTTTACTTATAGGGCTTATGTAGGAATAGAAGATGAAGATTTAAAGACTGTAATTATAACTTTATTAATTGCTTTTATAACTTTAATGATTACTTTTATAGTAGTATCACGATACTTCGTTATACAATTGAAAAAAAATAAAGATTATAAAACTTTATATACAATAGAGCAAAGAACTCTAAAAGATCAAGTTTTAACTAATAAATATAAATCAGATTGTTTACATAATATTGCACATTACTATCGTAATTGTATGAAGAATTTAGACTTGAAAAGTGATAAAGTGGAATTATTATCAAAGGAGGAAAAACAAAAAATAATAACTCGTGTCGATTTTTTTCTTGTTGTTTTGACATCTAATTTGCAAAATTATTTTTCGTTTGTTACAGGAGATAATTGCTCTATTACAATAAAATTGGCTAGTCGTGATAAAAAGCATTTTGTAACATTTTTTAGAGATCCTATCAATTTTAATAAAAGAAGAAAGGCATATAATAGAGAGGAAAGGTATTTAATTAAAAATGATTCAGCATTAAGTATCATTACAAATCCTGCGTTTGAAAATACTTATTTTTATGCAGATAATCTTCAAAATCTGAATATAGGTAATAGTCCTTATAAAAACTCAAATCCTATGTGGAAAGAATTTTATAATGCTACACTTGTTGTTCCAATTACTATGATTGTAGAAAAAAAGGATAAAAAAACAGGAAAAAAAGAAATAGAAAATAATGTATTAGGTTTTTTAAGTGTTGATAATTTTAAAGGAAAACTTGGAACGGATGAAAACAAGGAGTTTTTACTAGGTGTTGGAGATTTACTTTACATTTTAATAGAAAAATATAAGAATTTTATAGAAATAGCATATGAAGACATCAAAGAGAATCAAAGAGTCAAAATATCCAAAATGGGGAATTAATGTTGATAAATCTAAGGCAACTAAAAGAGTTGCTTTAAAAAATTCACATTCTGTTTTTGAAATTTGTGTATTGGGAATATCAGCAGAAGTAATAAAATTAGAAGATAAAAAACATACTTTAAAAGTAATAGAGGCTTATTCTATTCTAAAATAAATATGTTTACTAAGACTTCCCTTGTATATTAGAGTAATGAATGATATAAGATCTTGAATTCCTATGTTTCTAAGGCATGGGAAATATAATATCCCTATTCAAATCAGGATTGTATAGGTAATCTAAATTTAAATCATCTTTAGGATACCAACTTACAAAAAAGTCTTCTACTATTCCTTCTGTTATGGTTAAATCTAGACTTAAAGGTCTTTTTTGATTTCTAGTTATATAGTTAAGTCGATAATAGTCTTCTTTGTCAACAAATTTAAAATTATTTCCATATCCGTAACCAATACTCAATATGAATGGATCAATAGCAAATTGTATATTTACATGTTTAGTAATAGATTTTTCAAGAACTTTGCTTTGTAGTTGTGCTATTTTACAAAGAAGTTTGCAGATTTCTATTGTGTCATCAATAGTTAAATGTTTTTTAGTTAAACCTTCTAAGGAAATCTATAAAAAAATATTTCCCGATATTCTCTAGCCCAATCAATTTTATTTTTAATTAGATAAAGTTGAATATTTCTGTTCAAGCTTTGTATATTTCTATCAATATCTAATTTATCAAAATAAAAATTAATCTTATCATACTCAAAATAGTCATCTAATAATTTAATCATAGCTTTAGAGGTATAAATGTTGTTCTATTTTTTATAACTACACCTAAATGTAGTGTTTATTTTTCAAATTTATGAAAAAAATAAACATCTTAACATTGGTTATCTAATAAAACCTACATCTTCCGACCTTTTCCCTTATTCAAATCTTCCTTTTTGTCTTCTTTTTCCTCTTGACCTTTATCCTCAATCGGTTTTAGGTCAGCATCAA
>PDWI01009275.1_pt1 | contig 11347 bp, 10 predicted proteins | sample 1430891 | NCBI WGS metagenome assembly PDWI01 (sample SAMN01162508, study PRJNA174530) | Oral metagenome, whole genome shotgun sequencing project. | biome: Marine environment; feature: Marine mammal; material: Swab sample of the gingival sulcus; isolation source: swab sample of gingival sulcus... | reverse complement strand
TATTAATGATTTTTAAATCACTCTCAATTAACGTATCTGCAAATAAAACAAGGACGTCCTCATCTTTCTTAACATATTTTTTTGCACCTAAAATTGCGTGTGCAACACCTCTTTGTTCTTTTTGCAAAACAAAAATTGGTTTGAAAGAATGTTTTTTTTCAATCATTCTTTTTAAAGCAGGATAATCTTCATCAACAATAAATATTGCTTTATCAAAATTTACTACGGAAACACTATTTAAGAGGTGTTTAACAAGTGGTTTTGATAGGTCTAATGGGTGGGCATCACGATTACACAAGAAATATGATTTAGCAAAATCAACCCCTATCATATTCATATCAGTATTTAGCATTTTGTTATTAAACAAGTCTAAAATCGTAAAATATTTACTAGGGGGCTCAATTTTTTGAGAATTTTTAGCGATTTTTATTCTAAATTTCAAGTCAATAATTTCATTAAAAATTTTTATAACTAAATTTTCATAATCTATTTTTAGCAAGTCGTGACAAGATAAAAAGACCCTTTCTAAAAAATTAAGAATGTTATAAGGGTCTTGAAAACGAGTTTCAGTTTTTCTAAATTTACTTTCTGCTTTATCGTCTTTTACATACTGGCTAAAGTATGTTAAATATATTTTTTCGTTGCGAACATTTTTAGAAAATGCCCTTATTTCGTTAAAGTCGGGCATATCTTGAATAGCTTTATCGTCTCTTAGACTTTTTATAAAATCATATAATTGATTGTTATTTAGCAGTTTTGCTTGTTTAATTATCCACTCGTCTTTGTCTGATTCATTCATATCTAAGAGAACATTAGTAACTTCATTAATAAGATAATCTCTTTTAGTATTAAGGTTCATAATTAACCTCATTTCTTAGCGGAAAGAGTTACTAATAATAAATTAATACTATATTTATATCGCTTATTTCTTGTTTTGCATAAGCCTCATAAGTTCATCTTTATTAGCTGCTCTCTTACCAGCTTCTTTGTTTGCTTCTATCGTTCCTAGAACCTCTTTGCGAATAACACTAACAGACCTAGGAGCCTCAATTCCTACTTTTACTCTGCCGTCCTTACTCTCTAAGATTTTGACTTCTATATCATCTCCAAGCAAGATAGATTCCCCTGTTTTTCTACTTAATACAAGCATCTAAAAACCATCCTTTCTGTTTTTATTCAGCTTGAAAAAGCCTATATTTGTAAGGCCAGCTTTCTTCTAAGATAACTTGTATTCCAGTTCTCTTATTAACATTTATAACAAGTGGAGACTTTAAATTTAAAGTTGTGTTTTCTGTTTCTTTTGGAACAACACAAATGCCATATATTTGCAATTCTTCTGGTCCTGCAATTTCTAATTTAGCAACGTTTTCCTCGCTTAAAGAAAAATCATATTCTTCTACAAATAGAAATGGGTCAGTCAAGACAAACACAACATTTTCGTCCTTAAGCGACTGTAACCATACAAAGGGAAATTCTTTGTATAATTCTCCCACAATAATGAATTCTGTGTGTTCTTCAAAACCAAAAATTCCCTCGGGAAAACGGATAATATCCTCCTTAGAATACTCAACTTCTCCAATATAATCGGTGTTTAATTTCATAAGTCCTCCTAATTTACACTTTAATATCTATTGTCGATAATTTAATGCTATTGTATTGCTTAACGTAAGTGTCAATTTTTGTCGCTGTATAGTTAATCGAAGTATGTTTTACTTGGGTGTTATTATTAACTTTAGCAGGCACATAGTTTATATCGACATTTCCGCCAGTAACTTTAAATTCTGGTCTACTTTTTGGTATAAAATCAATATTCCAATCATAGACAAACTGGTCAAAAGCATTTTCAATAGCTTGGTCTGGTAAAGGGTCAGCTCCAGAGGCAATATCTGCCATCTGATTGCCTTGAGAAACTATTCTTCCGATTGTTTCTTGTATTTTTTGCTTTCCAATAGAGGCGTTTTCACTGATTAAGGAAGCTATGGACTTCAATCCGCTTTCTTCAAAACACTGGCTTTGGTCTATCATTACCTTAATCTGTTCTGATTTCATTTCAAGTTTTGAAGGAGAGGTACTTAATTCCAATGAAAGAGGAGCTCCTGAGTCAATTTCCATTTTATTAGGAGTCCTCTTGTATTCCAATTTCATTGGAGTAGTTTGTATCTGGATTTGTTTAATGTTCATAAGCCCATCCCGATTTTTTCTTTACCTTATTTTTCTTTTCTTTATTTTCTATCTATATTTTTTTATTTTATAAAGTCAACTAAAGATGGCTGTATTATTTTTGTTCCTGTGGATAGTGATGCCCTATAAACATTTTCGTAATTCTTTAACTTCATAATCGTTTCGGCTAAGTCTATATCCTCTACAGAACTAAGAGCCTTGGTAAATGAAAGGGTATTATCCTTTGTCCTTTCTAGTGCCAACTCCATCCTATTTGTCTTAGCTCCAATATCTGCTCTTACTGATAATATGCGATTTATGTGCTCGTCTACATCCTTTAAGAAAACATCTATTTCTTCTTTATCTACAGTATCTAGTGCCTTTATAAATCCATCAAGACTCTCGATTAGTGAACTCCTATTTCCAATAACTGGCTCCACATATATCTCAGGTTTTGTACCCTCTGGCGTATTCAGTGTATTAAATGTAAGATAGCTTTCTGATGTAGTAGCATCAGTAGTAAGGACTACCTCTACTTTATCATTACCTATCGTTTTGTTGATTGCATTTTGCAAGGCAGTCTTGTACTGTCCTACTGTAACAATAGGCGTTTCCTTATCAAGTTCTATCTTTGTTCTCTCACCATTATAAGTTATAAAAATAGGGCTTTTCTTTAAATTATCCTCGTTTTGCTCTATATATTCATCATTGAATTTAAAGTCTTGGTAAGCGGTGCTAGCCTCAGTTTTGGCATTACCTCGATAAAGCGTAGGAGCATAAATAGGTGCTACTGCTGGATTTGTAGGGTCTGCTGGGTCTTTGAAAGCTAGATTACAACTTATAGCCCTATCTCCATATTCTTTATCTTTTATTATAAGTTTTCCCTCGTGGTCAAAAAACACATCCGCAACTTCTGATAGCGTATGTCCAGTACCATCCTCTGCATTTCTTATCTTATCTAAGACTTTTTCTTTTTTTAATAAAAATCCATTTCCTGTAAGTTCAGAGGTATCTACATTGTAGGTTGTTCCACCCACTGTATAAGATAGATTAGACTTTCTGTAGTCTGAACCAGCCCCATCTATTGTAAAATCACCAATTAGCTGACTTTTTTTAGAACTTACCCCTATAGTAGTTTCAGCAAATTTAATTTTATCACAATCAGATGATAAAACCCTATTAGGGTCTTTGGTTTTAATAACCAAATTGTCATGACTATCAAAGTATATATCAGCTACATCGCCCAATTTTTTTGTTGGATGTAGGGTGCTAGGGTCACTTGGGGTAGCTCCAGGAACTATTAATTTTGCCTTTCTATATCTAGCCAAAATAAGTGCCCTATCTATAGGTTTAACTTCTCCTGTTAAAAGAGTTTCGTCTACTTCATATTCGTCAGTTGTTGCAGGAGAAACAGAATTATTTGTAAGTTTAATATTCATATTTGACAGTGTATAGTCTTTAAGTTCATTAAATCTAGCTTGAAGCACGTGAATGCCCTCATCAAAATCCTCTCCACTACTATCTGTCATCATATAGCGGTATACGTTACTATGGTTTGTAATGCCAAAAACTTCAAGACCATTGGTAGTAACTGCAATTTCTTCAGTTTGTCCAACTAAATATTCCGTTTTTTGTGGTCTTGACTTATCCCTCTCGGTAATATCTATATTGTAAATAACCCTTCTCTTGCCATCTATAACTTCATTTCTGAAAAGAGGTTTGTCATTTTGATAACCAGAAAAAACAAACCTGCCTGCATAGCTGAAATTTCCAGCGTTTACCGCATGATTTCTCAATTGTTCAAGTTCCTGTCTTATCTTTTGTAAGTCATTGGCATCATAAGTGCCATTTGCCGCTTGAACAGCTAATTCTTTTGATCTTGTCAATATCTTGCCTAAATCAGTAATCGCACTTTCACTTACTTGATACCAGTTTAAAACGTCTCTTATATTTGTTTGGTACTGGTCTAATTCACCTAGGTCTGTTCTAAACTTTAATATTTTAGATATTCCAATAGGGTCGTCAGATGGTTTGTGAACTCTCTTACCATCAGAACCTTGTTCTTGTAACTTAGACATATTAAACATATTTCTATTCAAATTATGAAGAAGCATGTTCGTCATCATATTATTAGTAACTCTCATTGTTTTTCCCTTTCTTACCTACCGACTGTGCCCAGTCTGTTTATCAATGTGTCCAATATTTCGTCCATTGTGGTAAGCATCCTTGCATTCGCATTATATGCGTGTTGGAACTTAATCATTTCACTAACTTCTTCGTCAAAAGAAACGCCCATCACTGACTGTCTCTTATTTTCGATTTCTACTAGAAGGTTGCTTTGATTGTCTTTCATTCTTTTTGCTTCTTCTGCATCAACACCCAAGTTTGAAATAAGGCTTTTTACAAAGTCATCTGAACTTCCCCATGCAAACTGTTCTTTGTTATATCTCATTTCCATCATTCTAAGGGCATTGTGTCCATCCCCTGGAACGCCATCGGCAGAGGCTGATGCAGCAAATTTATTTAAGTCTAAATCCAAATCCTCAGACAATTTTAATTGGTCTGTTGGTATCCTATCTACCATGTAAAAATTCCCGTCCGAAAGTCTTTTTATAGACTTATTAAAATTGTCTGGGTTGTTTTCTAAAATGTTTCTTATATTACGTGCCATTATTTTATTGTTTTTTTCTACGCTGTAATCTACACTTACTCCATCCATTACCTGTTTTGTGAAATCCATTGGCTTTCCGCCATTTAACCCTTGTTCCATAAGATATTCTTCATATTCAGCAGATGACATACCTTCTTTAGTGAAAAATAACACACCCTTATTTCCATTTAGGTCAAAACCGTTCTGATGAATTCTATTTATTTCGCTAGACATCCTGTCAGTGTAGTAATTGAGCTTGTCGATATAGTATGGAATTCCCTTTTTATCGCCTTTAATATCATCTCTCATATTAATTAACTGACTTAGCTCGCCAGATCTAAGATAAACCTTGCTGCCTTTTTCCCACTGAACATCGCATAACTTATGCAAGTCATCTGGATTTTTTAAATTTTCTCTATCTACAACTTTTAATTTTTCCATATCATAATGACTTACCAAAGGCTTACCACCAATAAAAACAGTGAAGTGTCTGTTTGGGTCCTCGTGATAAGTAATCTCGGTTAGCTCTGATAGTTTATCCAAGACTAGATTACGTTGGTCTCTTAGGTCGTTTGATATAGAACCGTCAAGTTCTGTAAGAAATATGCTCTTGTTGAGGTCTCTAATCTGTTCAGCAAAACCATTAATCTGGTTAACTGTAGAACGAACTTGAAAGTCGATCTGTTCTTGTAATTCCTTTAATTGGTGGTACATAGCGCCAACGCTTTCGGTGTATGCTATGGCTCTCTGCCTTACCAATGCCCTAGTTGTAAGTGAGTCTGGGCTTTTGCTAAGCTCACTCAAAGCAGAAAAGAAATTATCGACAACCTGTCTAATTCCCGTTTCAGAGGGTTCATTAAAAATAGTTTCAATATTGTCTAAAACTTCTTGTCTAATTTGCCAAGAGTGTTCTTTTGATGTTTCGACCCTTGATTTTTTATCAAAAAATTCTTCTCTTATTTGTATTACTGATTCTGCATCAACCCCCGTACCGAGTGTACCATAGAGTCCCGGTAAAACATCAGGCGGATATTGTTTCATATCGAGTCTTTGTCTTGAATATCCAGGGGTATTAGCATTCGCTATATTGTGAGAAACCACGTGCAAGGCTCTCTGGCTTACAAATAGTCCACTTCTAGCTATATTTAGTCCAAAAAATGCTGAAGCCATAATTTTTCCTTTCTATATTTTAGACACTAATTAAATCTTAGCATCAAATAAGTTCTTATCAACTTTGACAGTCCTATCTCTAGCATCTTCCTTGTACCCTACATCAGCCTCAGAAAAAGACTTAGCTAGGCTCATAGTTTCTTCGAGATAGTCTAAGGATTGTTCCAAAAGTTTTGAATTTAGATGGTTTACCTGCATCAAATCATTCACTATTGAAACAAGTTTTTCCTTTTTTAATTCCATCTTAGCTCGTTCATCTTCATTTAATAGGGCGATTATTTCGTCTAATGTATCTAATTCTTTAACACCCTTAAATTGACAAAAACCATCGATTACTTGGGCTCTAAGTTCCTCTAAGTTCACGATGGTCTTTACAAATCCTTGTTCTTTTTTGGTGATGGCTTCCAATGCCTTCACATCGTTATCAATTATTACTTTTTTCTTTTCTTCTTCTACCGATTTTAATTCAGCATAAATCTGACACTCCTTGTCGATAATCTCAACGAGGTCAGTGAAATAGTCTCGCATAAGCTAACTCCTTATATTTAATTTACGCAAATAAAACTGTATCAATTACCTAAGATAGCTTCAGCAATCTTATCTGAAGATATGTTATATTCACCCTTGCTTATTTTTTCTCTAAGCTCTGAAACTCTTGATTCCCTAATGTCAGGCACTTTTTTATAAGCTGCTGTAGCACGCTGAACTTCTTTTGCTGACGCTGATATTTCTATCTTATCAGGTTTCATAGCTCTCGATTTTGGCGCTTCCGTTTTACTTATCTGTTTTTTATAGTTTTTAACGGAGCGGATAACTTGAGGTGTATAATTAATTTTCATTTTTACCCCCCTCTCTTTCATTTTGCTTCTCAATACCTTTATCGGTTATTTTATTTCTTTCTTTAATATTTTTTTTATTTTTTTTACCACAAATTAAGCCCTTTTATTCCTCGACTTAAACACGCAAGCCCCATAAACACTGCATCCTGTACTTTTTAAAGCCTCTGCAGATGCTATCATGGTTGCTCCCGTTGTAATTATGTCGTCAACTAGCAAAACTTTTATCGGCATATTTATATTTTTCTTTAGAAAAATTTTGCCTTTTAAATTATTTTTTCTTTCTTTTTTTCCTAAACTCTTTTGTTCTTCAGTATTATACGCCATTAAAAAATTTTTTTCGAATGGAATAAAAAGTGATTTAGAAAGTTTTTTTGCGATATCCTCTATGTGGTCAAAGCCCCTCTGCCTTAATTTCTTATTGGAAATTGGAACGGGAACTATCAAATCAATTTCGTCTATATCCAAGTATTCTGTGATTAAACTTTCTAATAGAGATGAAAAACAATATGAAAGTTGTCTATTCCTATCTTTTTTATATGAGTAGATTGCCTTGCCACTTAACTCATCTAAATAATATGCTGGAGAAAATTTTTCAAACAATTCAGAGTCCATAAATTTATAGTCTGTGAGTTCTAAATTGTAAAAACATTCTTCACATAGGTAATGTTCAAAAAGCTTTGTTCTTTTCTTGCAAAACATACAAATTTCATCTATGGGAAAAATTAAATTTTTAGCATTTTCAGAAAAATCATTCATTATATTAATCATAATGAGGCCAACCTTTCTTTCAAAAAACTCATAGACTTGGTATTTCTTTCACTTCTAGCAGCCTGTTCAAAAAAATACTTTTCCCCAGCAATTACAAATAAGTTTTTTGCCCTAGTAATCGCCGTATACATTAATTTTTTGCTCTGCATTACAGGCGGTAGAAAAAACGACGGATATACGACTACATCAAACTCGTTTCCTTGTGACTTGTGAACCGTCATAGCGTAGGCTAAGTCGAGTTCTTTTCTCAAAATATTAGGTTTGTAAAATATAACTTTGCCATCTAAAAATCTAACCAATAGCCCCGACTCACTGGCAGATACTATAAAACCTATCTCTCCGTTAAATACGCCACTTCCTTCCTCGTTTGTTTCCTTGTTTATCCATTCAGCGTTGTAGTTGTTTTTTATTTGCATTACCTTGTCGCCAGCAGCAAATTTCTCAAAATATAAGGTTTTTGATAGTGGATTTAAGACCTTTTGTAACTCTCTATTTAAGTTTTCTACTCCTAACAATCCCCGTTTTATAGGGCTTATTACAGATATTGACTCCAATGGTTCATAATTAAAAACCTTGGGAATTCTCTTGCTAACTAATTCTAATACCCTTTCCAATGTCTTTTGATTGCCGTGTTCAGAAAATAAATAAAAATCTCCAGCTTCAGAATTATATTTAAATTTATCGTCATTTAATATTGCGTGAGCATTGTTTAATATATCGCTATTTTCAGCCTGTCTATGAATTTTTGTAAGTTTGCTAGTATTAAATACACCGCTATCTATCATATCTATAAAGGGGCTTCCTGCACCTACTGGTGGAAGTTGGTTGGCATCTCCTATCAATACCAACATAGAGCCTGATTTAATGGCTTTTAAAAGTGAATAAAACAATCTAGCATCAACCATAGAAGCCTCATCGATAAATACTATATCTGCACTTAAAGGATTTTCCTCATCCATCAAAAAATATAAAAAACTATCGTCCTCATCATACTGGTATTTTAACATTCTATGTATGGTAGAGGCTTCGAGTCCTATTACCTCCTCCATTCTAGAAGCTGCCCTGCCTGTTGGAGCAGCTTGTAATGTAGTAAGACCAAGTGTTCTAGCCCTGCTTACCAATTCTTTTAGTATTGTGGTTTTCCCCGTTCCAGCAGCTCCTGTCAGTATAAATACAGACTCATCAAAAGCCTTGTCCAAGGCTTCTTTTTGTTCGTCGCTCATATCTATACTTGGCTGTATGTTTTCAAAAGAACCTAGTGCTTGGTATGTAAAAGCAAGTCTTTGTAAGTGTTCTACTATGCCAGATTCCCAATCAAATGCTTCGGACAAATATAGAAAAGCTTCGCCCTCATTTATTATTTCTACTATTCTATAGTAATCTTTTAGGCGTTCTATTGACTCAAACAAGGTTTCATCATCTATTTCAATTAGAGAGTGCATTTTTTCAAAAACTTGACTTTCTCTTACACATAAATTACCCTCATTATATGTGAAATTTTGCATTTCATACATAATAAGGGCATCTATTCTCTTTGCTGAGCGTCTTTCAAAACCGTTATTTAAAGCGACCTTGTCTATGGTTTTAAATCCCATTCCCTTGACTTCTATAAGTAGCCTGTATGGGTTTTCCATAACAATTTCAGCAGAGTCCTCCCCATATTTAGAGTAAATCCTATTAGACTGAGCTAGGGTAAATCCCATCTTGCTCAATTTATATAAAATTTCCGAAGCTTCGAGGTGTTCCTCCACTGAAATTTTTATTTTTTCTAAGCCTTTTTTGCCTATTCCCTTTACTTCAAGAAGCCTATCCACATCATTTTTTAATATGTCTAGGCTTTCATCTCCGAATTTATCCACTATAGCCTTTGCGCTAACAAGACCTATTCCTTTAAAGGCTCCAGAGGATAAAAAGTTGATTATATCATCTCTATTTGTGGGTTCTGCCATCTTGTAATTCAAAACTTTAAACTGAAAACCATAGCTATCGTGACTATCCTCTGATATTTCAAAATCATACACAAAAGCTTTTTTTAAATCAGGCATTATGCCAGTAATCTTATGTTCATCCCCGTCAATTTCTATTATTGCGACTTTGAACCCAGTATCTACAGACTCAAATATTATTTTTTTTACTTCTGATTTTACTCTTATAATTTCTGGCATAAATATTACCGTTTATTTCACTATCTTTTGCCTACATCGTAAATTTCGCCAACTGCCTTTGGTCCAAATGATTTACCGCTAAATACAACCAAGGCAATGATAGTTAGTATATAAGGGAAGGCTGCGAAAATATCTACAGGCAAGCCCTTTAAAAATGGAATGCTCGTTGCAAATATAGCTAAAACTTGTGAAAAGGCAAAAAACAGGCTGGCTCCAAGAACTCCAAGTGGGTTCCACTTACCAAAAATTAATGCAGCTAGGGCAATAAATCCAGTTCCATGAATACTTGCGGCTGTAAATTGAGTTCCCTGAGTTAAGACCATTATACCGCCTGCAAGTCCTGCTAATACGCCGGATGAAATTACACCTGTATATCTTATTCTTTTTACGCTGACCCCTGTGCTAGCTAAAGCGTGAGGATTTTCTCCGCTAGCTTTTAATCTAAGCCCAAATCTAGTTTTATTAACGATAAACCATATTATAAACACCAAAAGAAAGCCGATATAAACAGTTACGTAAATATTAGTAAAGAAAATCTTACCCAATATTGGAATTTGGCTCAAATACTTGTATGTATGTTTTGTAAATCCCTTAGTGAAATTAGGAGTTCTCTTTTGATTGAATATAATTTGTGATAAGAAAATAGTGAGACCTGTTGCAAGTAAATTAACTGCTGTTCCCGAAATAACTTGGTCTGCTTTTAAATTAATGCAAACAAAGGCGTGTAAAAGAGAAAATATGCCACCAAATAATGCGGCAAGAAGTATGCTCAAAATAGGTGTCCAAACCTCGCCTGTTGGAGCTAAGAGAACGACGAAAGTTCCAGCACAAAATCCACCCACCATCATTATTCCTTCTAAAGCTATGTTTACTATGCCCGAACGCTCACTCATAAGTCCGCCTAATCCTGCAATTAGAATAGGTGTCGCATATATCATTGTCAAAGGAAGCATAGAAAATAAAGTATCTGTATTCATTATTTTTCTCCCTTCTTTACTTTATTTGCATTGTTTCTATCAGGATGTTCTAATTCCAGTATGCTCTTATCTTTTGCTAAAGAACTCAAAACATCTCTAAAGCCCTCTTTCATAGCTATAAACAAGATTATTAAAGCAGAAATTATCATCGTTATTTCTAGCGGAATTTTGCTTGACTGTAATAGCCTAGTAGAGTTATCTAAGCCTGCAAATATCAAGGCTGCAAGGAAGGTTCCAAGAGCGGTATTTCCACCAACTAGAGAAATTGCAATCCCTGTAAATCCATATCCCTCAAAAAATCCTAGTTCTCTTGCGTATCCAAAGGTGCCCAAACTTATCATAGTTCCAGCCAGACCTGCAAATCCACCTGCTATCATCATCGAAAATACTACGCTTCTATCTACTTTTATTCCTGCGTATCTAGCCGCTTCTTTGTTGTGGCCAACGGCTCTTAATTCATATCCAAACCTAGTTTTTTCAATTATATAATAGAAGGCAATTATTGCAATTATGACTACAATAAATCCCCAATGAAATCTCGAATTTCCAGTTATTACAGATAAAAAGGTGCTTTTTAAACTTGCACTCTCTGGTACGGGAGGTGTTTTTTGAGTTTGA
>PDWI01024215.1_pt1 | contig 11348 bp, 12 predicted proteins | sample 1430891 | NCBI WGS metagenome assembly PDWI01 (sample SAMN01162508, study PRJNA174530) | Oral metagenome, whole genome shotgun sequencing project. | biome: Marine environment; feature: Marine mammal; material: Swab sample of the gingival sulcus; isolation source: swab sample of gingival sulcus... | reverse complement strand
GGCTGTGCCTCGGGAGCCTGGAATGTTGCGTTTCGTCCTTTTTTATGCGGCCCTCGTGATGGGTGCAAACCCCGCGCTGGCGGTCGATCCGGCGGTGCTTGAGGGCCTGAAGGCGGGGGAGATGAAGCGGCTTGCGGTTCATGCAGAGCCGAAGCCGGTGAGCACGGCCACGTTTACCGACCCGGAGGGCGGCACTCACAGTCTCGCCGACTGGCGGGGCAAGGTGGTGCTGCTGAACTTCTGGTCGGTGTCCTGTGTGCCCTGCCGTGAGGAGATGCCGAGCCTCAATGCGCTGGAAAAGGCCATGGGGGGCGCGGATTTCGCGGTGGTGCCGGTGGCGTTCGGCTACAACCATCCCGGGGGGCTGGCGCGGTTTGTGGCAAATTACGAGGTCGACGCGCTGCCGGTTCTGCTCGATCCCGCCCGCGCGCTGTCGGCCGACATGGGCGTGATGGCGCCGCCGGTGACGGTGCTGATCGACCGCGAGGGCCGCGAGGTGGCGCGGTTCATCGGCGGGGCCGATTGGGCGAGCGACGCGGCGAAGGCGGTGATTCGGGCGGCGATCGACGGGTAACAAGCGCGCGGGAGTGGTGGGGATCTGGCGATCACGAGGCGGTTCGGGCAGGCTTCGGTGCCGCTGACATTCATGTTTCGAAGTGTCTGGTTTTCCGGACTACCGGAATTCCAGTAGTCCGGACTAATGGATTCTCTGGAACACCATAAACATACATTATAACAGCGACTTACCAGATTCCCCACCGCCCCGCGCCAACGCCGTCCGCGCGAAATCCCGCCTCACACCCGTCGCGCCGGACAACCGATGAGGTGGTCGTTGACCAGCCCGGTGGCCTGCATCCAGGCATAGACAATGGTCGGCCCGACAAACCGGAACCCCGCCCGTTTCAAGTCCTTCGAGATCCGCGCCGAAAGCGGCGTCGAAGCGGGCACGTCCGCAAGCGTGGCGAAGCGGTTCACCAGCGGCTTGCCGCCCACATACCCCCAAATCGCCTCGGAAAACGCCGCCGCGCCCCCGATCTCCAGATAGGCCTGCGCATTGCCGATCGTGGCCTCGATCTTGCCGCGATGCCGCACGATCCCCGGATTGCCGAGCAAGCGGACCACCTCCGCCTCGCCCCAGGTCGCAATCACCTCCGGCTCGAACCCTTTGAACGCCTCCCGAAACGCCGCGCGTTTCTTCAGGATGGTGAGCCAGGACAGCCCGGCCTGGAAGCCGTCAAGCACGAGCTTTTCCCACAGCGCCCGGCCATCATGCTCCGGCACCCCCCATTCCTCGTCGTGATAGGCGACATAGAGCGGATCCTCACCGCACCAGCCGCATCTCTGCCCGCGACGCCCGGCTTCCATCGCATCCCCCCTGAAAAACCGTTAGAATTCAATGCAAATGCTCGATTTTACAGCATTTTCACAGATACCGGCCTAGTGTACGCCAAAGCGGTGAGTAGGCCCATGCATGACATGAATTCTTTCGAACCGGTGACTATGCCACCTGAATACAGCAGCCCGCTGTCGGTCGCCATCGCCCAGCGCGATCGGGACACCATGCAGATGGTGCGCCGCGCGGTTGAAACCGGCCAGGTCATGCTGGCCTTCCAGCCGGTGGTGCGGGCGGCAAACCCCGAGATACCGGCGTTTTACGAAGGTCTCGTCCGGGTGCTCGACCATAGCGGCCGAATTGTCCCGGCCGGTGATTTCATCGACAGGGTCGAAGCGCAGGAGATCGGCCGTCAGCTCGACACCTGGGCGCTTGAACTCGGCTTCCAGGCGCTCGCCGAACGACCCGATCTGCGCCTCGCCGTCAACATGTCGGCGCGCTCCATCGGCTATTCGCGCTGGATGGACGCGCTTCGCCAGGGCCTTGCAGATGATCCGACCGCGGGTGAACGGCTGATTCTCGAGATCACCGAACGCACCGCCATCGTGATGCCGGACCTCGTGCAAGTGTTCATGTCGGAAATGCAGTCGCAGGGCATCGCCTTCGCGCTCGACGATTTCGGCGCCGGATACACCGCCTTCCGCTACTTGCGCGATTTCTACTTCGACATTCTCAAGATCGACGGCGAATTCATCAAGGGCATCGCCACCAGCCCCGACAATCAGGTCATCGCACAGGCGATGCTGTCGATGGCGCAGCAGTTCGACATGGTGACCGTCGCCGAATATGTCGAGACATGGGAAGACGCCGAATTTCTGATCGGGGCGGGCTGCGACATGCTTCAGGGCCATTTCTTCGGCGCCGCCACCGTGCGGCCGCTTTGGCGCCAGGAGGTGCAGACGGCGCGGGCGTGATCGGCGCCCGATCCGCCCGAATCGCCTGATTTTCCGGGCGCCCGGTCGTCAACCCCCGCCCCGGCGGCCGCGAAACCCACCAGCCGGGTTGATTTGAACTGCCGGGCCGCCTACGGATCACCCGACGCAGTTGCCCAAACGGAAAGCGCCCGGTAGCCTGCATGCCAACCGGGGTCGGGTGACGCGACCGGAACCATGACCGGCGGCCACGCCGGACGACAACAGGACAAACAGGGGGCAACATGACCAATGTGGTAATCGTTTCCGGCGCTCGCACGCCGGTGGGCAGCTTCAACGGATCCTTCGCGAGCACACCGGCACATGAGCTCGGCCGCATCGCGCTCGAAGCCGCGATCGACCGCGCCGGGATCGACAAGGCGGATGTATCGGAGACGATCCTCGGCCAGGTGCTGTCGCACGGCCAGGGCCAGAACCCGGCCCGCCAGGCCCATATCAACGCCGGCCTGCCGGTCGAAAGCTCCGCCTGGGGTATCAACCAGGTCTGCGGCTCCGGCTTGCGCGCCCTTGCGCTCGGCGCCCAGCACATCCAGCTCGGCGATGCCCGGGTCGTCGCCGCGGGCGGTCAGGAGAACATGACGCTCTCGCCCCACGTCGCGCATCTGCGCGCCGGTCACAAGATGGGCGATACCAAATTCGTCGATTCGATGATCAAGGACGGGTTGTGGGACGCGTTCAACGGCTACCACATGGGCCAGACCGCCGAGAACGTGGCGCAGCAGTTCAAGATCACCCGTGAAGATCAGGACGCTTTCGCCGTCGCCAGCCAGAACAAGGCCGAGATGGCGCAGAAATCCGGCCGGTTCGACGCCGAGATCACCCCGGTCACGATCCACACCCGCAAGGGCGACATCGTGGTCGGGCAGGACGAATACATCCGCCACGGCGCCACTCTCGAAGCGATGCAGAAGCTGCGTCCCGCCTTCGCCCGCGAAGGCACCGTCACCGCCGGCAACGCCTCCGGCATCAACGACGGCGCCGCCGCCTTCATTCTGATGGATGCCGACGATGCCGAGAAAAAGGGGCTGAAGCCGCTGGCGCGCATCGCCTCTTATGCCACCGCGGGCGTCGACCCGTCGATCATGGGCACCGGCCCGATCCCGGCCACGCGCAAGGCGCTGCATCGGGCGGGCTGGACGGTCGCCGACCTCGATCTGGTCGAGGCCAACGAGGCCTTTGCCGCCCAGGCCATCGCCGTCAACCGCGAGCTCGGCTGGGATCCGGAGATCGTCAACGTCAACGGCGGCGCCATTGCCATCGGCCACCCGATCGGGGCTTCCGGCGCGCGGATCATGGCCACGCTGCTGTTCGAGATGGAAAAGCGCAGCGCGAAAAAGGGCCTTGCCACGCTTTGCATCGGCGGCGGCATGGGCGTGGCGATGTGCGTCGAGCGCGCGTAAGATCGCGGCCGATACCAGATCCGGCGGGGCGCTTCGGCGCCCCGTTTCATGTCAGCCTTTCCTCTTCCGGCCGTTTTGCCTTTTCACATAAGGACTTGCGCAACAAAATTGCGTATGATCTACCTTATCGGAAATAGAGTTACAAAAACGAATCGTGACAGGGAGAATGACATGGGCAGGGTTGCACTTGTGACCGGTGGTACCCGCGGCATTGGCGCGGCGATTTCCAAAGCGCTGATGGCCGAGGGCTACAGCGTGGCGGCGAGCTATGCGGGCAATGACGCGGCGGCGGCGAAATTTGCCGGGGAAACCGGCATCAAGACCTACAAATGGAACGTGGGCGACTACGATTCGAGCAAGGCCGGTCTTGCGCAGATCGAAGCGGACCTCGGGCCGATCGACGTGGTGGTGGCCAATGCCGGCATCACCCGCGACGCGCCGTTCCACAAGATGACGCCGGAACAATGGCACGAGGTGATCGACACCAACCTGACCGGCGTGTTCAACACCGTTCACCCGATCTGGCCGGGCATGCGCGAACGCAAGTTCGGCCGGGTGATCGTGATTTCCTCGATCAACGGCCAGAAGGGCCAGTTTGCTCAGGTCAATTACGCCGCGACCAAGGCGGGCGATCTCGGCATCGTCAAGTCGCTGGCCCAGGAAGGCGCCCGCGCCGGCATCACCGCCAACGCGATCTGCCCGGGCTATATCGCCACCGAAATGGTGATGGCGGTGCCGGAGAAGGTGCGTGAGAGCATCATCGCCCAGATCCCCGCCGGCCGCCTCGGCGAACCGGAAGAAATCGCCCGCTGCGTGACCTTCCTCGCCTCGGACGACGCCAGCTTCATCAACGGTTCGACGATCTCCGCCAACGGGGCGCAGTTCTTCGTCTGACCGCGCCCGCCGCGGCTTTGGAAGGGTCACCCTTCGGGGTGGCCCTTTTTGCGTGCAGCGCAGCAAACCGCGAGGCTGCGGACCGGATCGCGCGCAGCAGCGCCCAGGCACGCAGAGAGCGCTGGCGATGGGCTTCTCTGGCGACAGCGGTGTCGTTGGCGGTCTCAAGCATCATACAGGCCTTTCTTCAGAAAATTTATCTTGATACCTGTATGAACCTCTGCAAAACATCCAACAAACGAGACTTTTTGCCTCCAAACATAAGAAATTTCTAACCGTATGACCGATCGCCTGCCCCCGCTCACAGCGCTGCGCGCCTTCGACGCCGCGGCGCGGCACATGTCTTTTGCCAAGGCGGCGCAGGAGTTGAACGTGACACCGGCGGCGCTGTCATTCCAGATCAAGTCGCTGGAAAGCCATCTCGGTCTGGCGCTGTTCCGGCGCCTCAACCGGGCCGTGGAGCTTACCGAGGCCGGCCACGCCCTTGCACCCGGCGCGCGCGATGGTTTCGAGGCCCTCGCCGGCGCCTGGCGAAAGGCCCGTGCGACCGGGCAGGCGCAAGTGGTGACGGTGACCGCCGGGCCGGCATTTACCTCGAAATGGCTGGCGCCGCGGATGTTCCGGTTTGCACAGGCACAGCCCGAGATCGAGTTGCGTTTTGTCGCCAACCTGCGGCTGATGGACATCGAACGCGACGAGGTCGATGTTGCGATCCGATTCGGCTACGCCGATGATGACGGGTTGATGTCGATGCCGCTGATGCGCGAATGGTTTTCGCCGATGATGACCCCCGACATCGCGGCGCGCTACCCCGATCCGTCGATGATCCCGGCCAAGGCGCTCCTGCATCAGGACGACACCGTCTTCCTTGATCCGCCCTGCGACTGGCAAAGCTGGTACCGCGCCGCCGGGCTCGATATGCCCGAGGGCGGAGGCCCCCACTTCAGCCATGCGGACCACGCACTCGATGCGGCGTTGAGCGGGGCGGGGGCCCTACGAGGTCGCGCTCACCACTGAGGCGCATTATCGGTTGCTCACCCGCCTCGGGGCCGACGAACGCCCCGCCGTCCGGGCTTTCATCGACTGGATCGTCACGGAAGTGTCGGACATGATCCCATGCACGGCGCAGCACAGGTTCATCGCTGCGGCGGATGTGCCCCGATGACACGCGCCACGACGGCCGTCATCGGTTTCACTGCGGTTGTCCTGCGGGCACTGGCGCTGATCGTGGCCGGTATGACTCAACCCCGGGCGACTACCGCTCGCGGCACGCCCCATCGCCCCGGGTACACTTCTAGACACCGGGGCAGGCCGAAAACCAACAAACGCTCTGAACGGGTGAACGGGGCCGTGCCTCGGCGGCCCCGCCACGGGGTCAGCCTTTCGAAAGCCTCACGATCTCTTCCTTGAGACGGAGCTTTTCCTTCTTCATCGCCACAATATCAAGGTCGTTGGTGCCGAGGGCGGCCTGGGCCTCTTCGACCTTCAGGGACAGCGCTTCATGCTTCTTGCGAAGCTCTTCCAGATGCGCGTCGAGGTTCATGGCGGTGTCTCCTTGTTGTTCTGATTGTTGCCCTCATAGTGCAGCACAGATTTCGGGCGTTGTCACGAAATGGTTGCAGCGCGCGCGGTGAACCCCGGTTTGCTTGTGCCCGTGGAGGGGGCGAACGGAGCGGTCAGAGCAAAAGCGGGGCGGCGTCGCGCAGGATCGCCGAGACCTCCGCGCAATAGCTTTCGCGGTCGCCCTGATGCGCAGTTCCCTCGTGCAGCAGCAAGGCCGGGGCGAGGCGGAAGGGTGCGCGCGCGCCCTTTCGCGCCTGCACCAGCACCAGCGCGGCCGCCCGCCCCGCCCGGGGCTGAAGCGGCTTCACCAGAACCGCGCCGAGCCGGCTGTCGATCCCGGCGAGGATCTCCGGCAAGCGCTCGGCCTTCTGGATCATGGTGAAAACCCCGCGGTGTTTCAGCCGCCGGGTGGCGGCGTCGATCCAGGCGGCAAGCGGGGTTTCCTCGAACAGCGCCGCGCCGCGCCCGGGATCCGCGCTCGCGGTGGCGCGGGCGGGCAGATGATAGGGCGGGTTCATGATCACATGGTCGAACCGCTGCTGTTTCACCTCCGGCGGCAGGCAGGCGAGATCGGCGGTGACCACCTCGGCCGCGATACCGTTGGCAGAGGCATTCGCCCGGGCCAGCGCCGCATAGGCCCCCTGTCGCTCCACGCCCGTGAGCCGCACCCCGGGCACCCGGGCGGCAAGACAAAGCATCGCAGCCCCGGCCCCGCAACCGAGATCGAGCACCTGTTCACCCGCCCGGGCCGGGGTCGCGGCGGCGAGAAACACCGGATCGACCCCGGCCCGGTAGCCCTCACGCGGCTGGCTGAGCGTGACCCGGCCGCCGAGAAACCGGTCTTCGGTAACCGGCCCGTTCAGTCCCATCCCTTCGCCTCCCCGCATTCGATCCCGTTATCGGTGAGAATGCGCACCGCACGCGCCCGGTCCTCGCTCCGGACCATGAGGCGGCGGGGCAAAATCCCGATGGATCCCTCGAGCGCACTCATATGGACGTCGATGGCAAAGGCGGCTATACCTTCGCCGTCGAGAAGTGCCGTTGCGAAGGCGATGACCGTCGGGTCGGTGGTTCTCAGAAGCTCTTTCATCCTCAGAGACTTAAGGGTTCATCCCCGGAAGTCGAGAGGCGCCGGACGGATGATGGAACACGGAACGGTGACGATGCGCGACGAAACAGCCCACCTGCCGCATGAACGGCTGGCCGAGCACCTGTCAGACGACCTTGCGGCCGTCAATGATCTGATCCGGGAGCGGATGGCGTCGAAACACGCGCCGCGGATCCCGGAAGTGACGGCCCATCTGGTGGAGGCCGGAGGAAAGCGGCTGCGGCCGATGCTGACGCTGGCGACGGCGCGGCTGATGGGCTACGGCGGCCCGTATCATGTTCACCTCGCGGCCACGGTGGAATTCATCCACACCGCGACGCTGTTGCATGACGACGTGGTCGACGAATCCGAGAAGCGGCGCGGGCGGCCGACGGCCAACCTGTTGTGGGACAACAAGTCTTCGGTGCTGGTGGGGGATTATCTGTTTGCCCGCTCGTTCCAGCTGATGACCGAGACCGGGTCCATCGAGGTGCTGCGAATTCTCAGCCGCGCGGCGGCGACCATCGCCGAGGGCGAGGTGCTGCAACTCACCGCGGCCAGCGATATCGGGACCGGCGAGGAGGTTTATCTTCAGGTGGCGCGCGGCAAGACCGCGGCGCTGTTTGCCGCGGCCTGTGAGGTCGGGGGGGTGATCGCCGGGGCGCCGCAGCAGCAGGTCGACGCGCTGGCCGCCTATGGCGACGCGATGGGCATCGCCTTCCAGATCGCCGACGATCTGCTCGATTATTGGGGCGGCAATGACATCGGCAAGAACAAGGGCGACGATTTCCGCGACCGCAAGCTGACCCTGCCGCTGATCAAGGCGATCGCGGCGGCGGATGCGGCGGAGCGCGATTTCTGGGAACGCACCATCGGCAAGGGCCGGCAGCAGGCGGGCGACCTCGAAGAGGCGCTGCGGCTGATGGACGCGCGTGGGACGCTGGAGGCGACCCGTGTCGAGGCGAAGGCCTGGGCGGAGAAGGCCAAGGCGGCGCTCGGCGGGCTGCCGGAGGATCCGATACGCGGGATGCTTGCGGATATTGCCGATTATGTGGTGGCGCGGTTCACCTGACGCGGTTCATTTGACACTGTGTTTGACGCCTGCGGCGGGCGGGTCCTTGGAGGGTAAGTCCCGGGGCCCCGGAGTGGTTTCCGCAGGAAAAGCGGCAATCAGCGAAGGGTCATGGCGGCGATCCACCAGCCGGGCCGGGTTGCCGCGAGGGTTTCGGCCGCGTGATCGGCTTCGGAGCGGGTTTCGAACAGGGCGAAGCAGGTGGCGCCGGAGCCAGACATGCGCGCAAGGCGGGCGCCGGGGAGGGTGGAGAGTGCCGCGAGCACCTCGCCGATGACCGGGGCGATGGCGATGGCGGGGGGTTCGAGGTCATTGCGCTGCCGGGCGATCCAGTCGATGGCCGACCAGCCGCCCCGCCACCGCGGCAGGCGTTTCGGCATCGGTGCGCCGTTCTTTTCGCTCAGCGCCCGGAACACCGCCGGGGTCGGGACCGCGACGCCCGGATTGGCGAGCACGGCGTGAAGCTCGGGCAGACCGGCGACCGGCTGCACGTCTTCGCCGATGCCGCGCATCCGCGCCGCCTGACGCATCAGGCAGACCGGAACATCGGCGCCGAGGCCGGTGGCGCCCGCGGGAAGGGGGCTGCCGGTGAGTTCGGCCATGGCAAGGAGCACTGCCGCGGCGTCGGAGGAGCCGCCGCCGATGCCCGCGGCCATGGGCAGGTGTTTGTCGAGGGTGATGGCGACCGGACGGTCATAAAGCCCGGCGGCCTGCATCACCAGATTGGACGCGTCGGTCGGGACGCCTTCGGCCATCGGGCCGGTCACCTTGAGGCGGGTCGTCTCCGCGGGCTCGAGCCGCAGCCGGTCGCCGATATCGGCGAAGGCGACGAGGCTGTCGAGCAGGTGGTAGCCGTCGGCGCGCTGGCCGGTGACATGCAGGGTCAGGTTGACCTTGGCGGGGGCGAAGCTGCGCAGGGTCATTGCGGGGTGAGCGCTCCGCCCTCCTGTTCGAGCACCGCATCAAGGCCGATTTCGAGTTTCAGGCGGATACGGTCAGGGTTGAGTTCGTCGAGGTCGGTCTCGTCGGTGACGAAGGAGAGCGCGCGTTTCCACTGGAAGCGGGCTTCGCGCAGCCGGCCGACGGCCCAATAGGTATCGCCGAGGTGATCGTTGAGCACCGGTTCCAGCGGCAAGAGCTCGACCGCGCGTTCCATTTCCTCGACCGCATCGGCATAGCGCCCGAGGCGGTAGAACACCCAGCCGAGCGAGTCGCGGATATAGCCGTCATAGGGCCGCGCCCCGACCGCGCGTTTGATCATGTCGAGCGCTTCGTCGAAATTCTCGCGCCGTTCCACCAGCGAATAGCCGAGATAGTTGAGCACCGGAGGCTGTTCCGGGCTGAGCTCGAGGGCCTTGCGGAAATCGGCCTCGGCGGCGTCCCACTCGCCGCGGCGTTCATAGGTGATGCCGCGGGCGAAATAGGCGCGCCACTGGGCCGGGCGGTCCTGATCGAACAGGGCGATGGCGGCGTCGTAATGCGGGGTCGCGGCGGCATAGCGCTGTTCGCCGCGCAGCGCGTCGCCGATGGCGGCGTGGAGCTCGGGCGCATCCGGGTGGCGCTGGACGGCGCTGGTGAGCACGGCGATGGCTTCGTCGACCTGCCCCAGCGCCTTCAGCGCCGACGCGCGGCCGAGCTGGGCCTGAGGCCAAGACAGGCTGCTTTCGGGCACCGCGGCATAGGCTTCGGCGGCGAGGTGGAAGCTCTCCATCTCGTCGAGCACCTGCGCGGCGACAAGCGTGGCGCCCACATGGCTGGGGTCGAGATAACCCGCGATCCGGGCGTAGAGCAGCACCAGCGCCGGGTCGGTCTCGCCGCGGAGCGATTCGCCGACCTCGTAGAACAGCTGGGCGACGCCGGCACGGGGGCCCTCGATGGCGGTGAAGGGGATCGGCTTGCCGGCGCGCAACTCCGCCAGCAGGGTGACGAGCTCGGGGTCTTCGGTGCCGGGGAAGGCCTTTTCGAGCACATCCACCGCGTCGGGGTTGCGTTCGAGCTGGCTCAGCACCTGGACGAAGGCGAGAATGCCGGCGCGGTTGAGATGCAGCACGGTTTCGGAGCCGCCGAATATCGCCGCCGCACCTTCGTAATCGCCGACCAGCGCCAGTGCGAGGGCCTTCTGGATCAGCGCCGGACGGCCGCCGGGGCCGCTGTCGATCAGCGCGTTGAAGCGTTCGACCGCATCGCTCATCCGCCCGGCGCCGACGGCGCTCCAGGCGCGGATCATGTCGTCCATCAGCAGGCCGACGGAGGCGCCCACGTCGAGGCGCTCGTCGACCGAGGCCCAGTCTTCGGCGCGGATCGCCGCGGCCAGCAACACCAGGCCGGCGATCTGGTTGTGGTCCTCGACCTCGGCGAGGCGGCGGGCGACGGGCACGGCGGCTTCGACCGCGCCGAGGCCGAGATTGGCGACGACGAGGCTTTCGAGCAGGGAGGCGTTCTGCGGGTCGTTCGCCAGAGCGTGGGGGCCGTATTCAACCACGGCCGCATAATCGCCGGCGCGGTCGGCCTCGCGGGTGGCGAGATAGGCGCCGGGCGCCGCGGGGGGGGCTTCGGCGCTGGTGGGGTTTTCGGCGGTGGCCTCAAGGGGTGCCCCCGCGCCGACATCGCTGGTCGCGTCGCCCGCGCCTTCCGCCGTGGCGAAGACCGGAAAAGCCGCGGCGAGAAGGGCCGCAAGGCCGAGGCGGCGCAGATTTGTGCACCGGGATCTGTGAAAAGGCATGCGCGGGGGGCTGGGTAGCGGCAAGGAAAGGCTCCGTTCCAAAGGGTTGAGGCCAACCTAAGCGCCGGGGGCCCCCGGATCAATCCGGGGTTTGCCCTCTTGTTTCTCCCGCCGAGACCCGGCCTTGCAATCGGGCCTCACATGTTGCCGTAGTTCGGCCCGTCGCCGCCCTGCGGCACCGTCCATGTGATGTTCTGCGACGGATCCTTGATGTCGCAGGTCTTGCAATGGACGCAGTTCTGGAAATTGACCCGGAACACCGGCTCGCCCGCCTCTTCGAGCACC
>PDWI01009503.1_pt1 | contig 11348 bp, 13 predicted proteins | sample 1430891 | NCBI WGS metagenome assembly PDWI01 (sample SAMN01162508, study PRJNA174530) | Oral metagenome, whole genome shotgun sequencing project. | biome: Marine environment; feature: Marine mammal; material: Swab sample of the gingival sulcus; isolation source: swab sample of gingival sulcus... | reverse complement strand
TTTTTCACATTTTTTTAAATTCATTCAAAAAAGTCGCTTAAATCCTTATTGTATAAGGTTTCAAACGACTTTTTATCATTCTTTTTGTCCTTTATGCCTTATTTTATAAAAAAATGCTCCGTAAAAGAGCTGGTTATAGGTACTACTTTTTGGATTATTTCTGTTTATTTAGGAATATGTATATTTTATTTTTGTTTCTTTGATCTAATATTCTCCTAGAATAAAAAAGCAGAGCGAATGCCCTGCTTTGATAAATCGATAATATAAAATTAACGTTTTGAGAATTGTGGACGACGACGCGCTTTGCGTAGACCCACTTTTTTACGTTCAACTTTACGAGCATCACGAGTAACAAACCCTGCTGCACGTAATGGTGCACGTAATGACTCATCATATTCAATTAAAGCACGAGTAATACCGTGACGGATTGCACCTGCTTGTCCTGAAATACCACCACCTTTAACGGTGATGTATAAGTCAAATTTTTCTGTTAATTCTAATAATTCAAGTGGTTGACGAACTACCATTCTTGAAGTTTCACGACCAAAATAAACTTCTAATGAACGTTTATTGATTTCGATTTTACCGTTACCTGGTCTGATAAACACACGAGCCGAAGAGCTTTTGCGACGACCAGTGCCATAGTTTTGATTCTGTGCCATTATTATGCTCCTTCGATTAAATGTCTAATTCTTGTGGTTGTTGTGCTGCGTGGTTGTGTTCACTACCTGCATACACTTTCAATTTACGATACATCGCACGACCTAATGGTCCTTTTGGCAACATACCTTTAACCGCAATTTCAATTACTGCTTCAGGACGACGAGCAATCATTTCTTTAAAAGTTGCTTGTTTAATACCACCGATATAACCTGTATGCCAGTAATATTTTTTGTTTTCAACTTTTCTGCCAGTCACAGCCACTTTCTCTGCATTTACAACGATGATGTAATCACCTGTATCAGTGTGTGGAGTGTACTCTGCTTTATGTTTACCACGAAGACGACGAGCGATTTCTGTCGCTAAACGACCTAAAGTTTTTCCTGTTGCATCAACAACAAACCAACTGCGTTCTACAGTTTCTGGTTTTGCTACAAATGTTTTCATTAAAAAATACCTTTTAAAAAATTAATACCCACAGACATATGTCTGCTCTTAAGTCTTTTAAGCCCCTTCGAGCTTTACTCGACCTTCTTTATTTGAGCGGGAAAACCCAAATAAAAAAACAGGGTGCATTTATTATAATCAAATAAAGAAGAAGATCAAGCTGTTTTACTTGTTTTTTGAAAAATTTTCATTTGAATTAAGCATTCCAAGTAAAATATTAACTTCTACTTGTGTTAAATTAGCTTTTAAATATAAATGACGAACTTTTTTCATTAAAGATTTGTTCTTAATAAAACCTGTTTTTTCATAAAACTCTTGTGTTTTGTTGAAAAAAGTTTTTAAAGATTGGTGTGATGCTAAAATATCTTGCTCTAATGAAATATTATTATCTTTTTTTAAAAGAGATTTACGAATTTCATAACAAATAATTTGTACTGCCATTGCCAGATTTAAAGAGCCATATTCACTATTAGTATCAATATAGAGATGATAATTACATTTTAATAGTTCATCTGAAGTGAGTCCGCTACTTTCTGTTCCAAAAAGAATTGCTATTTTTTGAGAAGATACGTTTTGAGCAATCATTTTACCTGCTTGTTCACAATCAATAAGCGTATTTTGTAAACTTCTTTTTCTAGCACTGGTTCCTATAACTAAATTACAATCAGCTATTGCCTCATCAAGATCATTACAAATAGTTGCATTTGAAAGAATATCAGAAGCTCCAGCACTTAAAGCTATGGCTTGACTATCAATACTTGCTTGAGGCTGAACAAGATATAACGAAGAAAGCCCCATAGTTTTCATAGCTCTTGCAACAGAACCTATGTTACCACTATGGGTACTTTTTATGAGTACTATTTTTATATTATCAGTATTCATTATTCTTATTGAGACGTTCCTTTTTGTTTTTTCTGTTCTTCTAACTCTTTTTCTCTTTCTTTATCCTGCTCTATTCTTTTAATTTCATCATTAAGATTAAAACTTACAGGAGTAATAGTTGTCATTACAGGAATAGTATCTAAAGTTGTAATTTCTTGACTAACAACTTCTTCACGTTGATAATACTGAACACCAAATACCGTTAAAAAACAGACCGATGCTGCAACTAAACCTTGACTTGCAAAACGTAGATAACGAGAAAAATCTATAATTTGACCTTTCTTTTTAGATTGCTTTATATCTGTAGTTTCATTATGAATTGATTTCATAACATTATTACTAAAATCATCAGATAACAAACTGTTACGTAAGCAATCCCCTATTTGATGATAACGTTTAAACTGCATTAAACTTTCATCATCTAATGGTAGATCAGCTATGCTAATTTCATTATCTACAATAAGAGAGATTTTTTGCTTATCCATTTAGTCCCCATTAAATGCTTTAATAGCATTATCTATCATTTCTCTTGCCCTAAAAATACGAGAACGAACTGTTCCCACAGGACACCCCATTTTTTCAGAGATTTCTTCATAGCTTAAACCTTCGATTTCTCGTAAAGTAATAGCCTCTCGTAAATCTTCTGATAAATTAGCAAAAGCTTTTAAAATAACCTGTTTCAAACATTCTTCTTCTAAAAAAGAATCTGGTGTTTGAATGTCAGCTAAATTATGGTGAAATTCAAAATTTTCATCATCATCTAACGGCAAATCATTTGTAAATTTTTTCTGTGCAGTTAAATGATTTTTTGCTGTGTTTACCGCAATACGATAAAGCCATGTATAAAAAGCACTTTCACTTCTAAATGAGTTAATAGCCTTGTAAGCCTTCATAAAACTTTCTTGAGCTATTTCCTCTACATCATCAGCTTTTACAAAGCGAGACAAAATTGATGCGACTCTTCCTTGATAACGCATAACAAGTAAGTTAAAAGCTTTCATATCTCCAGCTTGTACTCTTGCTACTAGCTCTTCATCATTTTGTTCTTGCTTTTTTATCTCTTGATTTTTATCTTCCATAGTCTTTGTCTAATTATTATTATAAAAGTTCAAAAAAAATCACATTAATTATTCAAATGTTTTTTTATTTGTTTCTGTAAATCTTTTAATACCATAGTAAATTTGCTTTCATCTTTATTTTTACTGTGCTCATTTAAAAAGTGAATATGACGTTCGTATTGGTTAATAATATCATTGATAATCTGCTCTACTGAATATCCCATAATATCATAGCCTTTACCACCATCACGCAAAAATACTTCCGCTTTATAATATTCACTACTTACTACTCTACTTGCATCACTTAATCCAACTGAAAAAGTTGGTCTTTTAGCTTGAATTAGTACAACTTTATAAACAAAATCAATAAGACCATCGTGATGTGCAACTAATTTTACACTTTGTTCTGTTGAAGTAAAAGTTAATTTTTCACCATTGATAGCAAATTCTTTAGCGATTATTTTCATTGCTTTTTTTACATCACTCATAACAAATTCTTGCACCATTTCATAAGGAGGATAGCTTACTATTCGAGAAAGGCGATCTTTCCAATTTATGTTAGTTCCAATTGAATGAGTAAAATCTATATTATCTGCTTTTAATCGTAGTTTTTCTTCACGAAAACTTTTGTGAATAGCAAACATATATAAAATTAACACCACAGAAAATGGTAATCCAGAAATTACTACCACTGCTTGCAGCGATGAAAATCCCCCTGCAAAAAGTAGTCCTAAAGTAACCGCTCCAATAGCAAACGCCCAAAATAATCTAAGCCAAATAGGTGCATCTTCTTCTGCTGTTAAATCTTTGGTTGATAAGTTTGCTAACACTAATGCCCCGCTATCAGCTGAGGTTACAAAGAAAATAAGCCCTAAGATAATGGCTATCATAGCCCAAAATGTTCCCATTGAGTATTTTTCAAAAAGAACAAATATACCCATAGCAGGATCATTTACTGCGACTTCACCAATTTCAGTTACACCGCTTTGATAGAGATCAATAGCACTATTCCCAAAAATTGAGAACCACGCAAAAATAAAGCCAAGAGGAATAAATAGCACTCCAAAAGTAAACTCTCTAATGGTTCGGCCTCGAGAAATTCGAGCTATAAACATTCCAACAAATGGAGCCCAAGCAATCCACCAAGCCCAAAAGAATACCGTCCAAGATGCTTTCCAATTATTACCAATTTCACCTTGATAAGCATAAACATCAAATGTTTTAGTAATTACTGTTTGGAAATAATCACCAATATTTTGTACTAACGCATTAAGTAAAAATACTGTTGAGCCCATCGTAAGCAATACAATGAGTAAAATTACTGCAAGCCCCATATTTAGTTCAGAAAGTCTTCTTACACCTTTATCAACACCTGTAGTTGCAGAAATTGCAGCAACTAAAATAACGGATACAATTATTAAAATTTGCGTAGTTGTGCTAGTTGCAATCCCAAACATATGAGTAAGACCTGCATTGGCTTGTAAAACACCAATTCCAAGACTTGTTGATATACCAAAAATAGTACAAACGATACCAAAAGTATCAACACTGCGTCCAATCCAACCATTTACTCGTTCTTTACCAATAAGTGGTAACAAAGCACTGCGTAACGCAAGAGGCTGACGTTTACGATATGAAAAATAAGCAAGAGCCATACCAATTAACGCATAAATTCCCCAACCGTGAATGCCCCAATCTAAAAAGGTTGTAGTTAAGGCAACCCTTGCATTGTGTAAATCAACGTCTCTCCCACCTGGTGCTGTTAAAAAATGAGTTAAAGGTTCAGATGCTCCAAAAAATAGTAAATCAATCCCTATACCAGCAGCAAAAAGCATTGATGCCCAAGTAAGAAGAGGAAAGTCAGGTTTTGCGTGATCTGGCCCTAATTTTATATCACCATAACGAGAAATTGCTATGTATATCATAAAAATAAGATAAGAACCTACTGCCAGCATATAATACCAGCCTAGTTTATTTGAGATTGTTAATGACAATGACCATAACCAATCTCCACTTTTTACAGGAAAGATCATTGTTAAAACAACGGAAACCAAGGTAATAACAGAAGCAATAATAAATACTGATTTGTTTAAATTTTTATAGCTTAAATATTCATTTATTTTTTTCTTACCTGACAATTGCATAATTTATCCTTATTTTTATGCTTTAAGTGGTCATTGTATCTATTTTTTTTGTAAAAATAAAATTACCAATAAAAAAGCTTACACCTGAAAAAATAATAGCAGGTATAATACTGTGAAAACTCATAAATTTTATATCAAAAATAACCATAATGCTATAGCTTAACATTCCACCAATCATTGCAAACATTGCCCCACCATAATTCGCTTTCTTATAACAAAGTCCTAATACTATCACCCAGAAAAAACTTGCTTCAATAAGTCCTAGAGCATTAAGATTTATCCATACTAACATTTTAGGGGGATTTAATGATACAAGAAGAAGTAACGCCGTAAATAATATGCTTATTATAATCGTTATTTTTTTTAGTGTCTTTTCTTGATTGACAAGCTTTGGTTCTGCTCTTAATAGTAAATCTTTAATAATAGTTGATGATGATTGAATCAATAAAGAATCAACCGATGACATAATAGCTGCCATAGGTGCAGCAAGAAAAATACCAGCTACTATTGGAGGCAAAGTTTTTATCATTAAAAGCGGTACAATCTGATCACTAATTTGTAAATTGGGTAAAATAACACGTCCAAAAACACCGCTTAAATGCATACTAAACATAACTATCGAAATCACAATAGTTCCAATAATAATAGCAAAATGTAAAGATTTACTTTTTTGATATGCCATATTTCGCACAACTATTGCAGGAAGTGCTAGGATACCAAAACATACCAAAAACCAAAATGACAGCATAAAGCTAAAATCAAAAGGACTACTTTCAAGACCTTTCGGGCTTAATAGATTTGGATCAATGCTACTAAGCGTTAAAGTTGCTTGCTCAACTCCCCCTGCTTGATAAATAACAGCACCTAAAAGGATAAGTGATCCGATAATCATTACAATACCTTGAATGGTATCAGTTAATACTACTGCTCTAAAACCACCTATTAAGGTATAAATCAACACCGTTAAAGCAAAAATAATCACCGCACTTTGATATTCAATTCCTAAAACTACCTCTAAAAGTCGCCCTGCTCCAAAAAACTGAACTACCATCATTGCAAAAAAAGAAATTAGTATTGCAAAACTTGATAAAAAAAGAACCGCTTTACTTTGATATTTATGAAAAATAAGATCATTAAAAGTAACTAAATTATATTGATGAGAAAGTCTTGCTATTTTTTTCCCTAAAAATCCTAAAGAAAATAATGCAACAGGAACTTGAATCATTGCTAAAAATACCCAGCTAAGCCCATATTTATAAGCAGCTGAAGGGCCACCAATAAAAGAGCTTGCACTTATATAAGTTGCACTCACGGTCATAGCAAGCATAAAGCCATTAAGTGATCTTGAGCCTAAAAAATACTCATTTATAAAATTTGAACTTTTCTTTTTTTTAATTTCTTGAGATTTTTTTAAAGCAGATGTTGCAGCTGAAAAAATAATAATCAAATATAATATAAGTGAAATATAGAAATAATTCATTAAAAATTGTCTGTTAAGTTAATATTTTTGAAATACATTTTTACTGCCAATATGCAAGCAATAATAAAAAGTATAGGAAGATAGATACAAGAAAACTCAAACCATAAAGGTAAAGAAAATAAACCTTTTTCAAGCGATAGTCCATAGCCAAATACAAACCATAACACCAAATAACAAATAGTTAATCCAAGAGATATTTTTGCTTCTAATACTAATTGTTTTTTTATCATTTTACTAATAATCCCACGTTTTAGGATCAATCCCTAGTTCAAGCATAATCTTTTTCGCTTCTTCTGGAATTTCATCACTGCGATGTTTTTTGAGATCAGTATCAGACGGTAAAGGCTGCCCTGTAAATGCGTGTAAAAAGGCTTCACACAAAAGCTCACTATTGGTAGCGTGGCGAAGATTGTTGATTTGGCGACGAGTACGCTCATTTGTTAGTATTTCTAATACCTTAATAGGAATAGATACCGTAATTTTTCGTACTTGCTCACTTTTTTTGCCGTGTTCAACATAAGGGCTAATATATTCACCTTTCCAATCTGCCATAGTGTTAAGTTGTCCTTTTATTCTCGTAATTGATAATAACCTTAAAAAACACACGCATTATAACTTAAAAAAATAATGAGATCTATATTCTTAACCGCTATTATAGATCTTAAGTATAATTTAGCTTATAATCTTCTCTTTATTCCCTATGTTAATTTATTTTGCAAAAACAAATTCCAAAAATACCGCTTAGTTTATATATTCATATTCCTTGGTGCATTCAAAAATGTCCTTATTGCGATTTTAACTCTCATAAAATGCCTGTTGAAGTTGATGAAATGAATTACATCTATCATCTTTTAAACGATCTAAAAGACGATCTTCATAAATATCAAAATGCAATTGCAAAAAGAACTTTAAGCAGTATTTTTATTGGTGGTGGAACACCATCTGTCTTTTCAACCAATGCCATTAACTATTTATTAAAAGAAATAAAAAACCTTATTCCTTTTAATGAAGATATTGAAATTACTCTTGAAGCAAATCCAGGAGCAAGCGAAAAAGATAAATTTTTAGGATATGTTGAAGCTGGTGTTAATCGTATATCAATGGGAATACAAAGTTTTAATGATGATAAATTAGCAAGACTTGGCAGAATACACTCATCAAAAGAAGCTGAACAAGCTATTATCTGGGCTAAATCGTTACTGGGTAACGGGCTTAATTCCTTTAATATTGATTTAATGCACGGACTTCCAAATCAATCTTTAAATGAAGGATTATACGATTTGCAAAAAGCCTGTGAATTTAAACCGCCTCATCTATCTTGGTATCAACTTACCATAGAGCCAAATACTCTTTTTGCCTCAAAACCGCCAAAACTACCGAATGAAGATACTATGTGGGATATTTTTGAAAAAGGTAATGCAATATTACAATCTTATGGTTATCAGCAATATGAAACTTCTGCTTACGCTCAACAAGGTTTTAAATGTAAACATAACCTTAATTACTGGCGATTTGGTGATTACTTGGCAATAGGCTGCGGAGCTCACGGTAAAATATCAAATGTAAGCGATCAAAAAATCATACGATTTAGCAAAACTAAGCACCCAAAAGGCTATATGCAAGGGAATTATTGTTATGATGAGCAAGTAGTTGAAAAGAGTGATTTAGCCTTTGAATTCTTTATGAATAGATTTCGTTTACTAGAATCTTTTAATAAAGACGATTTTTCTGCTCTTACCTACTTACCTTTTGAGCATATTTACGATAGAATAAGAGACTGCCAACAAAAAGAATTTATTTTATTTGATGGGCAGACTATTTGTATAACAGAAAAAGGAAAACTTTTTCTCAACGATTTATTAACCATATTTTTAGACTAATATGAAAGAAAATATTATTATTGATTTACAACTTGCTTGTGAAAATCAAAATGACATTCCAAGCATTGAAGACTTTCAATACTGGGTTTATAATGCTTTAAAACTTGAGCAGAAAGGGCAAGAGCCTAAACATACTGAATTGAGTATTCGTATTGTTGATATGGAGGAATCTCAATTTTTAAATAATACTTATCGTGGTAAAGACTACCCTACTAATGTGATTTCTTTTCCTTTTGAAGCTCCTGAACATATCGAATTGCCATTACTTGGTGATTTAGTAATTTGCAAAGATGTGCTTATTAAAGAAGCAAATGAACAAAAAATCTCATTAATTGAGCATTTTGCTCATTTAACAGTACACGGAAGTTTGCATTTATTAGGATATGATCATATTATTGATGAAGAAGCTGAAGTAATGGAAGGTCTTGAAACTCAAATTATGATAGCAATGGGGTTTAATGACCCTTATTTAAGCGAAAAAGAATAAATTTTAATATATAAGGAACACTTATGATTACTCTACACACAAACTTTGGCGATATAGCCATTGAGCTTAATTTTGAAAAAGCTCCAATTACAGCAAAAAACTTTGAAGACTATTGCCGTGAAGGTTTTTATAATAATACTATTTTTCATCGTGTAATTGATGGCTTTATGATTCAAGGTGGTGGTATGGATACTTCTATGAATGAAAAAGATACCAAAGCACCAATTAAAAATGAAGCTGATAACGGACTTTCAAATAAGAAAGGGACTGTTGCAATGGCTCGTACAATGGATCCTCATAGTGCATCAGCACAATTTTTTATTAACGTAGCTGATAATACTTTTTTAGATCATACAGGCAAAAATATGCACGGCTGGGGCTATTGTGTATTTGGTGAAGTGGTAAGCGGTATGGAAGTTGTTGAAAAAATCAAAAAAGTAAAAACTGGGAATTATGGCTTTCACCAAGATGTACCGAAAGAAAGTGTAATTATTGAATCAGTAACGGTTGCGTAATGGATATTTATTTAGTTGGCGGTGCAGTCCGTGATGAACTTTTAGGATTGGACGTTTTTGACAGAGATTTTGTGGTTGTAGGATGTACGCCACAAAAACTAAAAAGGCGTGGATTTATTCAAGTAGGAAAAGATTTTCCTGTGTTTTTACATCCTGAAACAAAAGAAGAATATGCCCTAGCACGTCGTGAACGAAAAATAGGTGTTGGTTATACAGGATTTGTTTGCGATTTTTCTCCTGATATTTCTCTTGAAGAAGATTTGATTCGCCGTGACTTAACAATCAATGCCATTGCAAAATCAAAAAATAATGAATTAATCGATCCGCTTAATGGTTTAGATGATTTAAAAAATAAAGTTTTAAAACATTGTAGTAGTGCTTTTTCAGAAGATCCTTTACGTGTATTACGTGTTGCTCGCTTTTATGCTAAGCTACACCATTTAGGATTTAAAATAGCACCTGAAACATTTAATCTTATGAGAGCAATGGTAAATGATGGAATACTCGCTGAATTAAGTTTGGATCGTGTTTCTATCGAAACAAGAAAAGCTTTTTTAACCCAAAATCCAGAAATTTATTTTGAAACACTTGATGAGCTTGGTACATTAAATGCTATTTTTTATCCTTTAACCATTGATTATATACCAAGAGAAAAACTAATCAAAGCATCTAAATTATTAGAAAAAGAAAATGATCATCGTAAACAACGATTATTATTTGCACTATTAATTACCTCTTTAATGAATGAGGATTGTATAGAGCCTTTTTGTAAAAAATTAAGAATTCCAAAGGATTCTTGTGAATTAGGGCTTAAATCATACCGCTATTTGAATTTTTTCAAACACTTAGAATCTCAACACTCTCAAGATATTGTTAATTTCTTTAATAGTGTTGATGCTTTTAGAAAAAAATGGCTTTTTGAAGATATTTGTACTTTAATGACTATTGTTTTTGAAGAAAATAAAGAAAAAATTATGAAACTTCAAGCTGATTTTAATCTATTACAAACTATTGAAAATAGACATATTATTGAAGATGGTTTCCAAAATTCTGCAATTCGAGAAGAGCTAAATAGAAGAAGAATAGAATTATTAGAAAAATTGCTATAAAGGGTTATAAAAAAAGAAATAAAATTAATTGATATATCAAAAGTATAAAAGAATGATCAAATATAAATATTTTTAACCATTCTTTTTATTTATCCTTTAGTCTTTTTTTCTAAAATCAACTAAAACCCTTCTTTTAAGCTCACAGTTAAGTTAAAGACTAAGTGATCTTGTGAGCTGTCTTTACTGTCTAAGCAGTAATAACCTTCACGCTCAAACTGATAACCTACGCCCACTTTTGCGTCTGCTAATGATTTTTCAACAAAACCATTTTTTACGATTCAGGATTTAAAACTGCTTCTACATCTTCTTCTGCACCTGGATTTGGCACGGTGAATAAGCGATTGTAAACTCTAAATTCAGTGGGTTTGTTGTTGGTTGCACTTACCCAGTGGATTACGCCCTTCACTTTGCGACCATCTGCTGGATTTTTGCCTAAGGTTTCAGGATCGTAAGTACAGAAAATGGTAGTGATGTTGCCGTTTTCATCTTTTTCTACACGCTCTGCTTTAATCACATAGGCATTACGCAAACGCACTTCTTTGCCTAACACTAAGCGTTTATATTTTTTGTTTGCTTCTTCACGAAAGTCCGCTTCATCAATATAAAGTTCACGTCCGAATGGCACTTCACGGCTACCCATTTCTTCATTTTGTGGGTGGTTTGGTGCGTTTAAGATTTCTTCATCA
>PDWI01009273.1_pt1 | contig 11349 bp, 8 predicted proteins | sample 1430891 | NCBI WGS metagenome assembly PDWI01 (sample SAMN01162508, study PRJNA174530) | Oral metagenome, whole genome shotgun sequencing project. | biome: Marine environment; feature: Marine mammal; material: Swab sample of the gingival sulcus; isolation source: swab sample of gingival sulcus... | reverse complement strand
CTTTTTCCAGAGAACGAATACTGACTACCTATGGTGTAATTGACGTTTTGTTCAGGTTCCAGGGTATAGAGCACCTTGTCATACTCCATGTCATTAAATGTTGGGAAACGTGTCTTTTTGGCAACGGAACCAAAAAGTTCAAATGAATCTGTTCCTTTCCAGGTCACACCAATCATCGGATCAATGGTATTTTTGCTATACCCCGGCTCATCGGCAATCTTTTTGGCATCAAAATAACTGTACGAAATTCCGGTCACCACATTGATATTTCCGAAAAACAGGGTGTTTTCAGCGGCCAAGGTTGTAATGTCAGATTCTGATTTTTGCCACGGATAATGAAAGTCTCCCCGCTGTTGATGATCATCTTTACGATACTGGGCTGTAAGTGAAAGAACACCCCAGTCATCCATAACCATATCTGTAAACAACGATGCTCCTGCAGAATCATCATCCCAGGTGCTGGTAGAAAGTTTTTTCTTCATCTTCCAGTCCTTGTAGGAGACATAATCATCCTGGTGCTGATGATAAAATGCCATCGCCCGCAAAGTAAGCCAATCAAGAATCTGGTATTTGCCGTTGAGATCTATACCATTGTCCTCATACATATCAAAACGGCCAAAAGTTGAGAAAGCAGCACCTTTCTTGCCCTCAAAAAAGCGTTTGTTGTGGTTGTCACTAAAAAGTCTGCCACGTTCCATATTGAAGTGGTAAAGAGACGCATATATTTCCGCGTTATCTGTTGTGGCATAGCCCAGGCGGGTCCAGAGATTGAGAGACTCAAGATCTGAATTCTCTTTCTCTCCTCCATCATCAACAATATACTTCTTTTTCTTTCCCATGCCTCTAATCGAGCTGGGATGTGGTTCGTAGTCATCGGAAAAACTCAAAGAGTCCCGAGTCCTGTAATCAACCGTACCGAGAAAGGAAAAACCTCCCTCACTTCCATGGTTGAGGGTGACGGTACCACGCCCATAGCCTCCATAACCAAGCTCTGCTCTGATTGTTCCAGCGGTTCCTGCAACACCCTTTCTGGTTACAATATTAACAACACCGCCCATGGCATTAGGACCGTAAAGAACCGATGCAGCTCCTTTCACAACCTCAATCTTACCTATGATGCTCGAGGGAATCTGTTGCAGATCCAGAGGACCATTCTTGGTTTCATAATAGGGTACGCCGTCAATCAGGACCAAAACATCCTTTTGGGAAAAGCCGCGGATAGTAACGCTTGGTGAGCCCTTGGTTGTTTGTGCAATATGCACTCCAGGCACCAGATCAAGTGCTTCTGCCGCATTTGTCGAACCAGTCTGTTCGATGTTCTCAGTGGTGATCATGTTGTTGACTGTAATCTTATTATCCTCCACATTGTCAGTAACAACAATCTCCCCAAGATTAAAAATTCCACTTTGAATATCATCTGTGCTGTAGTCGGCAAGACAAATACCGGAAAAAGAAAAGGACAATAACGAACTGGCCATTAACAAGATACATTTCTTCATTTTTCCCCCTGTTATTATAAAGCACTGCTGTATTGAAAAAAGAAAACTTCCCCCCGCCTGCAAGATGCACAAACAAAAAAACAACGCTGTTCGCACAAAACATTTGCGGCGATATCTGGTCAGAACATATCTTTAGAAAGAATACACAGCAAGCAGAAACCTTACAGTAACCCATAACGACCAAAAACAACTACGATTCACACGTTTTTCCCGTTCAAGAGATTACCATTCAGCCTTCTGGTCAACTATCAAGCCGACCAGCACAACTGGTTCCTTTTTAAACTTCTGCAAGTAATCCAGTGAAAAACGCGACAGAATTCTGGATAATTTTTTCTAAAAATGTTATACAGCACGATTTTGGAGATTTGCGCCATGCTAATTTTTTTAGGATTGAGAAACAGCAGGCAGCCAACACAAAATTCCATCAAAAGATGTGATAAACAAAAAGGTAGAAAAACAATTAGTTAGAATATTTTAAGTAACCAACAAAAAACTGCAGCATCAAAGAGAGTGTTCATGAAAATCGGACAACAGCTTGATCCTTCAACCAATTCTCTGATCTTTCGAAAAAAGAAAGTCATCATTTCTATTTTTTCGTCGATATTGGCTTTTTTTGTATTTGCCTCTGCCGCCCACGCCGACGTTTCTTCGCCCATCTGGCTTGAACGACAAAAGTCATCGCTTCGTGACAGGATGCCCAAGAAAAAGCCCCATGGAAAGGCAAAGGAAAACGTCAAAAAAGAAGAAGCCCACCCAGCAAAAAAAGCAGATCATCCTCCGAAAAAAGAAACCAAGAAGAAAAAAAGAAAACGCTCCCCAATGTCCAGACCCGCAGCCTATCTATTGAAGTCCGGAGAATTTCCTGATGCAGTGACAGGTTCCGATGATCTGTTGGGAACAGTATGTTGGCTGAAAAGCCCCGACCAAAGCTACAAAAAGATTGTACCCAAAAAAACAAAGAACGGGATTCTCATCTTTGATCAGGCATTTCAAAAAGGTCTGTACAACATATATTTATACCGTGATGCCACTGCTGATGACGGCATCCGTTATCGTCATTTTTCTACCCATTGGTTTAGAAACGCAGGTCAGGATGATTTTAAGATCAAGCCGTTCAAAGAAGAAAAACGTGAAGGGCTTTACGGCAAGGAACCCGTTTTCTATCTGAAAGAACTCACCAAAGACAACGGCAACAATTTCGTTTCCCAGAAGAGATATACCGGGGACACCCTTCCGATCCAGGTGCTTTATAAAGGAGAGCCGGTTTCAGAAGTACCGGTGACATTGACCACCGCAAAAGGATGGCAGAAAACAGTTACCACCGATGCACAGGGCAAGGCATCTTTCATGTTAATTAAGGAAATATTCCATAACGGCAAGATTCACAAAAAGCCGGAGCAATATCTGCTGAAAGCCGTTTACGCGGTCAACGGTGACGCCGATGCCACAACCGAGCAGAAAGAAGTCTGTACCGCAACTATCGCCTTGACGGTATACCCGACCCCCTACGATTGGAAGAGCAAAGGCACCGGATTTTATGTATTTATTGCATCGGCGCTGACAATTATGTTTGCGGCAGCAATCCGCAGGAAACGGAGTATATCATTATGAGAATTGACCGTATAAGACTCTTTGTGCAATTTGTATTGTTTCTACTGTTCATTTACGGCGGATTGGTCTCCTTTGGACTAGGCAATGCCATTCCGACCATGGTCTGTGTCTATGCCAAATATAAAGGGGGATTCTGCTTTTTATATCCGTTCCAGCGCTACCTTTCCGTTCCTCTGTCAACCCTGTTTGGCTCGCTGAGTACGATGTTTCTCATCTATCTTGGCACCTTTTGTCTCTGGGCAATAGCCTTCAACAAATCATGGTGTGGCTGGGCATGTCCTCTGGGCTTTTTACAGGATCTACTGACCAAACTCCGTGAATTCCTGAAGATAGACGTGAGCAGGTTTCAATGGATAACCCGGTACCGTTTTCTGTCGGTAAAATATATTATCCTGGTACTGTTAATCCTTCTTCCAATGGGGATTGGTAACGCGCTGCCAGGACTGCCAAAGCTGAACTCGGATTTTGCCGTCCCCTTTTGTCAGATCTGCCCGGGCAAGCCTCTGCTGCCGCTGTTTCATGGAGATTTTTCCAAAATTGGGATAGATTTTTCAAATACAGTCACATTGGTCTTCAGTACGCTTTCCATGGGTATCTTTGCCCTCCTTGTGGCAGGTTCTTTTTTAAAAAGACGTTTCCTCTGTTCCTACTGTCCAATGGCAGCCCTCCTCTCACTGTTTGAAAAAATCGGGTTGGTGTCTCTTAAAAAAGAGGGAACGAAATGTACCAGATGCGGGAATTGTTTCAGAGCCTGCCCGATGGACATTCTGGAAATCGCCCAGGAACGGGACAAGGTGAATATGGTCACCCAGGATTGTATGCTCTGTATGAGATGTATTGAAGTCTGTCCGGAAAATGATGCCTTGCGCGCAACCATCCTCGGAAAAACAGTTTTCAAGTCAAGCGCTCAGGGCTTTTTACAACGTCAGCAAAATATTGAATCAAAATTAGATTCAGAAGATAAGGAATTATAGTGAGCGAGAAAAGAGAAGACAGAATCAGAAAGCGTCTTGACCGTCATTTGTCGATGACGGTAAGGGAAATTTTTGAAAATATTGATCAGGAAAGGGTCAGACCACCTGAAATGGAGTACTTCGATCAATTTTTCAAGGAATTTGGTAGTGAAAAGAAAAAAATCGTCAACTCCCGGGGCAAGAAGATCATCGGCTTTTACTGCATGAATGTCCCCGAAGAACTGATTTACGCAGCAGGAGCATTTCCAGTGAGGCTCTGTGCTGGATCTGCCGAGGCAATGGAGGTAGGTGAAATCTGGTTCCCTGATGTTTCCTGCCCGATGGTAAAATCGTCCACCGGGTTTGCTTCGGTTCCGGTTCTCCCCTTTTATCAACAGTGTGATCTGGTGGTTATCCCTGCCACCTGTGATTGGAAGGCAAAGCTCGGAGAAATCATCGGTCAATGGCTTCCAGTGATGACCCTTGACATCCCGAAAGTAAAATCTATCGAGAATTCAAGACGATATTGGGTCAGCGAAATCCTGAGAATCAAGAAGCGGGTAGAAAAAATCACCCGGACAAAGATTACCGAAAAAAGGCTGCACAAGGCTATTTCTATGATCCACGCAGCGCAGAAAGAGTTTCGCCGCTTTCAGGAGATCAGAAAATCGCCTGTTCATGTTATCTCCGGCCGGGATGCAACAGCTGTTGTCAATGCCTGGTTCTACGACCATGCAGAATCATGGACAGTGGCAATGAAAAAACTCAACGATGCTCTGGAAAAAAGGATTGAGGAAGGAGCAAGAGTAAGTCCAACTTCTGCCCCTCGAGTGTTACTGACCGGGTCACCTGTTGCCTTTCCCAACTGGAAAGTCCCCGATTTGATAGAATCATCAGGAGGAGCCCTGGTCTGCGATGAATTATGCACCTCCAATCGCTACCTCAATGACATGGTAGCCATCGATGAGATTCGTCTTGCCGACATGATTCATGCCATAGCAGACAGATATCTTCTTCCCTGTTCATGTCCCGTTTTTTCCGACATGGAAGAACGAAAGAACAAGTTATTCACGATGATAGACGACTATCAAATCGAAGGGGTTGTATATCATGTATTAAAAGGGTGCCACCCATATGATGTGGAATTAAGAGCCATTGAAAAGGAATTTGCCCAGCGAGGCATTTCCCAGTTAAAAATAGAAACCGATTACAACCCGGAAGACACCGAGCAGTTACGGACACGGATTGAAGCCTTCCTCGAAACCCTGAAAGGCAGGAGGTACGCTAAATGAAATGTTTTCTCGGGATAGATATTGGCTCAACCACCACCAAACTTGCCCTGCTTGGGGATAATGAAATCATAGCCAAAAAGGTTACTGCCACCGGCGTCAGCTGTGAAGAAACCGCCCTGGAATGTCTTGATCAAATTCTTTCGCAAACAAACATCCGGCGAGATGAGATCCTCAGGATTATGGCGACAGGATATGGCAGACGGCTGGTCAAGTTTGCAGACGATGTTATCAGCGAAATTACCGCCAACGTAAAGGGAACGGTATGGTCATGCCCAGATCTGGAAGACCGGGTACGAACCATTATTAACATTGGCGGTCAGGACAGCAAGGTTATCTCTTTGGATGACCATGGGGTGACCAAGAACTTTTCGATGAACGACAAATGTGCCGCCGGAACCGGCAGATTTCTGGAAACGGTAACACGAATCCTGGAAATGGATGTCAAGGACCTTGGACCAGTATCTCTTGCAGCAAAGGTACCGATCAAAATTAACAGCACCTGCGCCGTATTTGCCGAAAGTGAAATCATCTCTTTGGTAGCGAGAAAAAAAGAGCCGGGAGATATTGTTGCAGGAGCCCATTTTTCCATTGCCAGAAGAATTGCCAGGATGGTGCGTAGAATCGGCCTTGAAGAGCAGGTCGTCTTTGATGGCGGCCCCGCATTAAACCAGGGACTGGTTGAAGCGTTTGAGGATGAGCTGGCAGTGGACATCCATATTCCTCAGTGGCCCCAGGTAACCACAGCCATTGGAGCCGCAATCCTTGCCAGGGAGTACTGGGAAAAGGAGAACTAATGGTATCAGATTTCTTCCCGACAGTATCCGGTAACGTGGATTACGATCTCATGTATTTTACCGGCCTTTTCATAACGGGATGTCTGTTTGGATTCACAATCTGTTCCTTTTCGTGTATTCCGATCGTTTGTACCGTGGTTATGGGTACCAGAAGAGGCTTTAAAAATGGTTTTGCCTCTACTGTAACCTTTTCTGCCGGAAGAGTTTTGGGCTACACCGTTGCGGGAATATTATGCGGTTTGACTGGTATGGCAGCAGAAAATTTATTTCAGCAGCAATACATAATTTTAACTGCAGCCATACTTTTCCTGCTGACGGGAGGATCCATCGCCTTTTTTCCAGGCAAAAAAAAATGCCAGCAAGACATTGGTCAGATATGCCAGACCAAAAATCCGAAGCTTCGGATGTCATCCCTCGGGCTGATTACCGGCATGATGCCATGTGTCCCCTACACGGCAGTAATGGCTTCTGCCGCCGCGTCCGGCTCTCCAGTAACCGGAGGACTGTCAGCTTTTTGTTTTGGTCTGGGTACGTCGGTTTCTCCGTTACTACTCATCGGCGGAGGAGCAGGCTGGTTCTCAAAAAAAATTCTTGAAAAAACGCCAGAAATAGATGGAATGTTGCGTAAAATCACTGGCTGCATCATCATGGTCATGGGAATACGGATGCTTATCGGTTAACCAGGGAGGATATCAATGAAAAGATTGTCTTTGGCTGTTGTTCGTACTGCTGTTACTGTTATGTTTCTTTCTCTATGTATGGTAGAGACTTCCTCTGGCACCGAACAGGTCGATGCCTTTACAAGCGCGTCAAAAAAGAATCACTTTAGCAATACCTGTTTAAAGGGTGACGCCTTGATGAAAGTAATTAAAAACCATGACGCGGCCTTTGTGCTTTCCACAACCAACCCTGATAACTCTCCAAACGCCGCAGTGTTCATGCCTGGAATTGTCTCAGAGAATACTCTAAAATTTGGGCTGGCAGACAATCAATCCCGTAAGAATATCGAGCGCACCAAAAAGGCGGTACTCACCGTTTACAAACTTTCCTATAACAAAACTGGCAAAAACAAACACCAGGGTGCCAGATTGTTTCTGGAATTGGTTGAAGATGAAACGGTCAACAAAAAGTCCCATACCGTCTTCATAATGAAGATACAACGAGTTATGCCTTTAGGCTAAACACATTACTCCATCTACTGACAATAAAAAGAAAAATTTTTAAATCTGAATAAAACAAGACCAAAAGATGTCTCATTAAATAATTTTAATTAATTTCAATATATTGAATCTCGTCATTTTAGCATCACATTCTGTATCTCTACTGTTACATCAGAAAAAAACGCTTTTTAGCCGCTTATAAGAAAGTTTGTTCGTGCAAAATTAATTAGCATGTTTTATATCTTGCGGTGAAGATTTTGCCATCACATCACCAAGGCTGAACGTGATGTTGTGGCGTAATGTCAGGAGAACCTGATTTTATTTTGATCTTCTAAACCGTTAACACCAACTGCTTGTAAAGCATGAAAAGAAGAGGACGCAGGTCGCGTGTTAACCACAGTTAGAATACAGCTATAAAAATCACAGGATCTTCTGCATTTATTGTAAACCTTAAAGAATAAAGGGAGAAAAATTATGAAGCCATATTTTGGTGTTGCGTGTACCGTATTTGGGATGCTCGCATTAAATCCTGCGGCACAAGCCGTGCAAACAGGCTCTGATCAAATCACCACAGAGCTTGAATCCGTGGTAGTCACAGCCACCCGAACCGAACATACTCTTGAAGATGTTCCTGAAGCAACAACAGTGATTACAGCAAAAGAACTTAAACTGCAAAACGCCGGTAATGCCCTCGAAGCAATTCGCTGGATTCCAGGAATGAATGTATCTCTGGGATACGGCGCCCATGGTGGAGACGGATACAAAATTGATGGTGCAGATTCCTCTTATGTGCTTGTTCTTGTTGATGGTAACCGAGGGAAAGGAAAATATATTCTGTCAGAAATCCCTGTAAGCATGATAGAAAGAATTGAGGTCATCAAGGGCGCGAACTCACTTCTTTACGGTAGTGATGCGATGAGTGGTGTTATCAACATCATTACCAAACAAGGTTCAGACAAATTTACTGCCAGCATCCAGGGCACCTATACATCGGCAGATGAAAATGCGAATACCCAGGAAGTAACAGCAGGATTCAGTGTTGGAAAACTTCGCCAGGTATATTCATACAAGAGAGAAGAGAACAATCTTGGTGATTATCAGGGCGATTCTTTCATGGGCAAGTTTGGTGTTGATCTTGGTGAACAATTTGCATTGGGTTTTGATGTCAAGGCAAACCAGTTTGATATGGATTTCGTCTCAACCGATAAATATGACTTTCATCTGAACTTTGGATGGAACATTGATGACAAAGGTTCATTGAAAGCAAAATTGTTCGTACAGGATTATGAAGATAAAATCCAGGTTATGCGGGACAAATACACCATCGACAGTCTTTACAATGAACAGGAACTGGTCTATACAAGACTACTTGGCAACAGTCATCTGATCACAGCGGGATATCAGCGTATGGAAGATGACGTAGACTATAAGGCGCCAACCAAAGAATACTCTGGCAGTCGATATTCAAACAACATTTTTTTCCAGGATGAGATAAGTTTTAACGATACCTTTATTGTAGTGCCTGCGGTACGAATGGACTTCCACAGTCTTTGGGATGACCAGGTCAATCCAAAGTTAAGTGTATTATGGAAAGCAACAGATACCCTGAGTTTGAGAGCGTCATTCGGAACCGCTTTCAGAGCGCCCTCATCCAAGGAACTGTATAGAAGATTTAATCATCCCGGCAGACAACCATTCTGGGTACTTGGTAACCCGGATCTGCAACCTGAAGAATCTACAACCATGCGCTTCAATGTAAGAAAACGTATTGGAGAAAATTTCATTGGTACCCTTGAATTCTTCAGAAATGACTTTGACGACAAGATTCAAATAGTTCCTGTACCAGCCAGCATTGACCGCACCTATGCAAATGTCAGCGAAGCCATGAGTCAGGGATTTTCAGCGGAAATGAAATATTATGTCACAGACAATCTTATGGCAGCACTGGGATACACCTATCTTGACACAGAAAACAAGGATACAGGAAAAACCTTACCCTATACTGTCAGACATAGACTTACCCCAAGAGTTCGTTACAATAACGAAGCTATGGGCTTAACCGCTCAAATCAGTGGCGATTACGAAGATCATGCAACATTGAGCGGAATTCCTCGTCGGGATCGTGGTCAAGACAAAGAAGTTTTCATCCTCAATGCCAGCGTTTCAAAACAGATCACAGACTACGTCAAGGTTTGGATAAATGGAGAAAACCTGCTTGACAAAGAAACTGTAGACGGTCTGTCAAGAGATGGTTTAAGAGTAACTTTCGGTCTTAGATTCAACTACTAACAAAAAAACGTGACAGTCCGGTAATGCAGTTCCAGACTGTCACACCATACATGCATAAACAAACTATATGGGTTATAGTCTGTTTTATCTGATTACAAAGATGGAGGAATTATGAAAAACGTTGTTCGTTATCTGGGTGGGGCTGTTCTCACCATTATGCTTACAGCTCCTGTGCAAGCACATGAACTGTGGATTAACATGACTGACTACACCCCTAAAATCTGGCAACATCCCAAATACGCGCCAACTCCAAGGGCCAAGACCATTGCTTATTTCGGATGGGGTCATAAATATCCGGTTGCCGATTTACTTGGTAAGAAATATCTGGAAACCATGACTCAAACCGACGCGGACGGAACTAAAAAAGAAATCACCGTAGGGGAATCCGGTTTCCGTGCTGTTGAATTAAAAATGGAGAACGAGGGACCAAGAGTCTTTACCGCAAAGGTTCATCCAGGTTTTTATCAGAAGGTAAAGGGCAAGGAAGATTTTTATAAAATGCGGTATGAGATGTATGCAAAGGCCTTGGTGAGCGTTGGAGAGATGAAAAAAGACTCTTTTTCCAAGCCTGTTGGTCAGCAAGTAGAAATTATCCCAGAAACCAACCCTAATATGCTAAAACCGGGCGATACCCTGGCCATCAAGGTTCTTGCCGAAGGAAAACCGGCAAAAGACTTCAGCGTAAAAGCCGTTCCAATGTATTCAGGCACCGGTGAAAAGGAAGAGGTTAAAACCGATGCCGATGGTAAAGCTGTTATTACTATCAAGCCTTATTACGGACCCTGGTTGATCGCAGCGTCAAAAATGGAACCAGCCACTGGAGAATTTGCTAAAAAATGTGAACAGTTTTTCAAATTGTCTACCATGACATTTGGAATAACCAAATAGCAGAACAACCTGTATGTGGCGTTGTTGCCTTGCAGCAACGCCACAACACACTTTCATGTGTGTTATCATAAAAAACAACATCTTATGCTTCTTCTTTATGAAAAAAGCCCATGATTTAGCATTTTTTCATAAAGAAATCCCAGAATAAAGTAAAAAATGGTCAATATTGAGCTAAATACTCACGCCCCCGATTTTACATTGCCTGACGTCTACGGCAACTACATATCTCTTTCTGATTTTGTCAATCAAAAAAGGGTGTTGATCGTTTTAAACCGTGGTTTGCTCTGACCATTTTGCCGCAAGCACATGACGCAGTTGCGCCAGAATTATCAACATATCACCACCTTGAATACAGAGGTAATAGTCGTTGGTCCAGAAGACAAGCAAACATTCCTATCATACTGGGAAAAAGAAGATTTACCTTTTATTGGTCTGCCTGATCCGGAACATAAAGTGCTCAAACTCTACAGACAGGAAGTCAATATTTTCAAGTTAGGCCGGATGCCTGCCCAGATGCTTGTTGATATGTCTGGAACACTCCGCTATGTCCATTATGGAAAGTCGATGGCAGACATGCCTTCAATCGAAAACAGTATCACTGTCATAAAAAGCTGTCTTCTATAGCCTCATTGCCTTTTTAGACTTTACCCTAAAAAAACCTTTACCGCTGTCCACACCGGATATCCCGTATAAAACACCCTTTCACATAATCATCATAACTGCCTGTTTTTGTAATAAGGTTCAGCTCATTTCTTGTTGACACCTGTCAGAGCGCCAGGTAATTAAACCTCTATCAGCGTGATACAGAAAACTTGAGTGCGGCGGGATTACCCGGTTAACGGCAACAGATGGTGAAACAGGTG